>Ga0051980_10001329_pt1 | contig 18664 bp, 16 predicted proteins | sample CryGey13umfilter_2_FD_55014 | JGI IMG/M metagenome (GOLD analysis project Ga0051980, IMG submission 55014) | Groundwater microbial communities from aquifer in Utah, USA - Crystal Geyser 4/9/14 3 um filter | ecosystem: Environmental > Aquatic > Deep subsurface > Groundwater | place: USA: Utah...
CGCTGAGGTCGCGCGTTCGCGGGACCGCCACGGTCTCCGCGGGCCTCAGTAGCGCAAGCGCGTGTGGTGCCGCGCCCGGATGCGGAAGCGGTGCTGACGCGGCGCGCGCCCGTCCACTCCCAGCGTCAGCTCGTGGCGTCCCGGCGGCAGTCGGATGCCGCTCAAGGGCAGCGCTCGCGGGGGCTCGCCGTCGATGCTCACGCTGGCGTCTCGGGTGCGCCCGTGGTGGGGGCGTAGCCGCACGGAGAGCACGCCCGTGCGCTGGCGCGTGATGCGCTGGCTCGCCTGGGACTCCGGCGCCAGAGCGAGCGCGACGGTGCCAGCCCGGCCGGCCACCGCCTCGAGCTGGGTGCTGAGCAGCTCGTATCCATCGGCTCGAAGCTCCAGGCGGTGGACGCCGGACGCAAGCGTCAGCGTGACGGGCGTGACCCCGACCTCCTGACCGTCGACGCGCGCGTTGGCCCCGATGGGCGTCGAGACCACGCGCACGGCAGCTTCGTCGGGCGGGGCCCGCAGCACCAACTCGCGCACCTGCCCGGGCTCGCCGCGGATCTGCTGGCTGGCGACGACCTCGCCGTGGTTCAACGCCTCGACCAGGTGATCGGTGTTGGGCGTGGTCGATGCGAGCTGGGGCGCGGGCCCGAGCGTGCGGCCGTCGAGGCGCAGACTCAGCCCCGCGGGCTCGGCCCGCAGGCGCAGCTCGAAGGGCGCGGGCGGGGTCGCCACCCGAGGCGGCGGTCGGGCGGGCAGGATAGGCCGCGCCACCGGGCGAAGCGGTCCGTCGTCCGGGGAGCTGAAAGCGAAGGCGGCGAGGCCGAAGGCGGCCGCGGCCATGGCGACGAGCACGAGGCCGCCCGTCCTGCCGAGGCGGGCCCGCTTCTTCTTGCGCTGCGGTCGCGGCACCACCTGCGTGGGGAGCGCCGACTCGCCCGGCCAAAGATCGCTCGCCGTCGCGGCGGGCACGGGTCCCGGTGGCAACGCCCTCGCCGGAGCGGGCGGCCCTGCCCCCTGGGACACGGCCGGGAGCCCGGAGAAGACCACCGGTGGGGTCGTCGGCAGGCCCAGAGCCGGAGTCTCGACGCGCCCGTCGGCGGGATCCGTGAGCGGCGCGGTGGACAGCGCCGCGTGGGGGCCGGTGCCTGCGGCTTGGGGCATGCGCGCGTCGGCCGCGACGCGATCCGGGAAGAGCTGGCGCACCTGGGATCCGATGACGGACGGCCCCGTGGGAACGCCCGCGCCCCGCACGTACTCGTCGAGCGCGTCACGCAGCTCGAGGGCGCTGCCCGCTCGGTCCTGCCTTCGCGGCGAGAGCGCCCAGCGCGTGATGTCGGCCAGTCGCGGAGGCATGCGTGCGATGCGTTCCGCGTCCGGGATGCGCCCGGCCGCCGCCAGCAGCCGGGCCTTGTCCTTGTCGTCGTGGGGGTAGAGCTCCTCTCCCAAGGTCGCCTCGAAGAGCAGGATGCCCACGTTGAAGACGTCCGAACGCGCGTCCAGGCGCTCGCCACGGGCCTGCTCCGGCGAGAGGTAGGCGTACTTGCCGCGCACGCGACCCACGCGCGTGGCGTCCCGCTGCGCCCCTCGAGCGAGCTTGGCCACGCCGAAGTCGGCGATCTTCACGCTGCCCTCGAAGCCCAACAGGATGTTCGCGGGCGTGATGTCGCGATGCACCAGGCCGACGTTCTCGCCGTTCACGACCAGCGCGTGGGCGTGGGCGAGCCCNTCGCACACGCCGGAGAGGATCTTGGCGACGTGGGGCGGCGCCAGCGCGTAGGTCTGTCCCCGCATGGCGCGCCGGCGCGTGGCCCGCGCGATCAGGTCGCCGAGGTCGACCCCNCGGACCAGCTCCATCGCCAGGTAGAAGGAGCCATCGGCCTGACCGAAGTCGTAGAAGCGCACCACGTTGGGGTGGTTCAGGTGCGACACGATGCGCGCCTCTTCGAAGAACATCTGCGAGAACTGGGGGTCCTGGGCCAGATGCGGGAGGATGCGCTTGACCACCAGCTCCCCCGACAGGCCTCCCGGGTCGCGGCGACGAGCCAGGAAGATCTCCGCCATGCCGCCCACGGCGAGGCGACGCCCCAGCAGGTAGGGGCCGAGCGGGATTCCGGAAGTCACGGCGTCCAGTGTACCGGAGCCCGCGCCTCTCGCTACGCTTAGGTCGGCGTCTCGTGTCGGGGCACGAGCGATTCCGACTGGCGGGATCCCGGCCCGAGGTCGGGTCGGTGTACGGGTTTGACCTGCCGTCCGTACTGGTCTACTGAGCCAACGTTTCCTGCGGATCGCGCGTCGCGGTCCCGGGTGCGCTCTGGGTATGCACATGATCATCGACCGTTCTCTGCTCTGCGGCCTCGCCGCCTCCCTTCTCCTCGCTGGCTGCGGCGGCGGCTCGAGCACGAGCGACTCCGGCCTGGACGCCGCTGCGGACGGTGGCGCGGACACGGGCCCGGCCGACTCCGGCCCCGTCGATTCCGGCCCGACCGACACGGGCACGCCCGACGCCGGGTCTGGCTGCACGACCGGCTGCGGCATCGTGTCCCTCGCCCTCGGCGCGCAACACAGCTGCGCCCTGCGCGAGAACGGCGACGTGCTGTGCTGGGGCGACAACGAGGACCTGGAGCTTGGGGATGGAAGTGAGCGCCACGCCGACTGCTCGGCCGACGGCATGCTGCCCATCGACTGCACCTCCCGGCCCGTGCTGGCGAGCATCTCCGACGTGACCGAGCTCGCGTCCTCGGGCGGTCACAGCGCGTGCGNGCGTCAGACGGACGGCAGCGTGAGCTGCTGGGGTAGGGCGGGCGCCCTGCGCCCCGGTGTGCCCGANCCGCGTCGCGCCACGCCCGAGGTGCAGCCGACCTGGTCCGGTGCGGCGCAGCTCAGCGACAGCGAGCGCCACACCTGCGCCATCCTGGCGGACGGCAGCGTCTCCTGCATCTGGCAGAACGACGGCGGGCAGCTGGGCGATGGAACCTCGACCGAACGCCTCTCGCCCGTGGCCGTGTCGGGACTCACCGGCGCCCTCGAGCTGCGCGTGTCCACCTATCCCGGCTCCTTCACCTGCGCGCGCACCGCGACCGACGTCCAGTGCTGGGGAATCAACAGCACCGGAGAGCTCGGCGACGGCAGCACCACTCACCAAGCCTGTCCCTCGGGCGCGACCACCCTCGACTGCGCCACCTCTCCCGTGACCGTGTCGGGTCTCACCGACGCCACCCAGATCACGGCCGGCTCCGAGCACGCATGCGCGCTCGAGGCNGNCGGAACCTTGGTCTGCTGGGGCGCCAACTCCGGTGGACAGCTCGGCATCGACCGCGCGACTGCCTTCGTCGGCACCCCCACTGCGGTTCCTGGGCTGACGGGCGTGCAGCAGGTCGTGGCTGGCTCCCATCACACCTGCGTCCTGTTGACGGGCGGCTCCGTGCAATGCTTCGGCTTCAACAAGCTGGGCGAGCTCGGTGACGGCGTGCTCACCGGCCATGGCAGCATCTGCGACATCGCCTCCGACACGGGGGACTGCAGCAGCACCCCGGTCGACGTGACGCTGCCCGAGGCGGCCACGCTGCTCGCCGCGGGCGAGCGTCACACCTGCGCTTTGCTCGAGAGCGGAGCCGTAGCTTGCTGGGGTGTCGACGATCGCATGCAGCTCGGCCAGGCCGATCGCGAGCCGCGGTCGACGCCTGTGCTCGTCAGCGGACTCGACTGAGCCTCGCCACGACCGGGGGCGGCGCCTTTCGCCAGCCCTCGGCCGTCAGCGGTCCATCAACGAGAAGCGGTGCAGCCGCTCGATCAGGGTCGTGCGGCTGATGTCGAGCTCGGCGGCGAGCCGTGACCGGTTGCCCTGTGTACGCTCCAGGCCGTCGATGATCATCTCGCGCTCGAGCGCGGCGACCGCGTCGGCCAGTTTCCGGGGCGCGGAGGCGGGGGCCTCGAAGCTGCCCTCGTGAGCGAATCCTCCCGCCGCACGCACAGCTGGTGAGAGGTCCGCGGGTCTGACCTCGGTCGCGCCCGCGGCCGCCAGGCGCGCCGCCTCGGCCGCGAGCTCGTGCAAGTTGCCGGGCCAGGGGTAGCGCTGCAAGCAGCGCAGCGCCTCGGAGGAGAGCGGTGGCAGGACCAGATCGCGCGCTCTCGCCAGCACCTGCAAGAGCGCCGGCAGGTCCTCGAGTCGTTCCCGAAGTGGCGGCAGCTCCAGTCGCAGCACATCGAGGCGGTAGTAGAGATCCTCGCGCAGAGCTCCGCGCTTCACCTGCTCCCGCAGATCGAGGCGCGTGGTCGCCAGCAGGCGCGCCTGAAGCGTGCGCTCACGACTCGCCCCCACGGGGCGGTAGCGCCGCTCGGCCAGGAGCCGCAGCAGCAGGGCCTGAGCTCGCTCGGGCAGCTCTCCGACCTCCTCGAGCAGGAGGGTGCCTCCGCGCGCGGCGCCGAGCAGACCGTCCGAGGCGCGGCTGGCGTCGGTGAAGGCACCCCGTGTGTGACCGAAGAGCGTGGCCTCGAGCAGCTCGGGTTGAACCGCGCCCAGGCGACAGCTCACGAAGGCCGCGCCCTGGCCCGCCGAGGCGTCGTGCAGGGCCCACGCCGCGTGGTGTTTGCCCGCGCCCGTCTCACCCGTGATCAGCACCAGCGCGTCGCTGCTGGCGTAGCGTTCGAGCATCCTCCCCACGTGCGCCATGCGCGGCGAGCTTTTGGTGGCGTCCTCGGGACTCGGCGTGCTCGTCGTCAGGACGTCGCGGCACGCCGCCAGCAGCGCGTCGAGAAGACCGAGGCCCTCGACGCCGGGACGTGGCGCGCGCTGGGCCGCATCGTCCAGCTCCGGCGCCTCGACCCCCACTTCGGCGAGAGCGCTCGCGTCGACCTGCCCGGGCGCCCCGTGGACGTATCCGCTGGCGACCAAGGTGAGACCGCCGGAGAGCGCCACGCTGCGGGCAGACAGCCCGAACGGGCACGGCCGATCGCGAGCCAGGTCTCCGTCCTGCGGGTTCGGCTGAGGCGCGCCGAGTCGCTCGTAGAAGGCGTCACAGCGCTCGAAACCCCGAGGCGTGAAGAGCGCCGCGCGACAGGGCGGCGAGACGGCCTCGAGCACGCCTCCGCGTCGATGTGCCAGCGCTCCGTCGGAGTCCACGACCACGAGCTGCACGCCGAGCCCCTCCGCAGCCACCCGCCGCAGCGCGCGAAACGCCGGCGCGTGCACGAGCCTGGCCACGTCCATCTCAGCCATACGCAGAAGGTTGTCGCCTCAAACTCGCCCCGAAGCAAATCCGGGCGCAGGAGCGTTTCCAAACCCCGTACTGACGAAAGTGACGAGGAGCGTCCCCAACCTACGCCCGTGGTCGTCAGCCGAAGAGGCTGCGCGAGGCGAGCATCGCCTGCTCGAGGAAGGGCGCGGGGTACACGCCCATTCCGAGCACGCCCGCGAGACAGAGGAGGATCGCCAGCTTCACCCCGAGGGGTGTCTCGAGGGGCGTCGCGTCCTTGGGCTCGTTCATGTACATCGCGCGCGCGATGCGCAGGTAGTAGAAGAGCGCGACGACGGCCAGCACGGCGCCGAGGAAGACCAGCATGCCGTGGCCCGCCTCCCACACCGCCATGAAGACGTAGAGCTTCGCCCAGAAGCCGACGGCGAAGGGGATGCCCGCCAGCGAGAGCAGGAAGAGCAGCATCGCCAGCGCGAGCCCGGGTGNGCGCGCGTAGAGACCGTCGAAGTCNTCGATCTGATCCGTGCCCCGATCGCCGGAGGCCATGGCCTCGACCACCATGAAGGCGCCGANGTTGGTGACGGTGTAGCCGGCGAGGAAGAAGAGNAGCATGCCCGTGCCCATGCGCGTGCCGGTGGCAAAGGNGAGCAGCATGTAGCCGATCTGCGCGATGCCCGAGTAGGCCAAGAGGCGCTTGGCGTTCTCTTGCCGCAGGGCGAAGAGGTTGCCCACGATCATGGTGGTCGCGGCGAGGAAGAGCAGCAGCGGGATGAAGCTGCCGCTCGGCACGTGGAAGCCGACCAGGAAGACCACGCACAGCGCCGCGAAGCCGGCCGCCTTGGGCGCCACCGAGAGGAAGGCCACGAAGGGCGTGGGCGCGCCNTCGTAGGTGTCCGGCACCCACATGTGGAAGGGCACGACGCCGATCTTGAAGCCCATGCCGCCGAAGATGGTNAAGAGCCCGAGGTCGAAGAGCGCCGAGTGCCGCATGTGCGCCAGGGCAGTGATCGAGGTCGTGCCCGACATGCCCACGACGAGAGCGAGGCCGAGCAAGAGGAAGACCGANCTCACGGCGCCGACCAGGTAGAACTTCAGCGCCGCCTCGGAGGCGTTCTTGCCGCGGCCGACCTTGTCGTCGGTCTTGGACCAGGCCGCCAGCAGGTAGAGGGGCATGCCCATCAACTCGAAGCAGACCACGAGCAGGANCAGATCCCGGGCTCCGGGCAGCAGCATCATGCCGANGACGCTGNAGGCCAGGAGCAGGTAGTACTCGCCCTGCCTGCCGGGCATGTGGCGCGCGACGTGATCGAGGCTGCCCAGGCTGGCGAGGGCGCCCGCGAGCAAGAAGACGCGATCGAAGAAGAGCGTGAAGTCGCCGCCGACCCACACGCCGTCGAACACGTTCCCCGCCGTGTCGACGAAGAACGACGCGCCGAAGATGGCCGCGAAGGCGATGGCCATGAACAGGCCGAGGTGTCGTCCGCCGTTCTTGGGCAGCGCCATGTCGGCGAAGAGGACGAGCAGGGCTGCGCCCAGGACGAGCAGCGGAAGCAGCAGCGGGCTGAGTTCGGTGAGCATCACGGGTTCAGCGCCAGGGTGAGGGGGAGGAGGTCGTGGACCAGACGCGTGGTGGTCGCGTCGATCAGATTGAGGACGGGTCCCGGCCAGAAGCCGAAGACCAGGATGGCGGCGCCGAGCAGCACGAGGGCGCCCCACTCGACGCGGTTGGCGTCACCCAAGTGCTCGAACTCCTTGGACGGGCCCTCGCCCCAGAAGATGCTCTTCACCGCGCGCAGTACGTAGACCGCGGTGACGAAGGCACCGGCGGCGCCCGCGATGGCCCAGACCGGGTGGCCCGATTGCCAGGCTCCGAGGAAGACCAAGAGCTCGGCGATGAAGCCCGCTGTGCCGGGCAGCGCCAGGGACGACAGACAGGCCAGAGTGAAGAAGCTGGCGATGCCCGGCATGACGCGACCGAAGCCGCCCATCTTCGGGACCCAGCGCGTGTGCGTCTTGCCGTAGACCAACCCGACCAGGGCGAAGAAGAGGCCGGTCATCACGCCGTGGGCGACCATCTGGAAGATGGCACCGTTCCAGCCGTCCACGGTCATGGTCGCGGCGCCCAGCATCACGACGCCCATGTGACTCACGGACGAGTAGGCGACGATGTACTTGAGGTCCTTCTGGCTCATGGCCCCGAAGGCGCCGTACACGATGTTGATCACGGCGACGCCGCCGACGACAGGCGCCCAGGCGATGGCGCCCTCGGGCATCAGCACCATGCCCACACGCATGATGCCGAAGGCGCCGAGCTTCATCAGCACGCCCGCGTGCAGCATGGAGACGGCGGTGGGGGCGGCGGCGTGTCCGTCGGGCGACCAGGTGTGGAAGGGGAAGACACCGGCGAGGGCGCCGAAGCCGAGCCACACGATGGGGAAGTAGAGCTTCTGCGTGTCGACGTCGAAGTGATGACGACCGAGCTCGATCATGTCGAAGGTGGTGCCGCCCGCTTCGCTGTAGAGCGCGAGGATGGCGACCAGGATGGCGGCGGAGCCGACCAGGAGCATCAGGGTCAGCTTCATCGCCGCGTACTCGCGGCCGCCGACATCGAGGTACTCGTACACGAACTTCAGCGGTCCTCGAGGCTCCACCTTCCCCTGGCTGCCCCAGATGCCGATGAGGATGTACATCGGCAAGACGGCGATCTCGTAGAAGAGGAAGAAGATGAAGAGGTCCTGGCAGACGAAGACGCCGAAGACGCCCGACACCAGCACGAGCAGGAGGATGTAGAACTCCTGGTCGCGTCGCTCCTGCGTCCAGGTGGCGAGCACGCCGGCGACGATGATCAGGCCCGTCAGCACCAAGAGCGCGGCGCCCCAGCCGTCGACGGCGAGGTGCATCTCGATGCCGAGGGAGGGCAGCACGGTGTAGCGCTCGTCGAGCTGGAAGCCGCCGCGAGCGATGTCCCAGGTGGCCGCGACCCAGCCCGAGAGCCCGGCGGAGATCAACGCGGCGGCCAGGGAGACCAGGCGCGTCACCAGGCGCAAGCGCTGAGGTACGGCGAGCAAGACGAGCGCCGCCACGAAGGGTGCGCCGACGAGGATGGCAAGTGCGTGCGGGATCATCGGAGCATCCCAAAGGCGGAGAGCGCAAAGATGGCGAACGCGACCACGAAGACGTAGTCGCGCACGTTGCCGGATTGGAGCCGGCGCACGCGCTGGCCGCCGGTGAGGGTGAGGTAGCCGGCGAGGTTGATCAGGCCGTCGACGATGTAGCGGTCGAAGAAGCCGACGGCGGCGGCGAGCTTCAGACCGAGCACGCGGTAGACGCCCTCGTAGAAGTGATCGAGGGCGCCGGAGCGGGCGAGGCGGGCGATGGGCGCGAGCATGGCGGGCGCGGGGCGCGCTTCACCGCGGCCGTACATGGACCAGGCGGCCACGAAGCCGAGGATGGGCACGAGCGAGGGCGCGAAGGCCTGGAGGTTCCATTCCGGCTCGTAGTCGAGGTGCCACATGCCCGCGAAGTGGGCGCCGAAGTAGCCCCCCAAGAGCGCCGGAATGGCCAGGAGCACGAGCGGCAGCCGCATCTCCCAGCCGCCCTCGTGGGCGTGCTCGGCCTTCTCCGAGCGCTTGCCCAGGAAGACCAGGAAGAACACGCGGCCCATGTAGAAGGCGGTGAGGAAGGCCGCGCCGAGCAACGCCAGCCAGGGCAGGAGGCGGCCCGACTCCAGCATGGACTCGAGGATCAGATCCTTGCTGAAGAAGCCAGCGGTGAAGGGCATGCCCGCCAGCGAGATGGATCCGACCAAGAAGACGGTGCCGGTCAACTTCATGCGTCCCCACAGCCCGCCCATGTCGCTCATCTCGTTGCTGTGGACGGCGTGGATCACGCTGCCGGCGCCGAGGAAGAGCAGCGCCTTGAAGAAGGCGTGGGTGGTGAGGTGGAAGTAGCCGCCCATCACGGAGCCAGCGCCCAGCGCCGCCACCATGTAGCCGAGCTGCGAGCAGGTGCTGTAGGCGAGCACCTTCTTGATGTCCGTCTGCACGCAGGCGATCACGGCGGCGAAGATGGCCGTGAAGGAGCCGATGTAGACCATCACCTCGCGTGTCAGCGCGGCCTGAGCGAAGAGCGGATCCGTGCGCACGATGAGGTACACGCCCGCGGCGACCATGGTGGCCGCGTGCAGCAGCGCGGAGACCGGCGTCGGGCCCTCCATGGCGTCGGGCAGCCAGACGTGGAGCGGGAACTGCGCGCTCTTACCGACCACGGCCACGAAGAGCAGCAGCGTGACCAGGGTGGCCACGTCCGCGCCGGGGTGGCTCGTCCACTCGAACCCGCCGGTGTGCGAATAGAGCACGAGCAGCGCGAGCAAGAGGCCCGTGTCCGCGAGCTTCGTCACCCAGAAAGCCTTGACGGCGGCCTTCGCGGCGGAAGGCTTCTTGAAGTAGAAGCCGATCAGCAGGTAGCTCGTCAGGCCCACCAGCTCCCAGCCGAAGAAGAGCTGCAGCAGGTTCGGAGCCAGCACCAGCATCAACATGCTGAAGATGAAGAAGGAGTGGTACGCGAAGTAGCGGCCCAGGTCGGCGTCCGGCTCCGAGCGCATGTAGTCGAGGGAGAAGACCTGCACGCAGAAGGCGACGAGGGTCACGACCAAGGTCATGCCCACGGAGATGCCGTCGATGCGCAGGCCCACGTCGGCCATACTCGCGCCCGCGTGGGGCAGCCAGGCCACGCTCTCCAGCAGGTCTCGCGTCGGGTGCGCGAGCTGGTCCGCGAAGAGCCAGACGGCTGCTCCCAGCGACACGGTGGCCGCCAGCACGGAGAGCCACGCGGCGGGGCGACCTGTGCGCCTGAGCGGGGGCACGAGCGCCAACAGCACGGCCATGGCGGCGGGTACGAAAAGCGCCACGAGGGCGAGCTCGATGGGCAGACTCATCCGTGCAGCTCCCTGACTTCGTCCACGCGCTCGTCCGAGCGGCGCACGCGGTGCAAGAGGATGACGAGGGCGAGTCCGATCGCGACCTCGGCCACCGTGAGGGCGACGGCGAAGAGCGTGAAGACCTGCCCGAGGTGGTCGCCGCGATAGCGTCCGAAGGCGATGAAGATGAGGTTCACGGCGTTCGCCATCAGCTCGACGCTGAGCAGGATGCCGATGGCACCCCGGCGGCTGGCGACGCCATAGAGTCCAATGGAGAACAGGCCCGCGGCCAGGATCAGCCATGCAGCGAGGGGCATCAGGAGGCGCTCCCATCTTCGGACGAGGGGTCGGTGTCGAGNCGCAGGCCCGGGGCCGTGTGATCCACCGAGGCGTCGCGGCGACGCGCGATCACGATGGCGCCGACCATGACCGCGAGCAGCAGCACGGAGAGGACCTCGAAGGCCATCANGTTCGGGCCGAGGATCTGCCGGCCGAGCTCCGCCGTGTCCACGGTGATGGAGGGTGCGTCGAGGGGCAGGGGGGTCATGACGACGGCGCCGGTGAAGAGGCCGAAGGTCGCCAGCGAGAGCACCAGCGCGCGGCCGCCCTCGGAGGTGTCGTTGGGGATGGCCAGGTCTTCACCCCTGCGGGTGAGCATGACGCCGAAGAGCATCAGCGTGATGATGCCGCCCGTGTAGAGCATGATCTGGATCGACGCGATGAAGGGCGCCGAGAGCAACAGGTAGGCGACGGCCGTGCTGGCCAGGGTGACGCCGAGCCAGAGCACGGAGTGGACGAGGTTCTTGCTCGTCACGACCCTGAGCGCGCTCAGGAGCAGAGCGGCGGCCACGATCCCGAATGCGATTCGGTCGATCATCACTTTGCCTCCGGCTTGGCTTCGGACGCCTCGGCTTGGGCGGCTTCGGTTTTGGCAGGCTCGGCGGCTTCTACCTTGGCAGGCTCGGCGACCACGGCTTCGGGGGCTTCGGCCTTGGCGGCCTTCGCCGGCTTCACAGGCTTGGCGGCGGGTTTGGCGGCCTCGGCCTCGGCGGGCTTGGCGCCCGCTCTCTGCTTGGTCGCGGCCCGATCTTCTTCCGTGCCGCGCTTCGGATCTTGCATCTCGAGCAAGTTGCTCGCGCGACCCCAGGAGAGCGTGGTCTCGGTCTCATTGGCGTAGAGCTTGTCCATGGTCAGCACCAGGTCCTCGCGCGAGAAGCCCGGCACCATGTGATCCTGGGTCATCACGATGGCGTCCGTGGGACAGACCTGGACGCAGAGCTCGCAGTAGATGCAGGCGTTCATGTCGAGCACGAAGTCGTCCGCGAAGCCGCGCTTCTTGCCCGTCNCCTCGCTCGGCCGCTTGTCGCCCGCCGTCACCGTGATCACGCGCGAGGGGCAGATCTTCTCGCACATCAAGCAGCCGACGCAGGCNTCTTCGCCGTGCTCGTCGTGCACCAAGGCAAAGGTGAGGCGCGCGCGCGGACCTTGATCGCGCTTCTCGGCCGGATACTGGATCGTCGTGGGTTTGCGNAAGACCGTGCGCATGGACCTGGCCATGGAGCGCGCCGCGTCGATGAAATAGCCCATCAGTGACCACCCAACATCGGCTCGTAGTAGACCCAGAGCGCCGAGACCATCACCAGGGCGAGGCTNATCGGCACGAGGTAGNTCCAGCACAAGCGCATCAGCTGATCGGAGCGGAAGCGAACCAGCGACCAGCGCACCCAGGTGATCATGAAGAAGAGCGCCAGCGTCTTGGCCAGCATCCAATGGATGCCGTCGGCCAGGCCGAAGAGGCCGTTCCATCCGCCCAGGAAGAGCGCCGAGGCCACCGCCGAGGCCACCAGCGTGTGNAGGTACTCGGCCATGTAGAAGAGGCCGAAGCGCATGCCCGAGTATTCCGTGGTCACGCCGGCGACGAGCTCGCTCTCGGCCTCGGGGATGTCAAAGGGGATGCGGTTCGCCTCGGCCAGGGAGGAGACGAAGAAGATCACGAAGGCGAAGAGCCCCGGTCCGAGCACGAGCCAGTGGTGCTCGGCCTGCCAGGTCACGATCTCGTTCACGTCCATGCTGCCGGCGAAGATCACCGGCACCAGCGCCGACAGCACCATGGGGATCTCGTAGCTGATGCCCTGGGCCACGGCGCGCATGCCGCCGAGCAGCGCGTACTTGTTCGCGCTCGCCCAGCCCGCGGTCCAGACCGGGAAGACCATCAAGCCCCCGAGCGCCAGGATCCACAGCACGCCGATGGGCAGGTTCGCCACCGCCACGTCGACGCTGAAGGGGATCACGGCCACGGTCGCGAGCGTGAAGAAGACCGTCAGCGGCGGGGAGGCCAGGTAGAGCGTGCGGTCGGCCTGATCCGGGATCAGGTCCTCTTTCTGCAGCAGCTTCGCCGCGTCGGCCAGGGGCTGGAGCAGCCCGACCCAACCGACCAGCGTCGGTCCCAGTCGGCTCTGCATGCGGCCGGCGAACTTGCGCTCGAACCAGATGCCCCAGGCCGTCAGCGTGAGCAGCACCGTCGCGATGGCGCCGCCGTAGATCAGGCCATGCAGCACGATGGGGTGGATGGCATTCATCGATCCGCCTCGCCCATGATGGGATCCAAGGAGCCGAGGATGACGACGGCGTCGCTGATGGTGCCGCCGACGAGGAGATAGGGCATGGCCGCCAGCGCGTGCAGGCTGGGCGGGCGAATCTTCAGGCGATAGGGCGACGCGCCCTTGTTGCCGCCACCGCCGATGACGTAGGTGCCGAGCTCGCCGCGGGGCGTCTCGAGGGCGACGTAGGCCTGACCGTCCTTGGCCTTGAACTGCGTCGGGTTCTTGATCGGGCGGCCGCCGCAGATGGGTCCCTCGGGCAGGCCGTCGACCAGGAGCTTGCTCAGCCGGATGCTCTCCGAGAGCTCGCGGATGCGCACGTGGGCGCGCGCCAGGCAGTCGCCGGCTTGCTCGGTCTGCACCTTCACGTCGATCTCGTCGTAGGCGTGGAAGGGCGCGTCGCGACGCAGGTCGTGATCGACGCCGCTGGCGCGCAGGATCGGACCGGTGATGCCCAGCTCGAGCGCGAGCTTCGCGGGCAGCGTGCCCACGCCGCGCGTGCGGGCAACGAAGATGGCGTTCTTCGTGGACAGATCGAGGTACTCGTCCACGCGCGAGGCGATCAGGTCGAGTGCCTCGTGGACACGCTTGGCCCAGCCCGCCGGGATGTCGTGGCGATTTCCGCCGATGGTGTGCGTGTTGTAGTGGAAGCGCGCGCCCGTCACGAGCTCGAAGAGGTCGAGGATGTACTCGCGCTCGCGGAAGCAATGCAGGAAGAGCGTGGTGCCGCCGCCGAGGGCGCCGCCCATGTCGATGCCGAAGGTCGCCAGCCAGAGCAGATGCGACGAGATGCGCGACATCTCCGCGAAGAGCGTGCGCATGTAGCGCGCGCGTCGCGGCACCTCGACCTCGAGCAGCGCCTCGAAGGCCATGTTGATGGCCTGCTCGTTGGTCATGGGGCTGACGTAGTCGTTCTTGTCGACGATGGGCGTCGCCTGCACGAAGGTCAGCTCCTCGAGCAGCTTCTCCACACCGCGGTGCAGGTAGCCGACGTAGGGCACGGCGCGCACGATGGTCTCGCCATCGAGGTAGAGCTTCACGCGGAACACGCCGTGCGTGCTCGGATGCTGCGGGCCCATGTTGAGCACCATCAGATCCGCCTCGGGATCGTAGTCCGTGAGGTCGCGGTGCGGGTCGACGCCCAGGCGTGCTGCGGAGGCTAGGGTCACGTCACCTCCAGGGGGGGTGTGGGGTGTCGATGGGATAGTCGCGATGCAGGGGGTGGCCTTCCCAATCCTCGGGCAGCATCAGGCGCCGGAGGTCCGGGTGATCGGCGAAGCGCACGCCGACGAGGTCGTACTGCTCACGCTCCTGCCAGTCGGCGCCGGCGAAGAGATCGACCAGAGTGCGAAGCTCCTCGTCGAGGCCCAGGCGCACGCGCCAGATGGCGATGTGGGAGCCTTCCGTCGGGCAGCGCAGACCCGTCGCCACCTCGTAGTGACCCGCGAGCTCGAGCGCGTCCGCGGCGCCCTTGACCGCGGGCATGTGGGTCGCGGCCACGAAGCCGTAGAGCGTGTAGCCGCGCTCCTTCAGCGTCGCCGCGAGGCGATGGTGCTCGCTCGCCTCGATGCAGGGCGGCGTCTTGTCCGAGAATTCCTGGACGCCGAAGTCGCTCTCGAGCAGCGCGCGGTACGCTTCAGCCTTCAACATCTTCGGCCTTCGCAGAGTCGGGGGAGGCGGGCTCTGTGGACTCGGTCGCCGCGGTGCTCGCCTCGGCTGGAGGCCCGGCCTTCGCGGTCACGATCGGGAGCGACTTGCGCTTCATGTCGCCGCCCAGACCCAGGTTGCCGGCGCCGCGCAGCTGCGCGAGCGTGATGTTCTTTGAGCGCTCGGGCGAGGTGATACGCGCGATCGATGGCGCGGTCTTTTGCATGGCGGCGGTCTCGGGGCGCTCCTCTTTGGGCGCCCACTCGCCGGCGCGCACGGCGCGGACCTTCTCCTGCAGGCGCATCAGGCCAGCGATCAGCTGCTCGGGGTTGGGCGGGCAGCCGGGGATGTACACGTCCACGGGGATGGCCGTGTCGATGCCCGGGATGACGGAGTAGATGTCGCGGTAGAAGTCGCCGCTGATGGCGCAGGAGCCCATGGCGATGCACCACTTCGGCTCTGGCATCTGCTCCCAAAGCTTCAGCACGCGCGGCGCCATCTTCACCGTGATGGTGCCGGCCACGACCATCACGTCGCATTGCCGCGGCGTGCCGCGAACGATCGTGCCCATGCGGTCCGCGTCGACGCGGCTGGCGGCGGTGGCCATCAGCTCGATGCCGCAGCAGCTCGTGGCCATGGGGAAGACCCAGAGCGAGTTGGTGGCGCCCCAGGTGAGCAGCTTGTCGATCGTGGTGGTCGCCACGTCCAGACCCGGCATGCGCTCGAGGGTGGTGTAGAGCGGATGCTCGTAGCTTCGATCCGACTCGTCTACTGCCACTTGAGGGCTCCCTTGCGCAGCGCGTAGGCCCAACCGAAGAGCAGGATGGCCACGAAGAGCGCCATCTCCACGATGGCGAAGAGACCCAGGCGCCGGATGTTCAGGGCCCAGGGGAAGAGGAAGACGGCTTCCACATCGAAGAGCACGAAGACCAGCGCCACCACGTAGTAGCGCGGGTGGAAGCGGACCCAGGCGGGACCGTCCGGCTCCTCGCCGCATTCATAGGTCGCACCCTTGAGCTCCGATGAACGCTTCGCCCGCACACGCACAGCTCGCGAGACCCAGAGCAGGCTCACGGACACCACGGCGGAGACGAGTACGTAGACGAGCGTCGAGGTCCAGATTTCTGACATCGATGCCTCCATCCGGGGACTACCCCGGCGACACGGCCGGGTGATTAGGACGCGCTCCGACGAAAAGCAAGCGGATCCCATCTGTGAAGAGGTTGTGTACCATCGCGTGATGTCTCGCTTCTTCGCCGCCGGGTGCGCGCTCCTGGCCTACGGCATCGAGCTCCTCGTCAGGCGCGTGCGTCGCCCCGAGCCCACGGACGCGGCGTCGACGAGAATTCTCATCCGCCGATCTGGAAGCGCTCGATACTACCGAGGAGTTTGGAATTTGAAGAAAGTTCGCGGGCTCTCGCTCTAGGCGTCGTCGTCGTCGGGAGATTCGTCCGCGTTCGCCGGGCCCGCGCCCAAGGCCAGCTGGGCGGCGAGGGCTTCGGCCTTGCCGGCGACGGCGGCCATGTCCCCCGTGGCCAGGCGGTTCAGATCTTCGCTCGAGAGCCCCTGCGCGATGCGCGAGGCGGCCTCCATCAAGGCGCCACCCTGGTCGCCGCTCAGCAGCGCGGAGATCTGGGCCATGGCGTCGTCGGGCAGGGCGAGCCCCATCTGCGCCGCGAGCGCGCCGAGATCCGGAAGGCCGCCGCCCGGTCCGCCGAGGTTCCCGAAGAGCGCGCCCAGATCGGGCAGCTGCGCGCCCGAGGCGTCGTCTCCGCCGAGCAGCTCCATCACGCTGGGCGACCGCTGCGCGCTGGGAGGCATGGTGTCGCGCTTGCCCTGGTGGGCGAGCCACTCCCCGCCCACGCCGACCTCGTCGATCACACCCTCGACATCGGCGGCCGTCACCTCCGCCACGCTCGGGTAGATGAAGAGCCCGCGCGCGTCTTCGTGCAGCGCGAGGGCGCGGCCCATCTGGGTGCGGACCGCCGCCAGGAGCGCTTCGGGCTCGGTGCCGAAGCGGTGGGGCGTGCGCACGAGGGCGCCGTCCTCGAGCAACTTCACCGAGAGCTGGGCACCTGCGCCCGCGGAGGTGAAGCCTCCGGTCGACTCGGGGAGCTCGAAGAGGGTTCGCAGCTTCTGCGCGTCGGCGCGCAGGACCAATACGGTTTGGAGGGCCATGCGGCGGAGAGTAGCAGGCGAGGCCCGGCGAGGGATCCCTCGAGTCGAGCGCTATTGGCCTCAAACGCTTCGACCCCCGGCGCCGGAGCGTCGGGGGTCGTCGCATGGGGGAGGCCGCAGCCTCGCTGGCGCTACTTGTTGCCGTCGTCGGGCGCTGGCGCGTCGTCGGGCGCCGGCGCGTCGTCCGCCGCGGGCTGGTCGCCCGCGGGCAGGTCGCCCGTGGGTTCGGCCCCGGCGGCCACCGCGGTGCCCGGCACCTGGGTGATCATGAGCGAGAAGCCCGCGCCACCCTCGAGGTTCTCGGCCCAGCCGTAGTGCGTGTCGTTGACGTGGATCTCGTAGCTACCCGGCATGAAGTGGGACTGCGACTCCACCGGTGCGCCGTCCGAAGCCGACATGTGGAACATGGGGCCGCTGGCGTTGCGGACGGTGATGTCCGGCCAGATGCGCATGGTCGTGCTCTGGCCCGTGCCGACCGAGCTGAAGGCGTAGTCGGCCTCCGTGGTCACGGTCCAGTTGAAGACGACGTCGTTGGCGTCGTAGCTGCGGCCGATGCAGGGCGAAGTCAGACCGTCGGTCATGCCCGAGCAGGTGTCCGCCGCGGCCGCGGGCGCCGTGCCGAAGGCGGCCATGGGGACGCCGGAGACGAAGGTCAGGCCCGCCACGATGAAGCCGATCATCATGTTGCGCTTGCTGCTGCCCATGAGCGCGTCGCGGCCCTCGCGGGCGAGCATGATGTTGCCGAGCATGCCGTCACGCTTGGTGATGGTGTCGCCCGTGAGCTTGCCCACGACGAACACGTTTCCGTCGGCGGGCAGGATCTTCTCGGTGAGGTGGGTGGCGATGGCGTGCTTGTCCGAGTCGGACGGGCGCTGGATGTGCACCTGGTAGCTGCCGAAGGTGATGTCACCGTAGCCGTAGCTCTTCTTCTCCGTGTGGGACTTCTCGAGCTTCGCGTCCACCTTGTCGGTGGCGTCGACCTGAACGGGGCCGGAGCCATCGTCGACGTTGAACATGCTGCCGGCCTTCGCCGTGTGGGCGGTGTCCCTGCCGGTCTTCTTCTTCATGCCGTCCTCGGTCTGGACGTGCTGCTCCCACTCCTGCTTGATCTCGATTTCGTAATAGAGACAGGGCTTGCCCGAGACGGGAGCCGCGAGCGGCTGGGTCACGGCGATGGCACCCTGACAGCTGATCAGGCCATCGGGGCCCGCGCTGCCTTGCACCTGCCCCGTGGGCTTGAAGGGCGCCGAGACGATGGTCTTCATCTTCTTGCGCTGCATGAAGCCGAAGATGACGGCCGCGACCGCGATCAGAATGAACAGGTATCCGAGATACATCATGGTGAGTTCCTTTCCACTTCAACCGGGAGCGACCATCGACCGCTTGCGCCTGCGACGTGTCCCGGTTCCTCCTACGTCCGTTCGGGGCGCATCTTCCTTACCCCCCCGAGACTTGCAATCCCCACCTGGTGCCCCTGTCGCCATGGGGACCTTGGGAGGCTTCAGGGCCCGTCGATCCGCTGAGAGAAAACGCAGGACCCCCATTTCCCCCGCGTGGTAGAGCCGAATGTGCTCCGCGGGGGCGCCAGGTCCGGCCTCCTCGGTCGACCCACGCATAAGGAGATGGAATCATGGGAGCAATCGCAGCGCTGGTCGTGGCTGTAGGGATCCTGATCCTGATCTACGGCTCGATCCAGAAGTTCAAGGCTGCTCGCCTGACGGCGGCGCCGCTGGTCTCCACCGGAGACGCGGGCGCGCGTGGTTCCGAGGTCGCGGGCGAGAAGGGCATGATCAGTGCCCAGGGCGCGGTGAAGTGCGACGCGCCGTTGACGGCCCCCGCCAGCGGCAAGGCGTGCCTCTACTTCGAGCTGCACGTAACGGGCACCTGGAAGGACGGCGACCGCACCCAGAGCAAGGAGTACGTCGCCGACAAGGTCGCGGCCGAGTTCGCCATTGACGACGGCAGCGGGCCCGTCGAGATCCACGCCCTCAAGGGCGGCAGCTTCGATCTCGAGAAGACCTTCGACGAGAACCAGAAGGAGGGCATCTTCGCCGACCTGAAGAACGCGGTCGGCAACAAGGAGCCCATCCTCTTCGGCGAGTACAGCTTCGACAACCCCGCCATGAGCAAGGCCA
>Ga0051980_10001341_pt1 | contig 18567 bp, 17 predicted proteins | sample CryGey13umfilter_2_FD_55014 | JGI IMG/M metagenome (GOLD analysis project Ga0051980, IMG submission 55014) | Groundwater microbial communities from aquifer in Utah, USA - Crystal Geyser 4/9/14 3 um filter | ecosystem: Environmental > Aquatic > Deep subsurface > Groundwater | place: USA: Utah...
GGTAACGTAGGTATTGGTACAACATCTCCAGCATACAAACTAGATGTAACTGGTACAGGTAGGTTTACTGGGGATGTGACTGCTAATTCATTTATAGGTATTGATGGAACAAGAAAAATAATTACTGATGATGCAACTACAACACATACAGTTGTTAGTAGTGACTCAAGTGTTGTAAGACGTTTTACAAGCAGTTCACCTATTACAGTAACAGTTAATACAGACTCTTTAGCAAACATTGGTGAGAGTGCTGAAATTGACCAATATGGGACAGGTTTAGTTACAATAGCAGCTGGTACTGCAACATTAAGGATAAACGCATTAGCGACATTGGTATCAAGTGGACAATACAGTAGAATATCAATACAAAAAATGACAAGTACAGAATACAGAGTATTCGGAGAATTAGCTTTAGCATAATATGGGACACAACGGAATAATAGCAGCGAGCAGATTGTATTCAACAGCGGATTTAATCCCACCAACAATTAGCACTTTAAATTCAGTAACAAGATATAGTATATCAACTGCGATATTAAATTGGACTCCTGCTAGTGATAATATAGGGATTACTGGATATAATGTATATAGAAGTTCAGGGGCAACAGATGATGGGTTTACTTTATTAACAACTGTTGGAGTTCAGTTAGGATATAATGATATAACAATTATGGACCCTAATGATACTTTTTATTATTATGTAACTGCATTAGATACAGAAAATGAATCAAGTGCTTCTAATCACATTGCAGTTGCAGCAGCAGTTGCTAGTGATATAATGTTTCCAGGAAGTCCACTTTCATCAAATGAAAATACAAATTTTAATTTAATTACAACTGGTAGATATACAATAGTTACAGCTGATTCAACTGTTAAAAAAGTTGGTACATATTCAGCTAAGTTTACATCATCTACAACTAACATACAACAATACAGAGATAGTTTTATTCCTGTAACATCTGGTAAAGAATATGCCATATCATTTTGGGCTAAGGCATCAGAAACTGGTAAGTGTAGAGTATCATCAACTCGTGGGTTAGTTTTTAGTATAGACATAAATGCAACAACGTGGACGAAATATTCAAGAATAGTGACAGCTGCTTCAACATCAGATGCTAGAATATATTGGTGGACATTAATTGTTGGTGCAACTGGTAATGGTACTGAACAAATGTGGGTTGATGATTTTAAATTATATGAAAATGATTTAAGTGGAGTTACCACAGTTGAAGTTTATGATATTTTATCGTCATCAGTATCAGGAACCACTTGTGAATATAGTCCAGGTAATACTACTTGGTACTGTTCTTCTACAGATTATCCATTAGCTGTTGGAAGTACTTTATATATAGATAAAGAATTAACAACAGTTTGGCCTTCAATTATGCCAACTTTATTTATGAAAATAGATAGAAATGCAATTAAATTAGATACAGATGGTGTTATAACAGAAATAGGAATTTGTCAATAAGTAAAATATAAAATATACTTATAAAATAAAAGATATTAAATATTTAAAAACTACAAATAGAAAAATAATAATTCTTTTGAATAATAGCGCAAAAATACAAATTATTAAAGGTAATACCTAAGTAACATAAATGATAGAGTTTAATAATAATATAATAATATAATAATAATAATAATGTTATTAACTAATACAAATAGAATAATTGATAAATTTAATAAAACGATGACTTCTAAAGCTAAAAAAAATTTAGCAAATAAGAGTTCATCAGGTTCTTTATATAAAAGTATCAAACTTACTAGAGTTGATTCAAAAGATTTTGTTGCGTTGATTGAATTAACACAAGAGGATTATGGGTTATGGGTTGATGAGGGTAGAAAAGCTGGTAAAGGTGTACCGCCAAAAGAATTAAAGAAATGGATTAAACAAAAAGGTTTAGTATTAAGAGACAGTGATAATAAATCTTTATCAATGACTGATAGTAGAATAGATAGTTTATCATTTCTAATAAACAGAAAAATAAAAGAAGAAGGGATAAAACCAACAAACTTTTTAACAGACCCATTAAACCTTTTGTTTAATAAGTTTGGTGATGATTTAGCTGACGCATATGGCCAAGATATTATTGAAGATATGTTTAATGATTTACCCTAACAAAAACGGTATAAGGGGTTATTTGAATATAAAACAATAAATTATGGCGACATATCAAGGAATATTATTAAGTAAAAGCCCATTTTATGTGGTAGAAGCTATCAATTCTGGAGCTACTTCAGTAATGGAGATAAGAATATGGAATGGAGATTTCAATACTGAACCTGTAGATGCTACATATTCATTATCAAAACAAGCAATATCACCTTCAACAACAAATGTTTCATTTGAAATAGCTAGAATAATAAATGATTCTTTAGAACATAACTCAACTATTTATACAGATAGTAGCTCTGGTAAGACAGAAGCTTTATGGGTTAATGTTAAAACATTTAATGGTGATAGTAATAGAGATGATACTTGGTTAGTTTTAGATGCTTATAGTGATTTTATTAATGGTTTAAATAGTACTATATCAGATGTTGTATTAATATCAGAAAGAATTTTATATCATTACCCTAATATTCCATTAAGATTTCCTGTTTATTGTGATGGAACTTCAAATGCAAACTACGTTACATTTAGAAATGGTACAACTGAAATATTTACAGAGTCTTTAATATCATATATCAATTCAGATAATTCATATGATAAAATTCAATATATTAATTATTTAAACACAGGGCAAACAGTTAATAATGTTGTTATAAAAAATAACGTTGGTACTATAATAGATACTATTGTTATAATTCCAATGGAATGTTCAATGTATGATGAATCTGTTATTGGATTTGTTAATAGATTTGGTGTTAACCAAGAATTCGTATTTAATATGAAATTTAAATCTAGATTAAATATTGATAAGAAAACATATAATAGACAAACATTAATATATGTGAATGGTGTACCAAGTTATAATACAACTAAACACGTCTACAATGATTTTAACACTAATTTAAGAGAGTCTTTTACATTAAACACTAATTATATCGATGAGTCATTAAATGATACAATAGGACAGCTTATTTCAAGTGAGTATGTTTGGTTAAGAATTGGTGAAAATTCATATCCAGTTAATGTTAAGACTTCAAATTTAGAATATAAAAAAACAATTAACGATAATCTTATTCAATATACAATTAACTTTGAATATGCATTTGATAAAAGAAATAATATATATTAATGAATATAGTTAAAATTTACATAGAAATTGATGGAATTTACGAATCTTTAGATGTATATACTGATGAAAATATTTCATTAAATAGTAGTGTACAGAATATAAAGGATTTAAGTAAAACCTACACTGACTTTATTCAGTCATTTTCAGTTCCAAGTAGCCCAAATAATAATAGAATATTTAAACATTATTATAATATTAATATTGAAAATGGTTTTGACGCTAGGGTTAATAAAAATGCTAAATTAGAATTAAATAATATTCCTTTTAAAACAGGTAAAATTAAATTAGATAAAGTTATAATAAAGAATGGTAAAGCGACTCATTATAAAATTACATTCATTGGAGATATCATTAAATTAACAGATTTATTTGGTGATGATACTTTAAATAATTTACCATTAGATAGTTTTGCCACAACTTATGACCATTCAACTGTAAAAAGTTTAATGAGTGGTAACACAGATGTTATATACCCATTAATTTCATTAAATAGAGATTGGAGATGGAACACATATAATGTAGTTGATGGTAACCATACCACTAATTTATCACCAGATGATATTAGATATGATTCTGTTTTAGCTACAGCCGATGATTTTATAAGTACAGGTATTAAATATACAGAATTAAGACCAGCCTTAAGATTAATGAGATTAATTGAAGCTATTGAAAGTAAATATTCAATAACTTTTTCTAGAGATTTCTTTAATACAGGTTCATCTTTTAATGATTTATATATGTGGGGCAATAGAGATGATAAAACTGTAGGTAGAAAAGCTACAGGTGATTGGCAAACAATTACTTTAAATGGTCAAAGTATTTGGGAATTATACGTTGATGGTGGTTATTATGATGGAATTGAGTTTGATGAATACGCTTTAACTATAACTCTATTACCAGGTTATACTGATATTCCTTTTGGTATTAAAGTAGATGGGCAAATAAAAGAAGATATTGATGGTAGCGGTGGTCCAGTAGCGGTTACTTTATCAACATTATCTTTATATTCACCTGATGAAAAACAATTTACAATACAAATCAGAGCTGATGAAATAATAGAATATAATATTTCACTTGTAAGAACATATAGAGAAAATAGATTACAAGGTGGTTCTTTTGATACTATTATAGATTATGGTAATGAAGATAAGATAACTGAAAACGGTCAAATGTATTTAAGTGATATAGGTGATGGTACTGGTATTGGTGAAGCTGGTGCGATGCCTAAATTAAAAGTGAAAGATTTTATTAGTGGTTTAATTAATATGTATAATTTAATTATTGAACCAATAAGTGAAAATAATTTTAGAATACAAAATTTAAATGATTGGTATGCTGATGGTAATATACAAGATATATCTGAATATATTAATAAAGATTCTGTTATTATTTCAAGACCTAAATTAAATGATTCAATTACATTTAAGTATGAAGATACTGAAACAATTATTGGAAAACAATTTAGAGATAGCTCAAAATCAGGTAGTGGATATGGTGATTTAAAATTTGAACCAGATTTTGAAGGTTCACCATTAGAAATTAAAATTCCTTTTGAAAATATAGTTGGTGAACGTTTATCAGATGAAAAAACTAAAGCTATAACAGATATTCATATTCATAAAGCAATATCAATTGATAATAATGGTAAAACATCAAGTGTTAAAACTAAACCATTTATATTTTATAATAACGCTAACTATACTCCAGAAGCTGGTCCTATTCAATTGAATAATGGTGGTACAGCTGAACCGTTATATACCTATAATGTTGCATCACAATATAATAATATTAATCAAAGTAATATTAATGAATCACTTAATTTTGGAGTTGAAATAAATTCATTTACCTTAATTCAACCACCAAGTTCAATAGGTGGTAGAGGACAATATTCTTTATTCAATAATTATTGGAAAGATTATATAGTTGATTTATATAATTCAAAGAGAAGAATATTCACATATGAAGGTAAATTACCTTTAGGTATTATTAAAGATATTAATTTAAACAATAAATTAGTTATTGATGACACTAGATTTATAATCAATAATATTAAAATATTATTAAATACAGGTGATGTTAATTTAGAATTACTTAATGATATATATGAAAATGATGAAACATTAGCAGCTCACGCAGCTATTAACGCTAGTTCTAGTAGATTAACTTGTTCATCTCCAACCGTAACTTTAAATGGAGCTCCATCTACTGGTGTTGATTTAAGTTATGTATGGTCAACAAGTGGTGGTACTATAACAGGCGGTCTTTCAGGTCAAACAGCGGTAGTTACTTCAGCTGGTACATATACATTAACTGTTACTGATATTGATGGATTAACTGATAATACAACATATACTGTTAGTGATTCTAGAATCACCCCTAGTTTAATAATAACAGGGTCATCAACTGAAATATCATATCAAATACCTACAATTATATTATCATCATCTATAACTTCAGGTTATGGTTATAATTGGTATACCCCTAATGGTAATATAGTGTCAGGTAATACATCAAATCAAATTTTAATTAATAAAGCTGGTACATATTACTTAGATGTAATACAAAACAATACAGGTTGTGCTGCTTCTGACTCAATTGTAATTACAAGTGGAGATTTAGAAGTCCCAAGTACACCAACTGGTTTATATTCTACTGGTATTACTGAATCTACATTAACATTACTTTGGACACCTAGTACTGATGACGTTGCGGTTCAAGATTACGATGTTTATAAAGATGGAATATATTATGCAACAACAACTGTTCCTACACAAAATATAATTGGATTACTTACAGGTACAACATATCAATTTAAAGTGTTGGCTAGAGATACTTCAGGAAACGTATCTCCATTTTCAGAATTCTATTACCAAAGAACTGGTTCAACTAGTGGAGCAGATGGTGCTGATGGACAAGATGCTAAAGCCGTTAAATTAATAGCTGCAACTTATGTTATAGAATATGATATTAATGGGTTTAACCCTTCTCCTAGTACCATTCTATTAACAGCTAAATCTCAAAATGTTGGTACACCTTGGTTTAAGTTTACTGGTGACGGTATAACTGATGATGTTTTATTTTCAGCTGGTACTGGTGATACAAGAACAATTATATTTACAAGTCCCACTTCAAATAATGATGTTAATGAAATTAGAGTTGGGGTATCTGATGGAAATCAAAGTGAAGTTGGATATGATACTATTTCAATAGCTTCAGTATTCCCAGGTTCTGGTGGTTATACAGTTATTTTATCAAATGATTCTCATACTCTTCCAACAACAAATACAGGAACTATAAGTTATGGTGGTTCAGGGACAGAAATTATAGTTTATAATGGTGGAACTCAATTATCAGGTATTACAGCTGGAACACCTTCAGTAGGTCAATTTAAATTAGTATCAGCAACTGGAACAAATATAACAGTTGGTTCTATTACAACTGGTTTACCATTTACAATTGGTAATCATAATTCAATGACTTCTGATTTAGCTAAAATAATTTATGTATTAGACCTTGAAAATAATCAAACTGTAAATAAGATTCAAACATTTGCTAAGAGTATTGAAGGTATTGACGGTAGTGCTGGTCTTAATTCTAAGGCGTGTAAATTAAGTGCAAATCAATATGTAATAACTTATGATGGTACTGGTGCAGAAAGTCCAGCACAAAGCATTATATTAAGTGCTTCAAGTCAAAATCACGTTGGTACCGTATATTATGAATTCTTAAGAAATGGAATATTAAAACAAAACGGTATATCAACTACATATACGATACCAGATGGTGATGAACCAATAGCTGGTGGTGTGGTTAATTATACATTAAATACAAGAGAAAGTTTTTTCGGAACTATTCAAGCAATAGATAATATTTCAATAACAGGTATTAAAGAAGGTGCTGATGGTTCTGATGGGTTAGGTGCTATAAGTGTTATATTATCAAATGATGCACATACGCTTCCAACAACATCTGCTGGTGTCGTAACATACATTGGTTCAAATACTAAAATATATTGTTATGAAGGTAATACAGGTTTAGAATATATTACAACTACGTCACCAATTGCTGGGCAATGGTATTATACTGCTTTAGGAGTTAATATTACAGCTGGTAGTGTTCCAGGTACAGATAATGGTACATTCGCTACAACATCTTTACCATCAAATATGACAGCTAATAATGCTAAAATTCAATATTCAATTATTGGTAAAAGATTAAATGGTAGTTCATTTACAATAATTAAACAACAATCATTTGCTAAATCTATTGCTGGTAGTAATGGAACAGATGGTGTTGATGGTATAGATGGTATTGATGGTACTAATGGAACAGATGGATTAGATTCTAAAGTTGTAGTATTAACAGCAAGTAAATATGTTATTACATATACTTCTACTGGACTTGAAAGTCCAGCACAAAGTATTACATTAACCGCATTACCTCAAAATCACGTTGGAACAGTTTATTATCAGTTTTTAAAGGATGGTGTTTCAAAACAAAATAGTACAACTTCTACATATACAATACTAGATGCTGATGAACCAATTGTTAATGGTTCAAATACTTGGAGTGTTGTAACTAGAGAAGGTTCATCAGGGGCCGCAGCAATTGCTAGTGATAACATAAGTCTTTATGGTGTTAAAAGTGGTACTGATGGTACTGACGGTACAGATGGTGCTGACGCATATACAGTAATATTATCAAATGAGGCTCACGTTTTACCAATTAGTAGTGGTGTTATAAATTATGGTGGTTCAGGGACAGAAATTATAGTTTATAAAGGTGCTACAAGATTAACTGGTGTTTTAGGAGCCCCTACAACTGGACAATATGGTGTAACAGCAACAGTTACATCTGGTACAATTACTGTTGGTAGTGAAAGTATTGATGTAAATGGAAAAACAGTATTCGGTAATCATAGTGGTGCTGGTACAACACCAATAACTATTAATTATAGAATTTATATTGGTGGAACTTCTATATATTTTGATAAAATACAAAATGTAACTTTAGCACCAGCTGGAGCAACTGGAAGTAAAACAAAATCAGCTTTTGTGTATTATCAAATATCACAACCGTCTGCACCAGCAACACCAACAGCTAGTTCATATAATTTTGCTAGTAATANTTTTACTAGTTTAACTTCAAATTGGGCAACAACGCCACCAACTGCAACTGGTAATGGTGAATATTGGTATTCATCATATTATGTGACTGAAACAACATCAGGTGGTGAAACTGGTGTACCAACATTTATAGCACCAGCTAAATCATTTGCATTTACTGAATTGGTAACATTTACTAATTTAGCATCTACAACTGGTTCAACTGTAATAAATGGTGGAAATATAACAACAGGTAATATTGAATCAAATAATTATGTAAGTGGAACCGCACCTTATTCAACTTCAGGTACACAAATAAATTTAACTAATGGTTCAATTACAACTGTAAACTTTGGAATTGATAGTTCAGGTAACGCATCTTTTAATGGGGACATTGAAGGTGGTACCATTAAAATAGGTAGTGGTTTTACAGTTAATAGTGAAGGTTTTCTAACAGCTAATGGTGGTATTTTTAATGGTACTATAAATGCGGATAGTGGTAGTTTAGGTAATTGGTTATTTAGTGATAATACTATAACATCAAGTAATGGTCAAATGTCATTAGACGCTATTTCATCATCAATTAATTTAATTGATAATGATGGTATTAATATATTATCAACAACTACTGGAACAACATTACCAAATCCAACTGATAACCAAAGAATAAATTCAACGATACCAACAACATCAACAACTAAAACTGTTTATGGTACAACACCACCAGCACCATCATATGTTTATTCATCATCATTTGTTTATTTAGATTCAAATGTTAATCCTATAGTTGTTGATACAGCCCCAAGTATTAATGCAACGTTTGTTGCTTCATATAATGGAAATTATACAACTACTTGGAAAAAAACTGATACAACTTCATACGTTAAAGCTGTTATATCTTCAGGATATATTGGGTTTGTTTCATTATTCTATAATGTTATAATTAAAGATGTTACCGCTGGTAATGTAATTGTTGGTAGTTCAAACTATCAATCAATAGGTCTTGATGGATATATAGGTACTGATACTACATATGTAACGCCAGTCGAATTTATAGCTACATTTAACGCTACAGCTGGACATACATATGCTATATTTTTAAGGACTCAATACCAAGGTTATCATAATTCAATAGGTACTGGTTCGTATGTTCAAGTATATAGTAGACCAGCTGGTGAAACAATGGTTACACGATTGGGAAATTCTGGTACTGTAATAAATGCTGCTGGGGTACAAATAGCTTCATCTATTAGTAAATATATGAATATTGATACTAGTGCGTATAATACTGGTTCTTTAGTTGAGATATTCGGTGGATTAGATGTAGATACTATTAATGGTGGTGTACTTACTGATTTTCACGCAACAAATGGCTATCAATATTTAGTTGGTGGTACTATAATTCAATGGGGATTCTCAACTCTATCATATGGTAGTACCGTTATTTTCCCATTAACATTCCCATCAGCTTGTAGATATGTTGGAATAACATCTAGAAGGGGTGGTAATGGTTCAAATGGTTCTGATTACACTTTTACTGTAACTTCAACATCATTTAATGTTTATAACGATGGTGGTTCCAATGGATTTTGGTGGATGGCAATAGGATATTAAAAAATATAAATATATGAAAACATATTACGGACATTACGATAATGAAGGAAAATATTTGGGGTTCTATAATGAAGAAGTCCATAGTAAAAATATACCAGATGGGTGTATTAAATTAACTGAAACTGAATGGCAAAAAGCTATTAGTGGGGAATATATTGTTGTTAACGGTAAACAAGTTAAATATAAAAAAACAAAAGAAGAATTAGATGAAATAGAGTTAATGGATATTAGAAGACAACGTGATTTATTATTATCTAAATCAGATTGGACCCAACTAAATGATGTTGCATTATCAACTGAAAAAATAAACGAATGGAAAGAATATAGACGTGCATTAAGAAATATAACAAATAATAAACCCTATATATTTCCAATAACACCAATCTAAAATATTAAAAAACAAATTAAAAAACGGTTAATTAAATATGGAAAAATCAACTATAACTTTAATTATTGATTCTATTGGCAAGTAATTGGAAGTTAAAATATGAATATAATAAATAAATATATAATACCAAATGGATTTGTTGCAATAACAATATTTCCATTTGTGTTTTATAAAGATAAAAAATATATAACAGTTCATAGGAATATTCACGAGAAGATTCATTTAAGACAACAAGTTGAAATGTTAATTATACCATTTTTCACTTGGTATTTAATTGAATACTTAATTAGATTAATTCAATATCGTAATAGTAGAATAGCTTATAGAAATATAAGTTTTGAAAAAGAATCATATAACAATGAAACTGATTTAGGTTATTTGAAGAGAAGGGAATTATATTCTTGGATAAAATATTTATAATTATGAATAAATCAATAATAACATTAATAATAGATTTACTAAAATTACAAGATTTCTATGGTATATCAGAAACAATTGATATAGCTAAAGGTAAAAATAAAATACCATTAAACTTTAAAGAAGGTAAGAATGCGTATAGAAGAAATAAAAAATATTAATTATGGCNATTAAAAAAACAGCTTATATAGAAGTTAAAGAAAGTGGTTTAGATGAATTAAATTCTAAAGTACAAAAAGTTGAAGCGTCTTTCAAAGATGTGAAAACTGAAGCTAAGGCTGCTGGTAATTCTGTAGAAGATGTTACAAAGAATGGTGGTGCAATTGCAATACTTGATAAACTTACAGGTGGGTTAGCATCATCATTTAGGGATTCATATGAAGCTACTAAATTATTTAACTTTTCATTAAAAGGAACTAAAACTGCATTAATAGCAACAGGTATAGGTGCATTTGTTGTTGCTTTAGGTGTTGTTGTTGCATATTGGGATGATATTGTTGAGTTTGTAAAAGGAACTAATAAAAAATTAGAAGAACAAAATAAAATTTTAGGGTTAACTAGAGATTTAACCGATAGAAGATTAAAATTCTTACAAGAACAAAAGCAATATAATGATGAATATGGTATAAGTAATGAAAAAATAATAGAACAAGAGAAGAAATTATTAAAAGAAAAAGCTTTAAGTTTACAACTTGAAATTAAAAATCTTGAAACTCAATATTTAAAAGAAGCCAGTTTAACTAGACAACAAACACTTTGGGAAGAAATAACAAATCAAGCACCAAAGGTAACAGTTGAAGAATTAAAAGTTGAAGCTGAAAGGAAGAAAAAAATACTTGATTTAAAACAAGATTTAAAAGATACTATTAGATTATATGATGATTTAGGTGCGGTGGTAGTAACTGGAGCACCTAAACCACCTAAATCACCTGATGATAAACGTGAAAAAGTTAAAAGTGTCAGTTCTTTACAATCACCAGAAGAAATATTAGCAGAATCGGAAGCACAGATTGCGGCAGTTGATGAAGCATTTAATAATTTATTTAATTTAAAAAAATGGCAAGATGAACAATTAATTGGTCTTAATAAAGAAACAAAAGAAAAAATTGCTAATGACTCTGGTATTATCGAAGCTAAGATGACTGAAGATAAAAAAGTAAATGCAGATAAACAAAAGAGAATAGATTATATAAAATTACAAAATCAACAAGATTTAATATACGCAGTAGGTGATAGTATGAGTATTCTATCAAATATTTTAGGTGCAGAGACAGGAAAGGGTAAAGCAATTGCTGTAGCTGGTGCTTTAATTGATACTTATGCTTCTATTGCAGGTCAATTAAGAGCCTTTTCTAAAGTTCCTATTCCAGGTTATGCCATAGCTCAATCAATTTTAACTGGATTAGCTGGTTTTGCGTCAGTTAAAAATATTTTAGCGGTTCAAGTCCCAAATAGCGGTGGTGCTGGTGCTGGTGCTTCTACCCCATCTATTCAAAGTATTGCACCAAGTTTTAACGTTGTAGGTCAATCAGAGACTAATCAATTAGGTCAAGCAATTAATAATCAACAAAACGAGCCAATTAAAGCCTATGTAGTTTCAACTGATGTTACATTACAACAACAAATGGATAGAGAAATTGAAACCAGTGCTACTTTTGGTAGATAAATGAAACAATAAATAAAAATAAGATTATTTAAAAAAAGAATATTATGAATGGATTATTTGAAATAATAGAATTAATAGTGGGTGATGACTTAATTTCAGGTATTGGTTCTATCTCATTAGTTGATGAAGGAGCTATTGAAAGGAACTTCGTTCACTTCAATAAAGAACATATTATTAAGTTAGCTATACACGATGAAGAAAAACGTATGGTTATGGGTCCTGTATTAGTACCTAATAAAATGATACTTAGAGTTTATGATGAACCTAATAAAGAAAGACAATATTTCTATATTCATTTTTCACCTAAAACAGTACGTAAAGCTGCACAACGTTTTATTGAAATGGGTAATCAAAAGAATGCAACTTATCAACACGCAATAGAAGTTGAAGGTGTAACCTTTATTGAGTCTTGGGTTAAAGAAGATTTAAAATTAGATAAATCAAGTTTATTTGGATATGAAGATATGCCAATTGGAACTTGGATGGTAATTGCAAGAATCGATAATGACCAAATTTGGGAAGATGTAAAAGCTGGTATTATAAAAGGATTTTCAATTGAGGGTAAATTTGCTGATGCTGTTTTAAAACAATCAAAAGAAGAAATTATAACTGAAAAAATTGAAGAAATTACCGAAGAAGAAAATAATATGTTACAAGAATTGGTAGAGATATTAAAAAAATTAAGTGATGAAAATGAAACACTTAAATAATAATAAGTTATTTGAATATAAAAAATAAAATTATGACATTAAAAGAAACGTTAAAAAATATGCTTATAGCATTATCTCCTTTTGTTCATTCCATTAAATTGGCTAAAATAAAATTAGAAGATGGTATTACAGTCATAGAAGCTGAATCTTTTGAAGCTGGTCAATCGATTTTTATTGTAACTAAATCTGGTGATTCTATTGCTATGCCTATTGGAACTTATAAATTAGAGGATGGAACTATTCTTGAAGTTAAGGAAGAAGGTATAATTGATAGTATAACTCCAGTAGAAGCTCCAGTAGAAGCTCCAGTAGAAGCTCCAGTAGAAGCAGCAGCAGAAGGTGATATTCCAGTTGACGCACCAACAGATGATTCTGTTGAGGATGTGGTATATAATGTAACTAGAAAAGAATTTGATGCTCTAGTATCTTTAGTTAATGAGATGAAAGCAAATTTGAATTTATCAAATGTGACTATTGAAAAAAAAGATGCTGAAATTGAAACATTGAAGGTAGAACTTTCAACTCAACCAGCAGCAACCAAAATTAGAAATAGTCCTGACGACTTTAACTCAAACACTAATTCCTTAGAGTTAACCGCTAAAACTGTTCAAGGTAGAATCTGGGAAAGATTAAATAATATTAAAAAATAAAAAAAAACTAAAAAATTATGGCAACAAGCACTTCAGTAACCTCTAATTACAAAGGTGAATTCGCTGGTAAATACTTTGCTTCAGCAATAAATGAAGCGGTAACTATCAAAAATGGTTTAATATCAATTAGACCAAACATTAAATATAAATCTACAGTTAAAAAAGTAGCTTTATCAAACGGAACAACTGATTTCACTTGTGATTTCACTCCAGGTGGTTCTGTAACATTAACAGAAGAAATTCTTGAACCAAAAAAATTAATGGTTCCTATGCAATTGTGTAAAGAAGATTTCGTAGCAGACTGGGAAGCAGCTTCTATGGGTCTTGGAGCTAATAACGAAAACTTACCAGCTAAATTTTCTGATTTCTTAATTGGAAGAATTTTAGCAACTGAAGCTAATACAATCGATTCAAATATTTGGACTGGTTCAGGTGCAACTGATGGTGAATTCGGTGGTATCTTAAATGATGTAGCTGGTTCTTCAATTTCAGTTACATATTCAGCTGTTACAGCTGCTAACATAGTTAACACTTTACAAGCAGTATTAGATGCAGTGCCTGATGCAGTATTAGGTGCAGCAGATTTTAAAATTGTTGTAGCTCCTAACGTAGCTAAAGCTTATAAAAGAGTTTTATCAACTTCTGGATATTTAAACCAATATAGTGTTGGTGAAAAACCATTAGATTTTGAAGGTTATGAACTTAACGTAGTTCCTAATTTACCTGCTGGTACAATTGTAGCTTATCAAGTTGGTAACATCTGGTTTGGAACAGGATTAATGAATGATTTCCAATCAATCGAAATCCTTGATATGCACGATAAAGATTTATCTGATAACGTTAGAATCAAAATGGTATATACTGCTGGCGTAAAAGTTGTATATCCTGGTGAAGTTGTACTTCACAAAGCGTAATTAAAAACGCAAATAACAATAATAATAAAAAGGAGAAGAATATTCTTCTCCTTTTTTACAAATAAAAACTAAAATAATATGGCTTGTAACTTAACACAAGGGATTACAAACCCTTGCTCAGATACCCAAGGTGGTCTTTTATATGTGGAATTTGCAGACTTAGGAACATTAGGAGTTATAAATTACGATGTAACAGATACTGATGTGATTAATTCATTTTCAGGTTCACCTACTTGGTATAAATATGAACTAAATAGTACAGCAAACAACTTTGTAGAAAATATTATGTCAAACGCTGATGCTGGAACTACATATTATGAACAAGTTTTAACTTTATCATTAAAAAAATTAGATGCTCAAAAAACCAAAGAATTAAAACTTTTAACATATGGCCGTCCACATTGTAAAATTACTGATGTTAACGGAAATGTACTTGTATGTGGGTTAATCAATGGTATGAAAGTTACTGGTGGTAGTTCAGCTACTGGTGGTGCAATGGCAGATTTCAACGGATATACTTTAACGCTAACTGGACAAGAAAAAACTCCAGCTAATTTTTTAATAACTTAATATTAAAATTCATAATAAAATTATAAAAGAGATACATATGTATCTCTTTTTTTTGTTATTTATACAACATAATTATCGTTTATGGTTATTTGAATATAAATATAGAAATAAATGCATATATTACATACAACAGCAGTAAATCAAACAATAGCATTCATACCAAGAGCATATGTTGGTATTGTTAATGTTGATTTATATGATACAAATAGAAAATCAACTATAAGTTTCAGTGCTTCTACTATAGCTGAAGATGGTTATTTAAAAATAACCAATTCATATAGTTTAGAAGAAGGTAATTTTTATCATTTTAATGTTTATGATTTAATTAATAATTTATTATATCGTGGTCAAATATTTTGTACTGACCAAAATGATTATAAAAATTATGATATGAATATAAGTAGATATACCACTAATAACGATAAAGATACAATAATAATAATATAAAATGGAAAAGAATATAAACTTAAGAGTGGTTTCATTATCTACAACACCACCAATTGAAGTTTTTGAAACATATGTTAAGAATAGACCTTGGGTTGAATATGGTGAAGATAATGCTTACTTTAAATATGTAATTGATAGATATTTAAATTCAACAACTAATGCTGCCTGTATAAATGGAATATCAGATATGATATATGGTTGTGGGTTATCAGCAAAAAATGCTGCAATTAAACCTAATGATTATGTTAGTATGTTATCAATATTCAAAAAAAAGGATATTAGAAGAATAGTATTTGATTATAAATTACAAGGTATGGCCGCTATTCAAATTATATGGTCAAAGGACCATAAAAAAATAATTGAAGCTGCACATATACCAGTTGAAAGATTACGTCCTGAACTTGTAAATGAAAATGGTGATGTTGAAGCTTATTATTATGCACAAGATTGGACCAACATTTATGGTAAAAGAAAACCTAAAAGAATTCCAGCATTTGGTATGTCTAATCAAGGTCTTGAAATATATTTTATAAAAGGTTATACCCCTAATATGTTTTATTTTTCACCACCAGACTATTCAGCAGCATTAATCTATGCAAGATATGAAGAAAATATTGCAGACTTTCATATAAATAATGTTGAAAATGGTTTCGCTAGTAAGACGCTTATCAATTTTAATAATGGCCAAGCTTCTACAGAAGAAGAAAAATCAGACATTACAAATAAGATAAATAAAAAGTTTTCTGGAGTTAAAGGTAGTCCTATTTTATTATCTTTCAATGATAGTAAAGAAGCTGAAACAACCATAGAAAATTTACCTATTACTGATGCAGCAGACCAATTCCAATTTGGTTCAAAAGAAAGTATGGAAAAGATTATGATTGGTCATAGAGTTACTTCACCAATGTTATTTGGTCTATCAACTCAAAATGGTTTTGCCAGTAATGCTGATGAATTAAAAAATGCTTCAATCTATATGGAAAATAAAGTTATATCAAACTTTAGAGAAGAATTAATAGATGTATTCAAAGAATTATTAGCTATTAATGGTATATCTTTAGATTTATTCTTTAAAACAACTCAACCTTGGAAATCTGAAGATGCAGACCAAATTGATGCTGAAAATAATGATACTGCAACCAGCAGTTCAACTGCAAATTTAATAACTGAATAATTATGGCAACAGCACTATTTATAAGTTTAAACGAACTAAAGAAAAATACCAATATATCTGGTAACATAGACCCTAATAAGTTATTACCAGCTATTAAAGTAGCTCAAGAACTTGAATTAGAACCTATATTAGGAACTGATTTATATAATAAAATAAGTAATGATATTTTAACTGATACATTATCTGGTGATTATTTAACTCTTAAAACTAATTATATACACGATATTCTTATTCATATGTCAGTTTATTATTATCTTCCATATGCAACATATCAAATAACAAATGGTGGTGTTTCAAAATGGAATGGTGGTGATAATTTTGAATCTATAAATAAAGATGATTTAACTTTATTAGCCAATAAACAAAAATCTATTGGAGAATCTTATAAAAAAAGACTTATAACTCATTTATGTAATAACTCAACGTTATATCCTGAATATTCAACTAACTCTGGTGAGGATATAGACCCTACACGTAATACTAATAGAAGTGGATTATATTTAAACTAATGGAAAATATTAAAACAAATAAGAATATAAATACGTATAAACCTAAACAGTCAAATGTTGAGAAACTATTAACCTATTTATCAAAACTAAAATAATGTTTAAGTTTATGTTACAGAAAATAGCAATGGTTTTTATACCATTGAATAAAGTATCAGCTTTAACGCTATTAGCAATAACTTTCATTGCTCCAATTCAACCTATTTTATATGGTGTATTATTTCTTATATTTGCAGATACCATTACTGGAATTATGGCATCATTTAAACGTGTTAAATTACCATTTAAAATATTAAAATGGAATAGTTGGAAACATATAACTTCGGCTAGATTAGGTGATACAATTACCAAAGCTTTAATTTATATGTTACTTATAATTTGTGGTTTTGTTATTGATAAACATATAATTAATAACTCTGATTTATATTTTACAAAATTCTTTGCAGCTTCAGTTAGTTTACGTGAAGTAAAATCACTTATTGAAAATGCAGCAATTATTTTAAATAATAATTTTATGAGTGTATTCAAATCAGTGGTAACAAAAGGATGGAAACAAACCCTTTCAGATATGTTTAAAGATGACAACACAACAGATAATAAATAAATATGGAAAAGCTAATATTACTGGTAAAGATTATTTAACAATAATTCAATTACCTTATCCAATGAAATTAGCGTGGGACTTAGATACTACTGTAACACGTATGTCGTGTCATAAGCTAGTTGCTAATAACTTTAAAAATGTTTTTGATGACTTACTATATTATTATGGTGAACGTCACTTAGAAGAGCTTAAAATCGATATTTTTGGTGGTTGCTTTCAATATCGTAAGATGCGTAATGGAAATTCTTGGAGTTTACATAGTTGGGGAATAGCAATAGATTTATTTCCAGAAGAGAATGGATTAAAAACACCATTTAATGAATCTACATTTTCTGAACCAGAATATAAACCAATGATAGATATATTCTATGCAAATAATTTTATAAATTTAGGTGTTGAATTTGATAAAGATTCAATGCATTTTCAAATAAAAGATTAGTTACCCTTGTGAGATTAATAAAACAAATATTTGACACCACCAAATTTTTTAATACTTTTTTTTAATTATTTTACAAATTCATCATTTCGATGTAAGGATTTCCTTCAATTACTACGCC
>Ga0051980_10001361_pt1 | contig 18410 bp, 19 predicted proteins | sample CryGey13umfilter_2_FD_55014 | JGI IMG/M metagenome (GOLD analysis project Ga0051980, IMG submission 55014) | Groundwater microbial communities from aquifer in Utah, USA - Crystal Geyser 4/9/14 3 um filter | ecosystem: Environmental > Aquatic > Deep subsurface > Groundwater | place: USA: Utah...
GGCAATGGACAGCGGGTCCATGCCGTGCGAAAGGTTTCTTGGCCAAAACGAGCCGAAATGTTCCACAGCGTCAAGCCGGGCGCTGCGCTGGGTGCAGGCGATGTGGCTGCGCCTGCGGCTGCAGCAATAGGCGCAGCCACGGGTGCCGCATTGGCCTGCGTCGGCTTGCCAGCGCTTTCGGTGTAAACCTGAAGCTGAATCACCAAATCGGCACGCAAGTCTTTCAGGTCAGGCGTGTCGGCAGACTCGTCGCTGGCGGTGTCGACCAAAAATTTGATTTGGTCGTTGCACTGCAACAGCAGGGTGCTGATCTCGGGCGTCAGCGCCAGTTCGCCGTCGCGGCATTTGTCCAGCAGGGTCTCGACGTGGTGGGTAAATTCCACCACTTTGCTCAAGCCGAAGATTCCGGCCGAGCCCTTGACGGTGTGGGCGCAGCGAAACAGGCTGTCGAGCAGTTCGCGGTTGTCGGGCTGTTCTTCCAGTTCGAGCAACAGGGTTTCAATGGCTTCGGTTTGTTCGCCAGCTTCGCTGATGAAAGCGGGCATGGCCGCGGCAATGAAGTCGCGGTCGGCATCGGAGGCGTTGTGCATGGTGGCTTTCCTTTCAGGCAGCGTTGGTTTGCTCGGCCAGCCAGTCGCCCAGGCCCAGCTGGGTGCAGGCCTGCATCAAGGCATCACTGGGGTCGACCAGTCGCCAGGGTTGGTCAGAGTGCGACAGAGAGGCCAGCAACTGCAGGCCAGAGCCATCTACCTCTCGAACCTTGGCACCCGAGATGTCGAGCAGCTTGTCAGATTTGGCCGTTTGCGCGGCGATCCAGGCCAATAGCGCGTCGCGGGTTTCAACGGCGCTGTAAATGTTCATTTCTTCGGGGAGCTCAAAGGCTTGACTCATGGCAGTTTCCTGATTGCACAAAAAAGTAACCCGTAGCAGCTTAGGGATGCGGAAATTACAAATATCCCGTTTCTGGCGGCACTAACGGTGCATTTGCAATTTCCACATCCCTTATGCGCTGCTGCGCCCTATGACCCTTGCCGCTTAGGGCAGGCAGAGTTTGGAGACTGCGTTGAGCAGGGATGCCGGTGAAAACGGCTTGACCATCCAGGCTTTGGCACCCGCGGCCTTGCCTTCTTCTTTTTTGGATTCCTGGGTCTCGGTGGTGAGCATCAGAATCGGCAAGAAGCGGTAATTGGGCAGCGCCTTGGCAGCTTTGACAAATTCAATGCCGTTCATGCGCGGCATGTTTACNTCACACACTGCCATGTGGATTTTGCGGCCGTCGAGCAACGCCAATGCGGCCTGGCCGTCGCCGGCTTGCAGCACCTCGTAGCCGGCGCCTTGCAGCGCCATGGCCACTACCTGGCGCAGGCTGGCGGAGTCGTCAATGACCAAAATTGTCTGTGCCATCTCAATTTACCTCATCAAAAAAAAGTGGTTTCATCGTCATCGGGTTTGGGTGCGGTTGGCGTGTCCGTGTTGGCGTGTTGCTCGCGCTGCTCATTCATCACGTATTTCGACTGTAACCGCGCCAACCAGGCTTCTGCATCCACCTGTGGCTGGGGTGCTTGCAGCGTGGCATGCAAGCGTTCAATGTCTTCGTGCAGCAGGGTCATCATCTGGCTGATGCGATCCTGGTACTGAAAACCCTTGTACATGCGCTCCACCTGCTGGCCCACCATTTGGGTTTCACGCTCAAAGGGTTTTGCCACGCTTTCTAGCGCGTCCACACAGGCGTGAATCATGGCCATGACTTGCGTGATGGCTTGCACTGCCTGGGGGGTGCAGCTGGGCAGCACGGGCTTGAGCAGCTGGTCACAGGCCTGTGCCAGTTGTGTGATGCCGCCATCGCCCTGCGCCAGGGCCGCTGAAATTTGTTGCGACTGGCGCGCGGCCATGTCCAGGTGCGGGCCAATTTCTGCAAACGCCGCCAGCATCTCTGCAACCGCGCCCTCTGACTGGCTGCGTGAACTGGCCAGCTGGCGCGCCCAGACGGGCAGAACTTTGGCAGTTAACCCCATCAGGGCATTTGCACCGGATACATCGACCGTGGTAACAGCGGCTTGGTTCATAAGAGGAGCCTGTGCATCAAATAAGTGGGGGCAGGGTTAAAGCGGCAGCTGCTCACACATTGAGCCATTGTGAATTCAGGTAGCAACCGCAGCCAATCAAGCGGTTGTCATCCAGCGGCAACACGTAAGAGGACTTGGCCTGCACCTCACGCGTGACCGGGTTGGTGATGGTGTAGTTGACCCAGCCACCTTGCTCGTTGTCACACACCTCCCAGGCATCGGCCACCAAGGCTTCAGCATCCAAACCCGGAATGGCACGCAAGTCTGAACCATCTTTTTCAGGCATGGCACCGTGCACGATGTAATGGCCCGCACGGTCAAAAATAAAAACATACAAATCGCGGTCTATGAAGCCNCCCTGCGGGTTGTGAAAATCGCGCACCGCCTGCTCGTAACCCACCGACTTGATTTGCACCATGGCATCAAACACCAACTGCCGGGCCTGGTCAGCCGTGCCTTGGCGCAGCTGGATGTCACCCACAGAAATTTCAAGCGTGGNAGCCTGGGCAATCAGGCGGTCAGAATTAAAGCTGGCACGTTCCACAAGTTCGGAATTTTCATGCGTGAGCACATCCAGGTCGCCCACCGCGTGCACCACTTCTTCTAATGCGGCGCTCTGGCTGGCACTGCCTTCTGCCATCACATTCACATTCATGGCAATTTCGCCAATGCCAGAGATCAGGCTTTCCATGGTTTCGTTGATGTGCTTGATGCTGTTGACCGTTTCGCCCACCCGCGTGGAAGACTCGTCAATCAAGCCGCGAATTTCTCCGGCTGCCGTCTGGCTGCGCTTGGCCAGGTTGCGCACCTCAGCCGCCACCACCGCAAAACCCCGGCCTTGCTCGCCCGCACGGGCGGCCTCTACCGCCGCGTTCAAAGCCAGCAAATTGGTTTGAAATGCAATGCTGTCAATCACCCCAATAATTTCTGACATGCGCTTGGAAGTCACCTCAAGTGGCCCCATGCTTTGCATGGCCTCGTTCATCTTTTTACCGGCAGTGTCAGCCTCTTGGTGCAGGCTTTGGGTCATCATGCTGACCTCTTGCGCCGCCTGGGCGTTGCGCGACACGGTTTCGCTGACATGTTTGACGTGCAGGGATGTCTGCTGCAAATGTTCACCCTGGGTGGCTGCGCGTTCTGCCAGAGAACGTGTGTCATCCACCAGTTTGCGACCGGTGTCACCCAACAAAACCGCCGCGGTACGGATGTTGGCCACCATGCTGGACATGTTGACGATCATTTTTTCAAGGTGCTTGCCAAAGTTGCCCAAGGTGCTGACACCGTAGCCCACATTTTGCGTCATGTCGCCACGTGACACCGCCTGCATTGCACCCTCGGTGCGGTCGCGCTCGCCACGGGTGATTTGGAAAAAAGCCACTTGAAGGTACCACCAGGCCAACAAACCAGACAACGCAATGCCCATGAGCCAGCCACCATCTTTGGAGCGGGCATCGCCTTCCTGCAAATTCATAAACATGATTGCCAACAAGGCCAGCACCAACGGGGTTGGCAACACCCAAAACCGCATGTGCCCTGTCAGGGGCTTGAGCAACGCTACGGCAGGTGCAAATAAGTTCATGGAGAGTTCCGGCTAAAAACCAATAGGGTCAGAAAAACAGTCACTTCAATGCCAACTCAAGCTTGGCTTTCAGGGTGTCGATGCGGGGGGGTTTGACAATGTAGCCAAAAGTGCCCAGCGGCATGGCATCTTGCAAGGTGGCCGTGCTGGCATCGGCACTCATGAAAATCACTTTCATGTTTTTCACAAACGGATTGGCATGGCCGCGCAACTGGCGCACAAACGCCAGCCCGTCCATGGGCTGCATGTGGATGTCGGTCAGCACCAGATCGGGCTTGAAGGCCACCATGGCGCGCAGCGCAGCCACACCATCTGCCGCCACTTCGATCGATTGGATGCCCAAACGACGCAAGCTATTGACCACAAAGGTGCGCATGACGTCATCGTCATCAACCACCAAGATACGCGCAAGATTCAAGTTCATGATGTTCCGTTTGGATAACTTAAAAATACTAAACAATTAGCTTAGCACCATTTTTGGTGCGTTCAGCGCCCCAGCCTGGTGCTACGCAGTGAATTGTCGAACTTCAGCCAGCAAGCCTGCCAAGCGCGGTGCCAGCTGTTTGTAAAGCGGTGTCACCACGTCGGCAGATTCGGTCTTGCTGATTTTTTCAACCTCAATCACTTCAGCCACCAGTGCNTCCGTCGNAAAGATGGGCACATAGCCTTTGATGGCGTGCAACAAACGGTTCGCGGTGGNCACATCGCCCTTGGCCAGCGCCTGCTCAATTTCAGGCAGGTTGGCGGTCATGCTGATCAGCACGGTNGNGAGGATTTTTTTCAGGCCAGCTTCTGAGCCCATCATCTCGACGCCCCGCGCAACATCCAAGGCGGGTGNCGGTGCCTGGGGTGTCAAAGCTGCTTCTTGCGCACGACGCGTCAAAACTTCAAAGGCGGGCAGGGTCTTGCCTTCCAGCACCTCCAAAAATGCGCCGCCGCCGGTGCTGATGTAGCCCACATCCTTTTCAATGCCATATTTGGCGATGGCCGCCAGCGTGTCACCGCCGCCGGCGATGCTGAAGGCGCTGGACTCGGCAATGGCCTGCGCCAGCACCTTGGTGCCGTTCTCAAACGCGGCAAATTCAAACACCCCCACCGGGCCGTTCCAGACAATGGTGCCTGCGGCCTTGAGCTGCGCCGCCAAAGTGGCCGCCGTTTGTGGGCCAATGTCCAGAATCAAATCATCGTCGGCCACATCCGCTGCGGCCTTGACGCTGGCGGGCGCATCGGCCGCAAAGGTTTTGGCGGTAACCACATCGGTGGGGATCGGCACCGCTGCGCCACGCGCGCTCATGGCTTGCATCACGGCGCGGGCTTCTTCCACCAGGTCGGCCTCGGCCAGGCTTTTGCCAATCTTCAAGCCAGCGGCCAGCATGAAGGTGTTGGCAATGCCGCCGCCCACAATCAGTTGGTCTACCTTGGCAGACAGGGCTTTCAAGATGGTGAGTTTGGTCGACACCTTGGAGCCCGCCACAATCGCCACCAGCGGGCGCTTGGGGTTGGCCAGCGCTTTGGAGATGGCATCCATCTCGGCGGCCAGCAGTGGCCCGGCGCAGGCCACCTTGGCAAACTCGGCCAGGCCATAGGTAGTGGCCTCAGCCCGGTGCGCGGTGCCAAAGGCATCGTGCACAAAGATGTCACACAAGGCCGCCATCTGGCGTGCCAGCGCTTCGCTGTTTTTCTTTTCGCCCTCATTTACACGGCAGTTTTCCAGCAGCACCACCTGGCCCGGCAGCACCGCCACGCCACCGACCCAGTTGGCCAGCAAAGGCACCGGGCAACCGAGCAACTCTGTCAAACGCGCCGCCACCGGTGCCAGCGAGTCAGCGGCTTTGAAAGCACCTTCGGTGGGGCGGCCCAAATGGCTGGTGACCATGACCGCCGCACCGGCATCCAGCGCCATGCGAATGCAGGCCAGCGAGGCACGAATGCGGGTGTCTTCGGTGATGGCGCCGCTGGCATCTTGCGGCACATTTAAATCGGCACGAATAAAAACACGTTTGCCCACCACTTGGCCGCTGGCGCACAGATCAGAAAAACGGATAATTTCATGGCAATCCTGCAAATGATGATGGTCTTGATTCTAGGATGATCATCGACCTACCCGAACTGAAAACCAGCCCATCCAAACGGCCTAAAAAACTGAAACTTGAACGCCTACCAACCCAAACCCAGGTGCAGAGGCAAATAAACCAACATGCCCGACACGATGGTGCCCAGCACCGCCTGGCCCTGGCCTTTGCGCCAGAAAAAATAGGCCGCCCCCGTGAGTGCGGCATACAGGCGTGCATCTTGCCAGGTGCTGATCAGCTGCCCCTGCAACATCACCACCTCGGGGGCCACCACGGCCGCCAGCGCCGCGATCGGCGCGTACTGCAGCCCGCGCTGTGCCCAGTGCGGCAGATGCCAGTCCTGGCTGCTCAAGACAAAAAAACAGCGCGTGAGCACAGTGACCAGGGTCAGCCCCACAATCACGCCCAGTGTCCAAAGGTCGGTGGTATCCAAAGCCGGGCTGTTCATGATGCCGTGCCCGTGCGCTTGGGCATGGTTTCCTCAATGATCAAACACAGCGCCACCGCGCTGGCAATGGCCACCACAATGTTGAGCTTGAGTGGCAAGGCATAAGCCGCCACTGCGGCCAAACCCGCCACGCCTGCTGACACGCGGCGCAAGGGGTTGGAGGCCAGTGAACAGCCCACCCCCAGCAGCGCCAAAATACCGGCAAAGCCCAAACCCCAATGGGTGGGGATCACATTGGCCAGGGCAATGCCCAACAAACTGGCCGCTTGCCAGCTGACCCAGTTGAACAAACTGCCGCCGCTGAAGTAAGCCAGTTGCTCACGACTTTCATCCGGGTTGGCGGGTGGATGGTGGTAGTGCCGGGTGAAGAGCACATAGCTCAGGTCGGCGGTCAGGTAGCCATGAAACATGCGCCAGCGCAAAGGCAGGTGCATCCAATAAGGACGCATGTGGGCGCTGAACACCACAAAGCGCAGGTTGACACAAAAGCTGGTGGACAAAATCACCCACACCGGCGCACCCACCGCCATCAAGGGCATGGCCGCCAGTTGGGAACTGCCAGCAAACACCAGCAAGCTCATGGCCACCGCTTCAAAGCTGCTCATGCCCGACTTGACCATGGCCACCCCGGTCATCAGACCCCAGGCCGCCAACCCGGGTGAGACCGAAGCCATTTCACGAATGCCACGGCCAAACGCCGGGTGCTGCCACCAACTGCGGGCCTGGGAAAACCAAAGATGGCGTTGGCGCATCAACCCAACACCTGGCCGACTTGCAAGGCGTTGCCGCGTAAAAAATCGGCACAAGACAAGCGCTTACCCCCAGGGCGTTGTAGCTCGGTGATATTTACTATAGATTCAGTAGCTGCTACCGCAATACCTGTATGGGCTAGAGCCATAATTTGCCCACAAGTTTGAGACACGCCTGGTGCGCCCTGTACAAGCTGCGCGGCCCAGATTTTCAGCACTTCGCCATTTAGACTGGTGCTGCTGCCAGGAAACGGATTGAAGGCGCGCACCTGGTTGACGATGGTCTGCGCGGGTTGCGCCCAGTCAATCGCGGCTTCGGCCTTGTCAATTTTGTGCGCGTAGCTGATGCCCTCTATCGGCTGGGGCACGGGCTGCAGCTTGCCCTGCGCCGCCAGGTCCAGCACCTGCAGCATCAGCGCGGCACCGAGCTCCGCCAAACGGTCGTGCAAGCTGCCGGTGGTGTCAGTGGGCAAAATCGGCTCGATGCCGGTGCGCAACATGCAGCCAGTGTCGAGCCCGGCATCCATTTGCATGATGGTGACCCCGGTTTGGGGATCGCCAGCCTCAATGGCGCGGTGGATGGGAGCAGCACCGCGCCAACGTGGCAGCAAGGAGGCATGAATATTGAAGCAACCCAGGCGTGGCGTGTCGAGCACCCACTGCGGCAGGATCAGGCCATAAGCGGCAACCACCATGGCATCGGCCTGCGCGGCCTCAATGGCCTGGTGTGCGGCGGCGGCATCTTCTGGGTATTTGCCGTCCAGGCGCAGGCTACGCGGTTGCGCCACCGCCAGGCCCTGTTGCAGCGCCACTTGTTTGACCGCCGACGCTTGCAGTTTCATGCCCCGACCCGCTGGTCGATCGGGCTGGCTCAGCACCAAAACGATGTTGTGGCCTGCAGCGTGCAATGCCGCCAAGGCCACAGCCGCAAACTCGGGCGTGCCGGCAAAAATCAGCTTCAATCGCGCGCCTCGCGCTGGGCTTTGAGCATCTTGGTTTTGATGCGGTTGCGCTTGAGCGGCGACAAATATTCCACAAACACCTTGCCCATCAGGTGATCCATTTCGTGCTGGATGCACACCGCCAACAGGCCATCGGTTTCAATCAGACGCACTTGGCCTTGTGCATCCAGTGCCTCGACCTTGATGCGGTCGTGGCGTTGCACACCGTCATAAATGCCGGGCACCGACAGACAACCTTCCTCGTTCAGGTGCGTCTCTGGGCTGGTCCACAACAGCTTCGGGTTGATCAGCACCAGCGGGGTGTCGCGCCCCTCCGACACATCCATCACAATCAGGCGCTCATGCACATCCACCTGCGTGGCCGCCAGGCCAATGCCCTTGGCCTCGTACATGGTCTCGAACATGTCCGAAATCAGGGTCTGAATGCGTCCATCCACGGCAGCCACGGGTTTGGCTACCTTGTGTAATTTGGGGTCGGGAAAGCAAAGAATTGGGAGTAAAGCCATGGTGTCACTTCTAAGATGGTGGTATTTTCGCTATTTTTGCAGCAATCTGCCCGCCGTTGAGGTGACAATCATTGTTCAAAACAAGGGCTTGGGTGCAAAATCTCATGCGATTTAACAGGATGCAACACACCATGGCAAAACTCTCTTTGAACCCAGTTCAACACCACTTGACCCTGCTTGCAGTGGCGTGCGCTTTGGTGTGGGGTCCGGCAGCAGCCCAAAAATACCCGATCACCCCACTGCAACGCGCTACCGCTAACCAGGTGGCACAAAGCGGCGTGGCCTTGAGCGAACTCGCCCCAACGCCCCTCCAAGCCACACCGTCAAGTCGGGCGACACCTTGTGGGCCATTTCCGGCCTTTTTCTGAAAAGCCCCTGGCGCTGGCCTGAACTGTGGGGCATGAACCTCTCAGACATCCAAAACCCGCACCTGATCTACCCTGGCCAGACCCTGTTTCTGGTGATCCGCGATGGCCGTGCCCACCTGAGCACCGCCTCTGATGCTGGCGGCAACGGCTCCGACCTGCCTACCGTGCGCTTGTCACCCCGCACGCGCATTGATCAACTGGCTGCCCACGCCTTGCCCACGCTCAACACCCATTTGATCGAACCTTTTTTAGCCGAACCCATGATCGTGGGTGAACTTGAACTCAACCAAGCACCGCGCATTGTGGCCGCGCAAGATGGCCGGGTGCTGCTCACGCGGGGCGACCGGGCCTATGCCCGTGGCACGGCAGATGCCCCGCTGCTGGACCAGCCCAGCCAAAAACAAAAAGCGTTCCGGGTGTTTCGCAATGCCACACCTTTGAAAGACCCGATCAGCGGCGAGGTGNTGGGTTATGAAGCCCTGTATGTGGGCAAAGCCCTGCTGGTACGNAGCGAAACCACCCAAAGCAGCACCAATGCTGCGGGCAAAACCAATACCGACATCATCCCCGCCACAATTGACATTTTTGATGCAAAAGAAGAAATGCGTGTAGGTGACCGGATGCTGCCCGAACCCCCGCAGCAGCTGTTGAGCTATGTGCCCCATGCACCAGCCAAACCGGTGGATGCGCGTGTTGTGTCCATTTACGGCAGCGCGGTGGCCAATGCAGCACAAAACCAGGTGGTGAGCATCAACCTGGGCGCTTTAGATGGCATTGAAAGCGGCCATGTGCTGGCCATTCTGAAAGATGGAGCCCGCCTGGTTGACAAAACCGATGCCAACCTGCAACCAATCAAGCTGCCAGATGAACGCAATGGGTTATTGATGGTATTTCGCACGTTTGAGCGTCTGTCTTACGCCCTGGTGCTAGACATCACCAGCGGTGTCAAAGTGGGCGACCACTTGGTCAACCCCAACTAACCCCCGGCCTTGTGGAACCTGATGAGCTGTTGGCCTGGCTGCGCCTGACGCTGACCGATGGCGTGGGCAACGCCNGTGCGCGCAAGCTGCTGACGGCTTTTGGCTTGCCTCAACGCATTTTTGAACAACCCGCCAGCACCCTGCGCCAAGTGGTCAGCAGCAACCAAGTGCAGGCTCTGCTTGGCACACCGCCTGAACTGCAGACCTTGTTGAACACCACGCTGGCCTGGCTGGCGCAAGACGAAGACAGTGGCATCCGTCACCGCGTGGCGGTATTGGGCGACCCGCATTACCCCCAAGCCCTGCTCAGTCTGGACGATCCACCGTTGATGCTGTACCTGCTGGGTGCTGCAGAATTTATACAAAATAGCACTCTAGCCCTTGCTGATACTGGACTTGTTGCTATCAATAAAAAAACAGCTTGCCTATACATTGATCCGGCTCAAAGTCTGGCCGTGGTGGGCAGCCGCAACCCGACCCCGCAGGGCGCAGACAACGCGCGGGCTTTTTCCAGGTCTATGGCACAGGCTGGGTTGACGGTGGTCAGCGGGCTGGCCCTGGGCATTGACGGCGAGGCTCACCAAGGGGCGCTGCTGGGTACGGCAAAGCACCCGGACAGGGCTGCCACCGTGGCCGTGGTGGGCACCGGGCTGGACCGGGTCTACCCCAAGGCGCACCGGGAGCTGGCACACCGCATTGCCGCCCACGGTTTGTTGGTCAGCGAATACCCCTTGGGCACGCCGCCGCTAACGGCCAACTTCCCCAGGCGCAACCGGCTGATTGCCGGTTTGTCGCAAGGCACGCTGGTGGTGGAGGCTGCGCTTCAATCCGGCTCGTTGATCACCGCCCGGCTGGCCATGGAGCAGGGCAAAGAGGTGTTTGCCGTACCCGGCTCCATCCACGCCGCACAGTCTAGGGGTTGCCATGCACTGATCAAACAAGGTGCCAAGCTGGTGGAGTCGGCACAGGATATTCTGGAAGAACTCCAGTGGCCTGCAAGCCCTCTCAACACACCTGATTCAATAGCATCTCACACTGATTCCACGGGGGCTAGAGGTTTATTTGATCAAAACTCAGGGTTGCTGAATGCGCTTGGCTTTGACCCGGTGGGGCTGGATGCACTGCAAGCACGCTGCGGCCTGGATGCGGCCCAACTGCAAGCCCAACTCATGGGTCTGGAACTGGAGGGACAGGTAGCGCGCTTGGCCGGGGGCTTGTTCCAGCGGCTAGCCCGCACCTGAAGCTGGCCGCTGTGGCAACGGGTTGACCCGCACGGCGGCGGCATCGGACGCGCAGGTCGAATTTGCCAGCCTGTTTCAGCGATCAAGCACCCGGCCAGCGCGTACAGTAGCGGCATGCTTGACGTTTTGAGTTTTGTCTACGACAACTACTGGCACAGCGATGCCTGCCCCGAACTTCCCGCTTTGCAGCGCAAACTCAGCGCCGTAGGCTTTGACGGCGGTGACATTGAGGCCGCCCTGCTCTGGCTGGAAGACCTCAAAAGTGCCACGCGCCATCTGTCACCGACCCAAAATAGCCAGACACGGCAGCAAGCACCACCGCTGCTGATCGGTGCGCCGCCAACCCCCACTGCAAGCATGCGTTTGCTGAGCCCGGCCGAGCAAACCCATGTGGGTCAGCAGGCTTGGGGTTTTCTGCTGTTTTTGATCTCGGCAGGGGCTTTGCCAGCACATCGCCTGGAGCTGGTGCTTGATCGCCTGATGGCTACCCCCGGAAATCCGATTGACGTAGACCACCTGAAACTGGTGGTGCTGATGGTGTTTTGGAGCCTGGGCGAAGAACCCAGCGCGCTGATCCTGGATGAACTCTGCGACACCCACACCGCACAGCACGGCCGCAGCGGGCACTGAGGCGCGAATCGGCTCAGGCCAGCAAGCGAGTCGGCTCGGCCTCAAGCTTGCTCATGGCATCGCGTGTGGCTCGCAGCGTCAAGGGTTCACGCTCTTGCGGCTCCAGCAAGCCGGCCTGCAAATATCCAGCTATGCGCACCGACTGGATCAGGTAACTGCGCCCCACACTGGAGGCAAACAAATGCAGATAGCCTTGGGGACTGCGCCAGGCATACTGCACCGAAAGCTCTTGGCCGCCATATTTCAGTACAAACCAGGAACCCAGGCCGAGGCCACGCACCCATTCCATCATCACCGGCGTCGCCGTGCCCCCGCCTTGCGACACTACTTCGAGCGCCGAGGCATCCACCCCCAGCAGGTCCTCAATACTTTGCGCATCCAGCGGCAGCTCTTCAGCCCCACCATCGGTCACATAGTCTTCCAGGTTGGCCAAGCGCTCGGCCAAGGCCTTGATTTGATCCGTGGCAATGGCTTGGGTCTTGGACATGAACGCCTCCACCAGCACGGCACTGATGGATTTGATATGCGCCTCTACAGCAGCAGGTTGCGCTGTGGTCAAGCTCAAACCGGTGCGCAAACACTGCAGCAAGTTGGGCAGGTCGGCAATCACACGGGCGCGGTCGGCGCGGTTGGGTTTGGCACTGGCGGCCCAGATCAGGTCTGAGGCGGCTTTTTTCAGCACCAGCGTGCTCTCATGCTGCGACCCTTGGCGTATGGCCGCTATGGCCAACACTTCAGTCCAGGCTTTGTACAAAAATTCACGTATTTCGTCGCGCACCGGCATGTCTTTGATGAGGTTGCGCAACTCAATGGTGTACTGGATGGCCAGCGTTTCCTTTTGCTCCACCTGCTCGGCCACCGCCACCACTTTTTGGGTACCCGGCTTTTGTGTCAGGTGCTTTTTAAGGAACAACTGAAATTCTTCATACACCCGCTGGTACACCTTGATGCCGGTTTCAGGGTATTGCTCGATCACCTGAACGATGCGTTTGACCTCCACCTCCAGCGCCGCGCTGCTCAAACCGCTGGCATCAAAACCCAGCACGCAGGAACCCATGTGGTCGATCAACTGACGCGCAGGGTGATCCAGCTTGGTAAAAAACTCAGGCTCTTCCAGTGCCATGCGCAGCACCGGCATTTGCAAGCGCGCAAACCAGACCCGAATGCCGCTGGGTATCCGGTCTTCTTCAAGGATGGCCTGGAACATCAGGGCCACCAGTTCAATCACCGCCTTCTCGCCTTCAGTACCGGCCTTGGTCTTGAGTTCGGCCGACTGCTGGCGCATCTGGCTGGCCACGCGCTGAATAACCACTGGAGCAGCCCCCTGCAGCACCGCGCCGGGTTGGCTGTAATAAGCGTCGCTGAGCATCGGCTGTTGCGCAATGGCCGACATCAAGGGCACAGAGGGCACACCATAAACCCCCGTGCCTGCGCCCACGGCATTGGTTTGGCCGCCTGGCTGACCCGCACCAAAACCAGAGACAGAACCGGAGCCAGCGCCGCCATAACCGTACAGGCCTGGTGCGCCCGCTTGCATCGGCACCCCCCCCATGGCAGCACCGCCGCCCGCATAACCCATGCCGCCGCCAGAGTGGCCTCCCATAAAAGGAGCACCGCCAGAAGACTGTGCCACGCCCACCAGCAGGCGGCTGATTTGATCAATCAGGCCTTGCGCCCGGGCGCCTTGCCAGTAGGCTCCTGCGCCCGGATAGCCGGCTGCAATTTGATTAGGTTGGCCTGGCATGCCAGACATTCCCTGCATTCCTGGTGCACCGTAGCCACCGCCCTGGGCTCGCGCGCCAGCACCTGGCTGCTGCGATCCGCCCCGGTTGCTTGCGCCCGGTTGTTGATAGGTCTCGCCCACCGGGAAGTCCACCGGTTCGTCCTGTGCAGGCGGTATGAACCCGGAGTGCCTGGAGTTGGCACCAAATTCGATCACCGGCAGCACCCCCTGCTCCACCAGCATGGCGTTGCACGTCGCATAGGCGGCTTTTAAAGGTTCAAACAGTTGCCCACGCACCACCTCGTTGATCAAGGGCCAGGCAACAGGCGCCATGCCACAGGCAGCCCATTGTTCGATCAAGGCCAAAAACAGGGTTTCAGGGTGAACAATGTCGTTGGGGTTGAGCTCGCGCCCACTGTTGACGGCGCGCAGGCGGGTGCGCAGGTCATTAACTTCAGTGGCCGCCGTTTCCATCAGGCCCAGGGCCAGACGAGAGGCCACAATTTTGTTTTCGACGACTTCGTTGCCCACCAGTTCAAACGATGCCCCCAACGCCAGGTCGGTCTTTCTGGTGGCGGGGGGCGCGGTCAAGATGCGATCCCAGGCTTTGAGTACACCGTCCAGCCAGAGATTTTTGTTCTTCTGGTAGGCCGTCCAGGTGTCGCGCCTAAGCTGCTTCTCGCGCGAGGGGGCGGCCTCGTCCATGGATGCAAACAAACGTTCCTGCACCACGTTGATCAGCGGACGCATTGCCTCGGAGGCCTGCGCGACCAACTGCTTGCGTACCCTCAGCAAGGGCAGACGGGTCACGCGGTGAGTTTGAGGCATACATATCATAAAAATTTTAGACCGTTGCGCCAGCGTTGGGGTCGTTGGGGTCGATGTCCTTTTTGGCAACCCCGCCTTTGACAAGGTCTTCCCGGGTGATGCCGAGCCACATGGCAATGGCCGCCGCCACAAACACCGACGAGTAAATACCAAACAAAATACCAATGGTGAGCGCCAACGCAAAGTAGTGCAGCGTAGCCCCGCCAAACAGCAACATTGACAACACCATCATTTGCGTGGAACCATGGGTGATGATGGTGCGGCTGATGGTGGAGGTGATGGCGTTGTTGATGATTTCGACCGTGTTCATCTTGCGGTAACGGCGAAAGTTCTCACGAATCCGGTCAAAAATCACCACCGATTCATTCACCGAATAACCCAGCACGGCCAGCACCGCTGCCAGCACCGGCAGTGAAAACTCCCACTGAAAGAACGCAAAGAAGCCCAAAATGATGACCACGTCATGCAAATTGGCAATGATGGCGGCCACCGCAAACTTCCACTCGAAGCGCACCGCCAGGTAAATCATGATGCCCACCACCACAAAGGCCAGCGCCTTGAGGCCATCGGCGGCCAGCTCATCGCCCACTTGCGGCCCCACAAATTCGGTGCGCCGCATGGTCGCTGTGGCATCGGCTTCTTTTAAAGCGGCCATGACCTGGTTGCTTTGCTGCGCCGAGCTCACGCCCTTTTGCACCGGCAAGCGGATCAACACGTCGCGCGCGGTACCAAAGTTTTGCACCTGCACATCGGCAAACCCGAGCTGGGCCACCGTGTTGCGCACCCCAGCAAGATCAGCGGGCTGTGAATAAGTCACTTCCAGCAAGGTGCCGCCAGTGAATTCCACCGACAAATGCAGCCCTTTTGAAAACAGGAAAAACACCGCCGCCAGAAAAGTGGCCAGCGACACCAGGTTGAACACCAGCGCATGCCGCATGAACGGAATGTCGCGTTTGATTCGAAAAAATTCCATGCTGTTGCTTTCTAATCAGTTGGGGACAGGGCGGACTTACGGCATGTAGCTGCGGTCTGTCACACAAAATTTCACGATTCGGTCTTGAGGGCGGATCCGCCATCGGGCCGCCACACGGTGCCAATCGACACGGTTTTGAGGCGGTTTTGCCGCCCGTACCAGAAATTGACCACCCCGCGTGAGAAAAACACGCCCGAGAACATGCTGGTCATGATGCCCAAACAGTGCACCACGGCAAAGCCGCGCACCGGCCCCGAGCCAAAAGCCAGCAAGGCCAGGCCAGCAATCAGAGTGGTGATATTGGAGTCAAAAATAGTAGCCCAGGCGCGGTCGTAACCGGTGTGAATGGCCGCCTGCGCCGAGGCTCCGTTACGCAGCTCTTCACGGATACGTTCATTGATCAGCACGTTGGCGTCAATCGCCATGCCCAGCACCAAGGCCATGGCGGCCATGCCAGGCAGCGTCAAGGTGGCTTGCAGCATGGACAACACCGCTACCAGCAGCAGCAGATTGAAGGCCAGCGCAATGCTGGAAAAAATGCCGAACAGCATGTAATACAGGCACATGAAGACCGCTACNGCCAAAAAGCCCCAGGTCACACTGTAAAAGCCCTTGGCAATGTTCTCGGCGCCCAGGCTTGGGCCAATGGTGGTTTCTTCGATGATTTCCATCGGCGCAGCCAGCGAACCGGCACGCAGCAGCAGCGCNGTGTCATTGGCTTCCACGGTGGTCATACGGCCCGAGATTTGCACCCGGCCACCACCAATTTCGGTGCGAATCACTGGCGCGGTCACCACCTCGCCCTTGCCTTTTTCAAATAGCAAGATGGCCATGCGCTTGCCCACGTTCTCTCGCGTCACATCACGGAAGATGCGCGTGCCCTTGGCATCCAGGTTCAGGTTCACCGTGGGCTCCTGGGTCTGGCTGTCAAAACCGGGTTGCGCGTCGGTCAGGTTCTCGCCGGTCAGAATCACCTGTTTTTTGACAATGACGGGTTGACCATTGCGCTCCAGGTAGCGCTCCGAGCCAAACGGCACCATGCCAGTGCCCGCTTCAGCGCCACGCGCTTCGGTGCTCTCATCGACCATGCGCACTTCAAGGGTGGCGGTGCGGCCCAGAATATCTTTGGCTTTGGCGGTGTCTTGCACCCCAGGTAATTGCACCACGATGCGATCCAGACCCTGCTGCTGGATCACCGGCTCGGCCACGCCCAGCTCGTTGATGCGGTTGTGCAGCGTGGTGATGTTTTGCTTGAGCGCCTGGTCTTGAATGCGTCGCGCCGCTTCGGGTTTGATCGACGCTGTCAGCTTGAACTCGGCTCCTTCTGCAGCGTCCACGGTTTGCAAATCGGCAAACTGATCCTGAAACACGATTTTGGCTGCCGCCAGGGTGGCGGCATCGCGGAAACCAACCTCAATGGTTTGGCCGTTGCGATTGATGCCGCTGTGACGAATGGATTTTTCGCGCAGACTGGTGCGCACATCGCCCGAGAGCGATTCGGCGCGTTTGGTCAGCGCCGCCTGCATGTCCACTTGCAGCATAAAGTGCACGCCACCGCGCAAATCCAGCCCCAGGTACATGGGCGAAGCATGCAAAGCAGACAGCCAGGCTGGCGAACGACTCAACAAGTTCAGAGCCACCACATAACCCGGGTTGGCGGCATCAGGCACCAGCGTTTTCTGGATCGCGTCTTTGGCTTTNAGCTGGGCATCGGTATTGGCCAGACGCACCTTNATGGAGTTGCCTTCCAGCGCCACCAAATCGGCCGAAATACCGGCCGTCTTGAGCGCCGCCTCGACTTGCACCAGCGTCCCGGTATCAATCTTGACCAACGGCTTGGCCGCCGACACCTGCACCGCGGGCGATTCACCAAAAAAATTAGGCAGCGCGTACAAGCCCCCCACCACCAGCGCGATCGCAATGATCACGTATTTCCAAACCGGGTAACGATTCATGATCGTCCTTCTGACATCAAACTGCAAAAAACCGGCAGCATCCAGATGCGCCGGTCACGNGGCCACTTATTTGAGGCTGCCCTTGGGCAAGACTTGCACCACCGCGCTTCGNTGAAGTTGCACTTCGACACCATTGGCGATTTCAATGTGGATAAAACTGTCACCGATCTTGGTGACCTTACCCAACACACCACCCACCGTGGCCACTTCATCACCTTTGGCCAAGGCATCAATCATGGCCTTGTGCTCTTTGGCTTTTTTCATTTGCGGGCGAATCATCACAAAGTACAGCACCACAAACATCAGCACCAATGGCAACATGCCCATCANGGACGATTGCACGTCACCACCAGCGGCAGCAGCAGGGGCGGTTTGGGCAATGGCAGAAGAAATAAACACGGCAAACTCCAGGTTTTAAAGGGAAATAAGGGCTAACAACCCCGTTTGACGCGCCAGAATGGCCGCCAAACGAGCAACGCTACATTGTATGCGGGCGCTTGTTGGGCGAAATGCCGCGCAACTCGGATTCCTCAACCCACCAAGGGACTGTGAGCAGTGGGCTGACCGGATGGAAGCCAATAACAAAGAGCGGCTTTTCAATTCGGTAAAACTGCATGGTTTTATGCCTTTGGGAATCAACCAGCGCTAAACAAACCAAAAACCAAATCGAACCCGCTTTACCTGCGCATCAGGTTGGTGGATGACGCGGTGGTGCGCCAGCTGCTGCGGCCAGGGCGTCCAAGTCATCATCAAAGTCAAAAAGGCTGGTAGCGCCCGTTGGACTTGCGTGTGATGCTACTTTTTTTGCACTCATTTTGGCCGCCTTCTGGTGTGCCTTGCGTTGTTCCTTTTGCGCTATTTGCTCTGCTGCCAGCGTGGCGGCATCTGGCGGTGGATGGTTTTGGCTGAAGGCGGTGGGCACGCTGGGGTCTGCACCGGGCCAGCCACCGTGGGCCTCAATGACGGTATCGACTTGGCGCATCAGCGCTTGCGTGGCTTGCAGCGCGGCATAAACGCGCAGCCAATGGGTGATGTCGTCTGTGCTCAAGGATCGGCCAGCCTTGCGCCGGTCGTCCAGCCACTTGTGCAGCACCTGATAGCCGCCAATGGTGTGCTGCCAGACGCTCATGTGCACGTTGGCAAAGCCGCTGGTGGCGTTGATGAACACCCGGCCCACGGAGTCCGTCAGCTCTGTGCCAGTTGGGGCAGCGCCTGTTCCTGTTCCTGTTCCTGTTCCTGTTCCTGTTCCTGTTCCTGTTCCTGTTCCTGTTCCTGTTCCTGTTCCTGTTCCTGTTCGGGCTGAGCTTGTCGCAGCCTTCACATCAGCCAG
>Ga0051980_10001399_pt1 | contig 18190 bp, 18 predicted proteins | sample CryGey13umfilter_2_FD_55014 | JGI IMG/M metagenome (GOLD analysis project Ga0051980, IMG submission 55014) | Groundwater microbial communities from aquifer in Utah, USA - Crystal Geyser 4/9/14 3 um filter | ecosystem: Environmental > Aquatic > Deep subsurface > Groundwater | place: USA: Utah...
GGCGTATTGATATCCGGAATAATCTCTCCGATGCTTTTGCCTCGGCGGCCAATTATCTGGCAAAAAGCGGCTGGAATCATGGTGAGCGCTGGGGCAGAGAANTCCGCCTTCCCGCAGGATTTAATCCGGAACTTGTCGGAACAGGCAGAAATCTTGTGGTCTGGAACAGCGAGGGTTTGAAAACAGTCANNGGNNATCCGGTTCCGGTGGCACCGAATTTGAAAGCGCGGCTTCTGGCGCCGGACGGGTTATCGGGATCAATTTATCTTGTGTATAATAATTTTGATACGATTAAAAAATGGAATAATTCTGATAGTTTTGCTCTTTCTGTCGGGATATTGGCTGATTCCATTGAGGTGGCAGTCTCCAGACGTTGAAATAATAATAAATTGCGGGTTTGAATGATGAAACATATTCTGTCTTTTCTTGTGCTGCTGCTTTTCCTGACAGGCTGTAGCGAGATGGAGTTTGCCTCGCATCTTGGCAAGAAGGCTTTTCCAACAACGAAAAGTCAGGGAACATTCAAGGTCGGAACCCCTTATAAAATCGAAGGGCAGCGTTATTATCCCAAAGAAACCTATGATCTTGTCGAGACCGGCATTGCATCATGGTATGGTGCCCAGTTCCATAATAAGAAAACAGCCAATGGCGAGACATTTGATAAAAACGAATTGACGGCTGCACACCGGACTTTACAGATGCCATCGCTTGTAAGGGTGACAAATCTTGAAAACGGGCGCTCTCTGATTGTTCGCGTTAATGACCGGGGGCCTTATAGACGGGGCAGGATTATGGATGTTTCGGAAAAAGCGGCTGAATTGCTTGGTTTTAAAAATAATGGTACGGCCAAGGTCAAGCTGGAAGTCCTGACGCAGGAAAGCCTGCAGATCGCGCAGGCCGCAAAGTCCGGACAGGATACAAGTGGCTATGAAGTGGCGCTGAACCGTGGCGGCGGCAGATTCGAAAGACCGGCAGCATCGGTACAGGTGGCTTCTGCAACATCGCCGTCATCTCCGGCGGCCTATCAGGATCTTGCGGGGCAGCCAGCGTCGGTCACAAGCGAGGTATTGCTGATGCCTGCTGTCCCCGGCGAGGGTATGTCGCAAACGATTCCGGGACATACCCGTAACGGGGCATTCTATCCGGATGCTGTCGTAACCGAAATGCCGGTGACACGGACAGATATTTTTGTTCAGGCCGGCTCCTTTACAGTCAAGGACAATGCCTATCACCTGAGCGCCCAGCTCCAGAAGCTTGCACATAACAGCAGCGTCTATCCGGCAATGGTTAATGGTACGCAATTCTACCGCGTCCGCCTTGGTCCTGCCGCCAGTGTCGAGGAAGCTGACGAGCTTCTGGCACGCGTTATTGCTGGAGGAAATGCCAGCGCGATGATCGTTGTNGAGTAGACCGGCATCTGTTAGTCATTAACGATGAGCACAATTTTTCCCACATGATCCCCTTCTTCCAAAGCGCGGTGGGCATCGGCAGCTTGTGCCAGTGGGAAGGTTTTGAAGATCACGGGTTTGATGGTGCCGCTCTGGACATGTGGCCAGAGATTTGTAAAAATATCATTCCGTAATTGCTGTTTTTCCTCTATAGAGCGCGGACGCAGGGTCGAGCCGGTGAGGATAATCCGCTTCTGCATAAGAGTCATAAGGTTGATTTCCGTTTTTGCGCCGTTTAAAAATGCGATGCTGACATGGCGGCCATCGGTTTTCAGAACCTGAAGATTGCGTGGGACATAATCTCCGCCGACCATATCCAGAACAACATCAATTGTGTCTTTACCAAGTATTTCGGTAAAATCGTGTGTTTTGTAGTTGATGGCCTGATCCGCGCCAATCCTGAGACAGTCCTGACATTTTTTATCTGATCCGGCAGTGACAATGATTGTTGCGCCGAGGGCTTTTCCCGCCATAATAGCCATTGTTCCGATGCCGGAGGAGCCGCCATGGATCAGGGCACGCTGTCCGGCCTGAAGTCCGCCACGTTTGAACAGGTTATTCCAAACGGTAAAGATCGTTTCCGGCAGCGCTGCGGCTTCAGTCATGGTGAGATTATCGGGAATGGGCAGACATTGCCCGCCATGCGCTATGGCATATTCCGCATAACCGCCGCCGGGGAGCAGTGCGCATATTTTCTGTCCCTTGATCCAGTCTGCATGGCGGCTTTCTACAATCTGCCCGGCAACCTCAAGGCCGGGGATATCCGTGACACCAGGCGGAGGCGGGTATTTGCCGAGTCTTTGCACGATATCAGGGCGGTTCAGTCCGGCAGCACGCACTTTGATAAGGACTTCGCCCTGTGTGATCTCCGGAACAGAACGCTTTACAAGGCGTAAAACGTCAGCAGCCCCGTATTCAGAGATTTCAATCGCTTGCATATTCTGTATCATGAGGCATAGTGTGGGGTGTTTTTAAAAAAAACTCAAGCGGAGGCGCATATGTTTGATGAGGATTTACCTAAAAAGAAGCAGGGTAGCGAGTTTCCCCGTCTTCTTGATAATATGTCCATTACAGAGCTTGAAGAATATATTGCCGAAATGAAAGCCGAGATCATGCGGGTTGAAGGCAATATCCAAAAGAAAAAAGCCTCCCATGAGGCGGCCTCTTCTGTGTTCAAATAAAGATTTGAAAGGTTCAATGAAATCATGCGTATAGAAGAAGATGTTAAACTTGATTTTAAGGATGTACTGATCCGTCCGAAGCGGTCAACATTGTCGAGCCGTAAGGAAGTGGATGTAAGCCGCGAATATGTTTTTAAATGGAGCGAGCGCAAATTTAAAGGCGTACCTATTATCGCAGCCAATATGGATAGTGTCGGCACAATGGAAATGGCCAGAGTTTTTGCAGCGACGGGGCAGGGGCTGGGTGTTGCGCTGCATAAACATTATTCTCTTGAGCAACTCATTGAATTTTATGAAAAAAATGGTAACGAGAATGTCTGGTACAGTATCGGTGTATCTGAAAAGGATGAGGAAAAACTTGATGCGTTCTTAAGTTCTGACATTCAGAAACAGGGGCAGGGTATTGATAAGCTTTGTATTGATGTTGCCAATGGCTATAGCGAACCCTTTGTGGAGTTTGTACGGCGGATACGGAGCAAGCTTCCTGATGTGACAATTATGGCTGGCAATGTCGTGACCGGAGAAATGGTTGAAGAGCTTGTTCTGAGCGGCGCTGATATAGTCAAAGTCGGGATTGGCCCGGGGAGTGTCTGCACCACACGGAAAATGACGGGTGTGGGCTATCCGCAGCTTTCTGCGATTATCGAATGCGCGGATGCCGCGCATGGGCTGAAAGGCTTTGTCTGTGCCGATGGGGGNTGCGCTGTGCCGGGGGATATNGCCAAGGCTTTTGGCGGTGGCGCTGATTTTGTAATGCTTGGCGGGATGNTGGCAGGCCATGACCAGAGCGAGGGAAAAATCATCAAGGGCAAAGACGGTAAACAATATATGGCCTTTTACGGGATGAGCAGTAGCACGGCAATGGAAAAACATGCAGGCGGCGTTGCCGAATATCGCGCCAGTGAGGGAAAAACGGTGCAGGTACCCTATCGCGGCGATGTGCGGGACAGTTTGCAGGATATTCTGGGTGGTCTGCGCTCGGCCTGCACCTATGTCGGAGCGGTAACCTTGAAGGAACTATCCAAAAGAACAACTTTTGTTCGGGTCACGCAGCAGCTTAATACAATATTTGGCAATGATTAAATGATTAGGTTGCGGTTTTAGATGCGACAGGCTAGTATGCCGTTCACAATTTACAAGGAGCCGGGTCGATGGAAGAGATTGAAACAAGATTAAAAGAAGCAACGGATGTTTGTCTTAAATGCCATACCGAATGGAATAAAGATCAGAAAGACAGCAAAGCACGGGAAAACCTGATGGAAGCCGTGCATGAGCTCCGCAAGGTTGCCGCACGCCTTGAAATCCAGATTGCGATCAGCGAGCGCAATGAAATGGCTTCCAAACCAATTCCTATTCCGGCGCACCGCTCTAACAAACGTCAGCAGCATGAAAATAACGGCGATGACAATCTGGGCAATGCTGATGCTGGACAGCCGCCTTCAGGTGGCGGTGGTAGACCTCCGGGTGGCAGTAGCAGCAATAACAGACCACATACCGGAAGAACATTGCGTCGTCGCACCGTCTCCGAGCCAAAAGCCTCCGAATAATAAGCTGGTATTTCTTTAGACTATGGCTGTCCGTTTATACGGATGGAAACGATGTATATGCTCATATATCGTTATTACCTGAATTCAGTAATAAATTCAGGGACGATCTATTTGGAGAGATGTTCGGATTTACATTTTTCTTTTTGTTTAATCCAAATAGTCAATGCTCTAGGCGTCAATATTGGCTTTAAGGGCGTGATCCTGAATAAATTTACGGCGCGGTTCGACTTTTTCGCCCATTAGAGTTGAGAAAATATCATTGGATTCTTGAGCATCCTGAATCTTGACTTGCAGCAATGTTCTGGCATCGGGGTTCAGGGTCGTTTCCCAGAGCTGTTCAGGATTCATTTCACCAAGACCCTTGTAGCGGCTGATCGACAGGCCACGCCGTCCCTCGGATTCTACAGCTTCAGAAAGGCTGGCAGGACCTGTTACACGGGAAGCACGACTGTCTTTGGCCATGAGAATGGTTTCGGATTCAAAGTTTTCCTGTAACCATTCAAGATTACGGTGCAGTTTTTTGCCACGGGCAAATGCGATTTGCTCCGGCAGGATATTGACGCGTTCGGCAACGCCGCGCAGGATTCGTGTTAAACTATACCCGCCGACAGGTGTATATTCGGCTTTCCAGCCGCGTTCATATTCAGGTACAAGTTTATTCAGACGCGCTGCCAGTTTTGTAGCGATTTCCTGTCCATAAGCAGGATCTTCGGAGACACGCTCGTCAAAAGCACCTGTGAGAGCCGCTTGCTCGGTAATGAAAATATTATTGATTTTCTCGTTTACTTCGCGGATAGCAGCATTGACTTTTCGGGCTTCCAGAATCACGGTTTTTAAATCCTCGCCCATACGGACATTTCCGTTGGCATCGGTATAGGCCAGATCCNGCAGTGCCACATCAATCAGATATTGCGTCAGCGCCGCCTCATTTTTTAGATAGAGCTCCGAGTTCCCGCGTTTGACCTTGAAAAGAGGAGGCTGGGCAATGTAAAGATAGCCGCCCTCAAGAATTTGCGGCATTTTGCGATAGAAAAAAGTCAGCAGCAGAGTACGGATATGGTCGCCGTCCACATCCGCGTCAGTCATGATGACAATCTTGTGATAACGTAATTTTTCAATATTAAAATCTTCTTCGCCATAGCCGGTTCCCATTGCGGTGATCAGCGTTCCGATTTCCTGATTACCCAGCATTTTATCATCACGGGCTTTTTCGACGTTCAGGATTTTTCCGCGTAAGGGTAAAATTGCCTGATTGCGTCGATTGCGTCCCTGTTTTGCTGAACCGCCCGCCGAGTCACCCTCGACAATAAACAGTTCGGCTTCTTCGGCTTTTTTGGTCTGGCAGTCCGCAAGCTTGCCGGGTAGGGAGGAAATATCCAGCGAGTTTTTGCGCGTCATTTCCCGCGCTTTCCGTGCCGCTTCCCGTGCCTGTGCCGCCTGAAGAATTTTGCTGATCAGCATTTTGGCTTCTTTGGGGTTTTCTTCAAGCCATGTGCTGATGACCTCGGTAATAACACCGCTGACAATCGGCTGGACTTCGGAAGACACCAGCTTATCCTTCGTTTGTGAACTGAATTTCGGGTCAGGAACCTTGACGGAGAGAACGCAGGTCATGCCCTCGCGGATATCTTCGCCGGTTAAAGAAAGCTTGTCGCCTTTTAATATGCCGCTTTCTTTTGCGTACTTCCCCACTGTTCTTGTAAGGGCATCGCGAAATCCGGCAAGGTGCGTTCCGCCATCACGCTGCGGAATGTTATTGGTAAAGCAGTGCATATTCTCATGATAGGAATCATTCCATTCCAGCGCCGCTTCGACCGTAATACCCTTATCTTCACCAGTCACATAAATTGGTTTGGCCAGTTGCGATGTTTTGCTGCGGTCAAGGTGCGCTACAAACTCCCGCAGTCCCCCTGCAAAATTAAAACGCGATTCACGGGCAGGATCCTCGCGGTCATCCCTGAGATGGATATTGACGCCGGAATTGAGGAAGGCCAGTTCACGCAGACGCTCTTCCAGCGTGTCATATTTAAAATCCGTCATGGTAAATGTTGTCGGCGATGGCAGGAATGTCAGCTCGGTGCCATTGCGTTCACCTTCTCTTAAGTCACGAACGGCTTCCAGAGGTTTTTCCGCTTTGCCATCTTTGAAACGAATAAACCATTCTTTTCCCTGCCGTCTGATCCGCAGATCCAGTTTTTCGGACAGGGCATTGACGACAGACACACCTACACCGTGCAAACCGCCGGAGACTTTATAGGAGTTCTGGTCAAATTTTCCGCCTGCATGGAGCTGGGTCATGATGACTTCGGCCGCAGAAATACCTTCACCTTTGTGGATATCAACAGGAATACCGCGTCCGTTATCACGAATAGTCACAGAACCATCGGCATTGAGTATGACATCAACCCGGTCACAATGTCCGGCAAGAGATTCATCAATGGCATTATCGACAGCTTCATAAACCATATGGTGCAGACCAGAGCCATCATCGGTATCACCGATATACATCCCCGGGCGTTTTTTAACGGCATCCAGACCTTTGAGAACCTTGATGCTTTCTGCGCTGTATTTGCTCTCGTTCTCTTTTGTTGTGTTGGAAGCGTCGTTCTTCTCTGTTTCGATTTTTGCCATATTTTCCATGATTCGCCTGTCTCGTTTCAACTGTAAAAAACTCTAGGAATTCTGCTGCTTTTAAGGTTATTTTTTATAGCATAGTCGTGCGGAAAAAGCACACGGAATCTGTATTTTTATTTCCCGGTAAAAATTTTCATAATTTTGTAAAAATAATCAGAAATACATTCATAAAAGCTGCGTCAGGTGTCCGTAGAATCCATAGAGTGGAATCCATAGAAATGAATCTGTCATGCCGCACGGTCTTCCAGTATCCTGCAGGTTTGTGAGTTTTCAACGGCAAAAAAAGCGGCCTTGCCGCGCAAATCATTAAATAGATGCTCATCCGTTCCGGTCAGCCAGACTTGTCCGCCCAGAGACAGTAGTATTTCATGGAGCATCCCGCGCCGTGTGTCATCAAGATGTGCGGCCACTTCATCCAGCAGGAGAATAGGGGGCGCGCCACGTTCGGCATTGAGCAAATGGCTATGGGCAAGAATAATCCCGATGAGGAGCGCTTTTTGTTCTCCGGTCGAGCATTGGTCTGCCGGCATGTTTTTTGTTTGATAGTGAACAGCAAGATCACTTTTATGGGGGCCGGTTGCCGCCCCGCCGGAAAGAGCGTCCTGTGCTCTGGTTTGTTTGAGCTGGTATTTAAATATCTCTTCGACTTCTATCGCCGGGGAGTGGCAGAGTAATTCCTCGATTGTTCCTGTGATCCGTAGAATTGCGCGGGGGAAAAGGCTGTTATCAACGGATTTATTGCCGGCCTGTTGTAGCCGCCCGGCAAGATCCTGCCGTCCGGCTGCGATAGCAACGCCGGATTGCGCCATTGTCTGTTCAAGTCCGTCCAGCCAGAGCGGATCTGCATGACCGTCCTGTAAAAGACGCGCACGCTGGCGCAGGGCATTTTCGTAGCGCGTGACACGTCCGGAATGACCGGGATCAAACGCAAAAACCAGACGATCCAGAAACCGCCGCCGTGCTCCGGCGGTTTCGATAAACAGGCGATCCATTTGCGGGGTTAGCCAGACACAGGATAAATATTCGGCGAGCGCATTCTGTCCCCGGGCGCTGGCACCATTAATACGGACAAGACGTTTTTCTTTTCCGGAGTCACGACCTGTTCCGATTTGCACTGTGCCATAGGGCGTTTCCAGTTGCGCGGCAATAGACCAGGGTGTTTCGCTGCCGTAACATCGTTGCACTTCTGTAATTTTAGCCCCGCGTAAGCCGCGCCCCGGCGATAAATAGGAAATAGCCTCGAGAATATTTGTTTTTCCTGCCCCGTTGGCACCATACAGGACAACAGGCGCCGCAGATAAGCCCTCAAGCCGCGCCCGTTCGTAACACCGGAAGTTGACAAGCTGTAATTCCCGAACCCATGACATAATTTATTTAAGCATAGAAACGGGATGAGAACATTAGGTTTTTTTGATATTGATATTTTAATTTTATGAAATGTCACGCAGCGCTTGTCGGCATGTGCCAGTGGATATTCTGGAAAAATTGTATGATGGTTATGACCTTGTATATTGATCCCGCTTCTATATTTCCTGATCGATGCGATGTTCCGGTGAGCCAGTGCCCTCATTTTTGGCAACGCCGACACGGGCGGGACGGAGGAGGCGGTTATGGAGAACGTAGCCGGGTTCAATAATCTGGATGATGGTTCCGGCGGCCTTTCCGGTGCCGGGGGTTTCAAACAGGGCTTCATGGAAATTGGGGTCAAAAGGCTCATCCAGTGGCTCGATTTTTTTGATTCCGTGTTTTNCAAGGGTNTTNAGNAACTCTTTTTCCATGGCCTCAAGACCTGTAAAAATACTGTCGATGCGCTCGTCCGTATCTATAAAATCCTTGGGAAGGGAATCAAGCGCCCGCCGGAAATTATCGGAAAATCCAAGCATATCGCGTGCGAAATCGGAAACAGCGTATTTGCGGATATCCTCGCGTTCGCGCAGCAGACGTTTTCTGGTGTTATCCGTTTCTGCCAGAGCGCGGAGGAGTTGATCCTTGGCATCAGCCAGCTCATTTTCTATTGCAGCAAGACGGTTATTTTCGTCGGCATCCTGATCGACGGAATCTCCTTCAGGTTCGGGTGCAAGAGAATCATGCTCCTGTTGTTCCGGAGTTTCGTTATTTTCAGGGTTATTATAGTTCTGGTTCATCGTTATCAATTCATTTCCGTTTATTCGTACATTCCCGGTGTCTTGGCATAGACAGACACTTTATCTAGTTTTATTTCATCTTTTTCAAGACCGTAAACCTTTTTTTCTATGGATATTTCCCCAATAATTTTGCCATCCGCCAAAGCAGGATCGTTATCGGTAAGGATACCATCCGTATCAACAAAGTATTGATAGCGGCTGTTGGTTAAAGGAGACTGGAAGTCCTGAAAAACCGTTTCAAGAGGAACCAGATTTTTGTCCTGTGCAAAGCTGCGTAATTTTGTAAGGGTTTCCTGATCTGAACTTTCCATGCCCGGAACCCAGAGCATAACTGTCCCTAACGGGTAAAACCAGTAGGTGAGAGCTGATTTTTTTCCTGCAATTTTCTGGGGTTTAAAACGTTGAACCAGCGCGGCCTCATTTTCATCGGGCAGAATGATAACCCGGTTTTCATTTATTTTTATATTGTAGTAATTTGTATCCGTTCCATTATGCAACCGGATTGCGCGTGTCCGGTTTTCAGCAAGATCCGTACGGTTGATAATGATATCAGCCACAGGAGATTTTGATTTCCGGGGGCAGTGCAGATGGGCATATTGTGGTTGATCTCTCATATCGACAGTAAGACTGCCGAGAGAAATATCAAGATAGACATCTTTATATTCTGCACTATAGGCGTAGTTTCCGATGTCGGCGCAGCCATTGATCGTATAGGGATTGGTGATGCGCAGTACAAACTGGTTTTCATTGAGCTCCGGCTTGCGTATCAGGGAAATGACGGTGTTTGACGGCTGGCTCTGCCAGTATCTGTTAGAATAGGGAATGCCATTTTCGTCCAGCCCCCCGCCGCTTTTTCTGGGAATCTGGGCATTGGCGGCTCCGGCAAGAACCAAGGCGAAGAGCCCGATACAAAAAAGAAGTTTTCTTATCATTTTTACATTCTCCAAAAAACATTTCTTAAATTTCTTTCCAGTCTAGCGGGAAAGGAATAGCGGCGTAAATCCCCTGATAAAAGTTATCAAGACCCGATAATTTTTTGCATAACTTTACTTGTGTAATCCAGGATCGGAATAATCCGTCCGTAATTCAGTCTTGTCGGGCCAATAACGCCAATGGCGCCGATGATCCGGTTTTCTGTATTTTTATAAGGCGATATCACCATGGACCAGCCAGAATGTTCAAACATATTATTCTCCGTACCGATAAAAATCTGGACTCCATCAGCCGCTTGCGCAGCATCAAGAAGAAGAGACATTGTTTTCTGTTCCTCGAGCGTTGCCAGAAGTTGTCGTGCTTTTGTCAAGTCTTCCAAGGCTTTAACATCATCCAGAAGCTTTGATTGCCCCCGTACGATAATATGACCTTCACGGCCACTGGGCGGGGCGAGGGCAATACCTTTTTCAACCAGTTCGGCGGTGAGTGTATCAAGTTGCACTTTTTTAGACCGGATCTCTTCTGTGATGAGTGTCTGTGCTTCAAGCAGGGTTTTACCTTCAAGCCGGGCATTGAGATAATTGGCGGCGGTACTTAGATTGAGGGCGGAAACATCGTGATCGACTTCCAGAACCCTGTTTTCAACAAGGCCACCTTGCATGACCATGACCGTGAGAATACGCCTTGCATCAAGCTGGACAAACTGGATCTGTTTAACGGGTTTGTCCGTTTTCGGGGCAATAACCAGTCCGGCAGCGGATGACAGCCCCGATAGCATGGTTGTGGCCTGATCCAGAAGTGATTCCATAGAATGTCCGGCGGTTTTGCAGCGGGTTTCGATTTCGCCGCGTTCGCCCTCTGTCAAATCGCCGATTTCCATGAGTCCATCAACATAAAAGCGCAATCCTTGTTGTGTCGGAATTCTTCCGGCTGAAGTATGGGGGGCAAATAACAGGCCGCTCTCCTCAAGATCCGCCATGACATTGCGAATGGTCGCCGGAGACAGGTTCAGTCCCGGTTTTTTCGAAAGTGTCCGTGATCCGACAGGTTCACCTGTACTCATATAGGAATCGACAATATAACGCAGGATTGCTTCGGAGCGTTTGTTCATTTCTTGAATCATAAAATGATAGTATTTCATATAAATGAAAAAGCAATAAAGCTTTGCTAAAAGCGGCTTCGGGGAGAGCGTTTTTTAGGGAAGAATGCTGAAAATTGACAATTTTCCCTGATCGCGTAGAGTGTCCACGGTTTTAATAAAATNAGATATTCAGGAGACTTATAATGAACAGACCATCCGGGCGTTCTGCCGATGCATTACGGCATATTGAATTGATAACAGATGTGTCCAAACATGCGGAAGGATCGTGTCTGGCCAAATTCGGGGATACGCATGTGTTGTGTACGGCCAGTGTCGAGGAGAATATTCCGCACTGGCGTAAAGGTTCGGGGATGGGCTGGGTGACAGCAGAATACGGGATGTTGCCGCGCTCAACCGGAAAGCGGATGGATCGTGAAGCGGCAAAAGGCAAACAGAGTGGACGTACCATGGAAATCCAGCGTTTGATCGCCCGTGCCATGCGGGGGGCTGTGGATTTGAGACAATTGGGAGAGCGCCAGATTCGTATTGACTGCGATGTTATTCAGGCCGATGGCGGTACACGGACGGCGGCTATTACCGGTGCTTATGTGGCAATGTATAAAGCGATGCAACATATGGTTAAATTGCGGCTTTGCACGAAGTTGCCGATTATTGACAGTGTCGCGGCAATTTCCTGTGGCATTTATAATGGTGTTCCGGTTCTTGATCTTGATTATGCCGAGGATTCGATGGCTGATACAGATGCCAACTTTGTAATGACCGGCAAAGGCGGGATGATTGAAATTCAGGGAACTGCAGAAAAAGAACCGTTTTCGGAAAAAGAATTCTTTGCCCTTTTTGAATTGGCCAAGGCGGGGTGTGCTGATCTGGCGCATTTACAAAAAGTGGCACTCGGCCTTCACGAGCAGTCCAATGCCGCGTAAATTTACAGAGGGCAGACTTATTCTTGCCACGCATAATCAGGGCAAGGTCGCCGAGATTGGCAGACTGCTTTCTTCTTATGTGCCGGATGTTGTCAGTGCAGCGGATCTGGGGCTTTCCGAGCCTGAAGAAACAGGCGTTACATTTGCTGAAAATGCTATTTTAAAGGCGCAGGCTGCAGCGCGGGAAAGNGGACAGATAGTGCTTGCCGATGATAGCGGACTTGCGGTTTATGCGCTTGGAGGTGCTCCTGGAATTTACTCGGCGCGGTGGGCGGGGATTGAAAAAAATTTTCAAAAAGCCATGCGGGAGGTTCATGACAGGCTAGGTGATTCTTCTGATCGTTCTGCTGCTTTTATCTGTGTGTTGGCGCTGGCATGGCCGGATGGGCATGTGGAAACGGCTGAAGGGCGCTGTGAAGGTGGGATTGTCTGGCCGCCGCGCGGAGATGCGGGGTTTGGTTATGATCCTTTTTTTATTCCTGTCGGCGCGGACAGAACATTTGGCGAAATGAGCAAGGATGAAAAGCAGTCTTTTAGTCATCGTGCCTCTGCTTTTTCTTCGCTCATCAAAAATTGTTTTGAATAATTGGATAAAAAGTTTGACAGAAATATTTAAAAACTGTATTTTATGTAAATCTTAATGAAATATTAAGAATCACAGGTTTACGAAACGAAAAACGGGTTTTTATTGCCTTAAATCAGGATTTTGTTTATTAGAATAAGGGTTGCTTTAACAGGAGGAGTTGAAAAATGGGAAAAGTAAGTAAATATTTGATTCGCGCACAGGCCGGAATAGTTGCCGCATTATTCATGGGAGCTGAAAGCGCTCGTGCTAATGACTGGAGCAATATCGCTGAAAATATCACGAATTCTATTTCACAATTGCCGGGTATGATTACAGGCGTGTCCTATCTTATGGGACTGTTGCTTGGCGTTCTGGGTGTGATGAAAGTGAAAGATCATGTTGAAAATCCAGGACAGACACCATTGAAAGATGGCGCGATCCGGATGGCTAGCGGTGGCGCTCTTTTTGCCCTGCCGATAGTTTACGAATCAATGCAGAATACAATTGGCACGACAACAACGCTGATTGAACCTGCGACGCTGAATGCTGCGTCTTTTAACGTGAACTAATTGCCGGAGAGCCACGGACGCGAGTTGTTTGGTGTTTATGTACACTGGCCGTTCTGTGCTTCCAAATGCCCTTATTGCGATTTTAATTCCCATGTGCGCGAGGCCGTTGATCATCAGGCCTGGCGCATTTCTTTTATTCAGGAAATACGCTATTACGCTGCTTTAACATCAGGACGTACAGTGACCTCTATTTTTTTCGGAGGAGGGACACCTTCTTTGATGGAGCCGGAAACGGTGCGCGCCGTAATTGATGAAGTACAAAAATGCTGGCATATTTCAAATGATTGCGAAATTACGCTGGAAGCCAATCCCACCTCAATTGAAGCCGAAAAATTCAGGGCATTCCGTCAGGCTGGAATCAACCGTGTTTCAGTGGGTGTGCAGGCACTGGATGAGGGGTCATTAAAATTTTTAGGACGAAAGCACAATGTTAGAGACGCCGTAAAAGCTATTGAAATTGCAAGAGAAAATTTTGACAGGTTTAGTTTCGATCTAATTTATGCGCGACCGGAACAATCTATGAAAGAATGGCAGCAGGAACTTGAAAAGGCGNTCCAGTTATCAAACGGTCATTTGTCACTGTATCAATTGACAATTGAAAAAGGCACGCCTTTTTTTACGCAGCATCATCGCGGTGACTTTAAAATTCCCGAAGATGACGAAGCAGGCGTTCTTTATGAGGGAACGCAGGACATTCTTGGTAAAGCAGGGTTGCCAGCCTATGAGGTTTCGAATCATGCGATAGCCGGGCAGGAATCAAGTCATAATATGGCCTATTGGCGCTATGCAGATTATATTGGCATTGGCCCCGGGGCGCATGGACGTATAACGCTGGGGGATAAAAAGCAGGGAACACGAGGGCATCGTGCACCGGAAATCTGGTTGCAGCGTGTGGGAGAGCAGGGGCATGGAGGGCATAAATTTGAAGAAATAAGTCGCCCACAGCGTTTTACCGAAGCCCTGATGATGGGGTTGCGCCTGCGAGAAGGGGTCGCGCTGGCGCAATTATCGGAAGAATCCGGAAAAAACTGGCAGGATTGCCTTGATCGGAAAAGGCTACAAATTCTGATTGATGAACATATGCTTGTTCTGACAGATAAAAGACTCTGCCCTACAGATGCAGGACGGCAACGTCTGAATGCCGTTCTTGGTTATTTACTGTAAGAAATATGCCGACAATCCGGAGATTAGCCAGGACTTCCTGGACGTACGGGATTTGTTTTTGCGATGCCGGTTGAGCCACATTCACGCTCGATAACATCTCCGATAACGCTTTCAACAGTATGATTCCCTGCTTTGTCTTCGCTCGCAATATCCAGAGCAACTCTTGTTATTTTTGAAAGACTTGGTCCTGTTTTAGGTTCGTTCAGCGCTACCATGCATTGGGCTTTGGATTTTGTAGATTCATTTTGGCTCAATTGATTATAATAGGCCTGAAAGACAGCCGAGACAACTTCCGCCTTGCGCTGGGGGTCAACCTTGTTGAAATCCTGCAAAGGAATGGCAGCTTGTGCATTTGAGGCCGCAGAGCCAAATGCCAGTAACATCATTCCTGCAACCAGAGCTTTTTTAAAATTCATTTTTATCTCCTTTGAATTTTACAACCCTAGCACTTATTACAGTGAATGTAAAGTGTATTTTTACTATGGAAACCTACGCTTTAAAATGATAAGCAGACGCATTATTAGCAGATGCTGTCTTGAGGTCTTGCAAAGCAATATTGGGAATCTCCGGTGTCTCTGTGGGTNTTGATGGAGAAGACTGCGCAGCAACCTGAAAAGCGGGAGAGACGTTTCCGGCTGTCTCAAAAGTAGAGCCATCACTTTTGTTTGCAACAGAACCGTTTCTGGAACGGGTCAGGATATCATCAAGATTTAATGAAATCGTTACTTGAGGGGTATTATCCCATCCTGTGCTTTTTAAGGGTGCATTTGTATCTTCGGATATCGTATTTTGCTTTTGTCGATTTCTTTCTTCAAAATACCATTTTTGATCTTCTGGTATGGATTTAATGATCTGTGCTTCTTGTTGTTCTATGTCTTCCTGCGATANATTATTAGATTCTCCTTCTTTCCGAAGGTGGTTAATTTCTTCCATTTTTGCTATGACTTCATTTTCAGGCACATAATCAGAAACTATTTTTGCTATATTCTCATTATTATCAAAGATATTTTGCACTTCCTCTTCTTTGTCAGGAGTCATGATCCCTTTTTTATAGTCCGATAATTCGGCAAGGCGGTTTAAATCTTTCAGGTTTCTTTCGGCGTTGCGAATGTCTTCTGCGGCAGCGCCTGCCTGTTTCAGGTTTTTGAGTTTTTCTTCTTCTTTTTCTGCAGTTTCTTTTGCAAAATCATGCAGTTGGCCTTGTGTCAGATTAATATCCTGCCCATTAATATTGAAACTTAATTTGTTATTATAGGCCTGCTGGATGAGCAGGTCACTCATCTGCAGCATGGTTCTGCTGTTAAGGCTATCCCCATCCGGGTGGGTTGTTTCCTTCAGGCCAAGTTTTGCATTTTTAGAGACTCCGCCAGCGGCTCTGTTGACCTCTGTGCGCATTTCGGCCTGTTTCTCCCGGGTTTGCTCGTCTATAGCAAGATTTTCATCATTTTCGGCTCTTTCCGTCAGAGGGAAAAACTGGATTCCGGCTTCAAACCCTTTTTTATCAAATTCCTGCGTAAGACGAGCCGTGGCAACCGGTTCTATAACAGAGAGCTTTCGTTGGCTCTCTTTCTCGGCAGCTCCTGATAGCCTCTGCTCTTCGCGTAATTGTTTTTCTTCTTCAAAGAAAATATCTTTGGTATTAGTATTGGTACTCATCAGTCCCCCACAGCTGATTTATTATCCACAGAAAAATTATTCTGTTTAGTTATCTTGCCAAAACAGGTTTAAAATTATGTAAAGGATAGATTGCATTTTATCTATTTATTTTTTGTTTACATTTCAATAAGTTATTAACTTTTATTAAGATATTTGTGCACCCTTGTTTTCTGCGGATTTTATGATACTTTTAATCGTATGAGTATAAAGTCCTATAAAATTCGTCCGTTGTTTGATACGGAAAGCGCGACATGGAGTTATATCCTAATGGATAGAGACTCCGGCAAAGCAGTGATTATTGATCCTGTATGGGAGCAAATCGAGCGTGATAGCAGATTATTGCAGGAGTTGGGAGTGAGCCTAACCTATGTGCTGGAAACCCATATCCATGCCGATCACATAACGGCGGCTTCAATGCTTAAAGACCGTACAGGCGCGCAAATTGTTTATGGTGCGGCAAATGATGTAGACGGTGCGGATCAGTTTATAAAAGATGGTGAAACACTTGCTATCGGATCAACCCTTATTACAGCATTGGCTACACCGGGACATACTGGTGGCTGTACCAGCTATTATGTGGAAGGGGATGACGGGGAGGGAGCCGTTTTTACCGGAGATACATTGCTAATCAGAGGCTGCGGAAGAACTGATTTTCAGTCCGGATCGGCGGCTTCCCTGTATCACAGTGTCCATGACAAGCTGTTTACCTTGCCGGACGAGACAATTGTCTATCCGGCGCATGATTATAAAGGTATGTTATTTTCCCGTATCGGTGAAGAGAAAAAATATAATCCCCGCCTTAAAATCGGTGAAAGTGAAGAAGATTTCATCAAAATCATGGATAACCTGAAGCTTGATCATCCGAAAAAAATCGCTGCGGCTGTTCCTGCCAATATGAAAGCAGGCCGTACAGGTTATCAATGACTACCTCGTCTTGCAAAGGATCTCTCCGGTAAAAAAGCGCAAAAAGCCGCTTAAAACGGTTGTTATCCTATTTTTTTTTGAAAAAGAGTCCTGTAAAGGCTCCTTTTCTTTTTTTAGAATTGGAGTATCTTGAGTCCTATGTCGCATTGCCATACGGATAGCTGCCATCCGGCAGGAAAAGAACGCTTTGATTATATGCTCTATGGGACGCTGGGGATTCTTGTGCTGTCCTGTCTTGCTTTTATTTTTTCTGTACCAATACCCGCTATTTTTCATTTTTCCCATGCTGTTGTTGATATTCTGGGGACGGTCTGGTGGGGTATCCTTTTCGGTTTTCTGGCTGTGGGGTTAATGAACAAGGTTCCCCGGAGCTATTTTAATGTGCTGTTAGGGCGAGGTGATACATTTGGCGGTTTGATCCGTGCGGCCCTCGCCGGACTTTTGCTTGATTTGTGCTCTCACGGTATTTTAATGGTCGGGGCAAAATTATACGAGCGGGGCGCATCACTGGCACAAGTCATGACATTTCTGATTGCCAGCCCGTGGAACTCGATCACTTTGACATTGATTCTGGTGGCATTGGTCGGTTTACCATGGACGCTGGTTTTTATTGCCGGTTCAGCCGTGATTGCCATTCTTACCGGGTTTATCTATATGATACTGGTCAAACATAAGATTTTGCCGGATAACCCGAATACGGTCAAAAATGACGCTGATTTTGATATCATCAAGGATGCGAAAGAGCGTTTGAAAGGTTTCAGGCTAACGCCCGGCTTTCTGAAAGATGTTCTGCATGATGGCTGGTTCGATGGGAAAATGGTGATGCGATGGCTGTTTCTGGGAATTATTATTGCGGCTTTAATTCGTGCTTTTGTTTCAACTGATATGCTGGTGGCTTATTTTGGCCCTACATTGATGGGTCTGCTTCTGACTTTGCTGGCAACCACGATTATCGAGGTTTGCTCCGAAGGTTCTACACCGGTCGGTGCCGAACTTGTGACACGGGCGGGCGCGCCGGGGAATGGTTTTGCTTTTCTGATGGCGGGGGTTGCTACAGACTACACGGAAATTATGGTTATCCGGCAATTCACAAAAAAATGGCTGATTGCTTTTTCCATGCCGATGATAACTGTGCCACAGATTATTCTGCTTGGCTGGATCATGAATAATGTCGGGTAGTCGGGTCGTTATTTCTTCCTGTTTTTTGACTTGCAGGGAAAAACTTCATAGAGTGCCATTGTAACGGCTGGTGCGGCAACGAAGTCATCATGTTCGCCGTGTTTGCGCAGATAGTCCAGAACAACAGCATGAGCATCATTCATGGTGACTTTTTCGGAAATACAGATATTGACGTTTGGCGCGATATTCAGAGACTGTAAAACATTGTGATAATCAATTAC
>Ga0051980_10001404_pt1 | contig 18182 bp, 20 predicted proteins | sample CryGey13umfilter_2_FD_55014 | JGI IMG/M metagenome (GOLD analysis project Ga0051980, IMG submission 55014) | Groundwater microbial communities from aquifer in Utah, USA - Crystal Geyser 4/9/14 3 um filter | ecosystem: Environmental > Aquatic > Deep subsurface > Groundwater | place: USA: Utah...
TTTGCTACCGACTTTCCAGATACTGCTCGTCGTGTGGAAGCTACTAGTATCGGAAACTTGAGGTTTCAAAAAGCAGTTACAGAGAAGCCAAACCAAAGTTTAGTTAAAACTGTTGAAGATAGTATCGATAAAGATCTCGGTATTACATCAGATAGTCCTAGTATGACTCTTGGAACAAAGGTTCAAATACTGATACAGAGAGAGGCTGCAAAGACTGGTGAGGTTATATCTCCCAATGAACAAGTAAAGATAGCTAATACACTTGTAGATAAACTTATTAAGCTTCAGCAACAATATGATATGGCTAGAGCAGCAGGAGCTCCAAAAGGGTTACCTGCACCTAACGCTACTGGTGGTGTAGTTACAGTTAATAGTAAAGGCTTAGCTGTAACAGAGCAGCAGTGGGGAGACTATTATAAAAAGTTCCAGTCAATGACGCCAGAGCAGCGAGCTGTTGAATTACACCAAGGCCCTATGGGATTTCTAAAAGGTTCGTTAGAAACTTATGCCAGTGCTAGAGATTCTGGAAATGCNNCAGTAGCTAGAAAAAGCTTAAACGCATTGAAGAGAGATTGGGCTAGCATTTTTAGTAATCCCTATGATACTCGAGTACGCTCTGCAGCAATGGAAGAGTATATCAATCGCGCTGGAGATATGACATATGAAGAGCTGCTAGCTGCTATTCCAAGAAAGCTAGGTAAGAAACAGTCTGGTATTTTATCTCTCGATGGATTAGAAAAGAATATGGATAGCTTAAAGCATTTAGGTGATGGCGTATCTAAATATGCTATGGCTGGTCTCGTTAAGCCTCCTACTAACCTAACGATAGAAGATGGCCAAGCTAAATTATATCGCGGTATAGCTGCTGGTCAAAGTGCTGATATTACTCCCGGTATGTGGGTAACTAATAGTAAAGATATCGCCACTAATGTATATGCTAAAGGAAAAGATGGTGCGCCAGATGGTACTGTTACTGACATATCACTTCCAGCTCGTGATATAGTAGAAGTGCATCCAGGCGGCTATATATATGCACCGAAGGGTACTAACCTCGGAGGTATTGTACGATATACTGATATGACTGGAAAGGCTATTTTAAAAGATGGTGTTCCTATTACCTTTGATGCAATACTAGCTAAGCGCGCTGAGCTAAAGAATTTTGATAAAAAGCAAGCTGGTATTTTAGACCTCTCAGGTATTAAAGAAAATATTCCAAAAGCAGAAGAAGCCTTAAAAGAAACAGCTAAGAAAACTTGGTTAATTAATGATGATAATGCAGCAACGGCTGTTAAGGGCATAGTGGAGAAAAACTTTAAAGCTATGAATGCCGGTCAGGAAAGTTTCATTAAGCGTATGGGTGTGAGAGCTCGCCGCGAAGTCTATGCACATGACTATGACCTTCAGCAAGTCCTTAGAGCTTCTGGAGAATATGGTCTTAATGCACTTCGTACTATGGCTATACGAGGTGGTGCTACTATGAACGCTGAACTTAGCATTAAAGCTATGGATAAAGAAATCTTTAGTAAATTTAATGCTTTGGAACGTAAAGCTCTAGATGAATTAACATTCCTTCGTCGTGTTATACAGATAGATAAATATAAAGGTGTAGGAACTGTTCGCCATGTTGGAGGTATTACAGGACCTATGGCTATGGCTCGACGTGAACAGATGAAGCAAGAATTAGGTGCAGATACCTACAATCGTATAAACAAAGGGGCTGATGATATATTTGAGCAGCAGATACTACTGCTTGATAAACTTGAAGCTAATGGACTTGAGACGCCAGAGCTAATTGCAACGCTAAGAAACTTTGACTATCAGCGTAGGGAGTTTCTTGATATAATTGACCCTATGATTCCTATTAAATCTAACATTAGGGGTATAGTAGATATTCGTAGTTCTGGTATTAAAGAGCTTGGTCATGGAAAGACTGATGTAGCTATGAATATGGATGCACAGGCACTTATATCTGAAGATGCTATCCGTGTTGAGAATCGTATTGCTAGGAACAATGCACTCCTAGCTTTTCGAGAGTTAGCAGAAAAAAATCCAGGTAATGATTTTGTCCGACTGCCGAGTAAAGAATCTATTAAAGTTGATCTTAAGGGAAATCAAAAGATGCGTCATACACCACAAGGCTGGACAAGTCTTGGTGTTCGTGTAGGTGGTAAGCAAGAGTTTATCTTAATGCGAGATGCTATGGCTGAGCAATTTATTAGTAGGCCTGAAGCACTTCCAGAGCAAATTGCAGTAGGACTACGTTTAATTAGTGGTTCATCTTTAATGAAGGCTAGTGCTACTACATATAATCCAGGGTTTATTTTAGCTGGTATTCCTATGGATATACTACATACATGGATGGCAGATACAACTGTTTATAGTCCGCACCTGCCAGTATTTATGCTACAGATGGGTAGAAATATGGCAGCTACAGCTAAAGATGCTATTACGCATAAAGGCGCTTGGGAAGATGCTATGCGTGAAGGCATTGGTAATTCCTATATGACTCATGAAGGTCGTGCAATACTAGACCCAAATCTAGCAGCTAAGGCAGAGCTCTCACGACACTTTAAGAAGACTAGAGCCGCTCTTTCGTATCTTAATGAGACGGCTGATATGTGGCTACGATTAGCTTATAGAGACCGACTTATTGAGTCTGGCCTGGCATCTAAAGCAGCTACAGCTGAGGCTCGTATGAGACTTGACTATGCTCAAGGTGGTCGAGTTGGTAAAGCTGGCGACACAGTTGTACCGTATACTAACGTGACTATCCAAGGTACGGGTAAAATTATAGAAGCATATAATAGAGACCCTGGAAGGATGNNNATAAAACTTGNTTGGATANNTGCTACATCAGCTAGTGTTACACTGGCTAATATGATTGCAAGTNCAGAGACTAATAAAGCAATATCTACTAGAGATAAAGTTCGTAACTATAATATAACATTCGGAGATTCATTTTTTATTATAGATGCCGATGGTAATAAGCGATATGCGTATGTACCAATAAGGCTTGACCAAACTATAATGCCCTTTAATGCTGCAGTTGTTGGAGCACTAGAAAAATCAGAGTATGGTAGAGTTCCTAACGATTTAGCAGGTAATGCTATTGGTCAAATAGCACCTATTAATAGTCCATTACCAATTCCTACTATTGAGGCTATATCAACGTATATTAGTAACTATGATAGTTTTACAGAGCGCTCTATATATACAGGCGGTAAAGTTTTACCAAAAGATGAGGTTAGAACTTTTGGTACTGGCCGAGCAACAAGTCCAATAGCTATAGGTGTTGGGCAAGGAGTAGCTGAGGTTCAAAGCGCTGTTACTGACGATGCTAATGCACCAGGTCTTAGTCCGATGAGACTTGAAGCAGCTGGTAAGAAGTTGCTAAATACAGATAATACTTATATCCAGATGGCTGGCGGTATGTATAAGCATCTATTCGCAGGAGCTGACCCAAGAGAGCAAGCTAATAATACTATGCTCCTAATACAAAATACGCCAATGCTTAGTAATGTAATAAAGTTTACAAGTCCTGGAACTGAAGCTATGAATAAGATGCAGATAGCTGATGAAGCTTCTGGGTCAAAGTATGCTCCCCTGAAGAGTGGGCTAGATGACTTACTATTTCAGTTTAATCAAAAGCAAAATGGTGTAACAAGTAAGACTATTGAAACCTATATAAATAATCAACCGCAAGAGTATAGGCAACAACTATCAGACCACTTTAAGTATGGAGTTACAGTGGATAAAGTTCTTAAGCATTATGAGGCTAGTGATAGAATTCCGCCTCGCTCCTGGTGGATATACAGCGCAAAGTTATCACCAGAAGTTCGCGGTCATGTATTCTATAATGAATGGATTAGTGCAAAGCCTGCTGATAGAATGCGTATGCAAGGTATAGCACAATCCCTTACGAATAATAGTATTGGATATAAGACAGATGCTTTTGATAGAGCTTTCATGGAGGATATAAAACTTCTTGGTACAGAGGAGCGATAGCGTGTAACAATTTGTTACACAGGCTTCTCATAATTATATAGATATATTTTATCCCCACTTTGTAGGTTTACTTTAATGGTAACGAAGCCAGTCTGTTCCATTACCTCTTCTATAATACGCATAGTCGCACCATCAACATCTCGGTAGAACTTTCGCATAACATCTTGTCGGCTAACAGGAGCATGTATGCCTTTTATATACTCCATTACACGCTCTGTAGCATTTGCGTACTTAGCTCCACCAAGACCGCCAAAGGTTCTACTCATCTTCAGCTCAGCGCTCTTTAGTATTTTATGTGAGCGCTCAAAGTCCTCGGCTGTTAGTAGCATATCATCACCCCTTGAAGCTGACATAATCATCATTAACTTACGGATATGGGTAGCTCTTCGCTCTGCATAGCCATTAAAGCGCGCATCTTCAACTGGATACTTTCCGCTATCTAGTAGCTTATCATACCCAGTATACCAATCTGTATATGCCTTCTCGCCAGTTGGAGAGAATGTGAACATTCCAGTCATGTTGTTAATTCTATTTAAGTCTACAATCAGCGCATTGCGAAGTTGTTCTTCATGCTCTGTAATTATAGGTTTTGGAACTGTTTTACCTTTTCTATCCTCGACAACGAAGATAACACGAGAAGTAAAACCACCGCCAACAGCTTCCTGTGGTAGCATACTTTGAAGCCAATCCGGTGCAGTCGCTCCAAGAAGATTAAAGCATAGTCCTTGAAGGTGGTCTTTACCTGTACCCTTCGTCTCATAAGTCCAATCATCTTTTGAGTCATACCAGTCAGTTAGACTGGCTAGAAACTTAATATCATTCTGTCCAAGAAATACAGAGAGTTCTTCACTAAAGCATGTTATGCTACAGTGAAATAATATCTGTCCGTTCGGCATTTGAAAGTTTGTTACTGCACCCTTCATTGCTCGAATGAGAGCTTCACGAGTAGCATTCTCGCTAGTCATAGTAATACCACCAATCTCAGCGAGAATACTTTTTCCAATACCGAGAGCAATACCCTTACGACTTCTACCACTAGGGCCTACTAGAACAATATACATATTAGGATATATATGCTCAAAGCCCCAGTCTAAACGAACCTTACGCTGAAGTGCTCCTGCTATCATACCAATAGAAATCCACGTATGATATGCTAGTGGCGGCTCTGAGCTCTCTGTGTATTTTAAGTATCCGGTAATCCAATCTGGCAGCTCACGACTTGACATAATAATCCTTATAATGACGCTTTATACCCAACTACACGCCTAATAGCAGATGTGAATTCTGCAGGAGTTCCCTTAAATTCAACTTCCCGCATACCAAGTGGATTATGTTCTTTATGATACCCACTCCAGTTTAATCCAAACTTAGAGTCAGTTGCTATCTTAAACTTACGCTGATTATACTCAAGTTCTGGAGATATATAGTTATATACACGGTCTACGATGGTAAAGAATCTATCATCATCTAGTACTGTGATGGGGACTTGCATTAGGACTGAGTCATGTACCTGTGCCATTATATCAATATTAGCCACTCCTGTCAAGTCTGTTAGGTCGCTATTATATATATCTCGCATACCCATATTAGTAACATCCCCAACTGTGCTTTGTGGGATTGAACTATACGCAGACTTAAACAATGTATCTCCCCAAGCGTCAAGGAATCTAATCTTTCTTCCAAAGCAGTTTGTTAAAGATCTATCTGTGCTTAACTGTCGGCGAACAAACTCATGCCACTGTCTAATACCTGGGTAGATTTTATGATATAAGCTAATTATACGCTTTGCTTCAGCTATCTCAATCTCATTTGTAAGAGCAAATGTATTATAGCCTTCATCATAATTTAGCCCGTGATTTGAATTACCTGTTATACTAACCTTTCCTTTATAGCGAACTATAAAGAATCCTGATGGAACAGTTGGGCAGTATACATTTCCGGTATACTCTACTTCTTGCTTATTTATGCTAACTAGGGATGTATTATCCGTAGTACTTATTATTACCCAGAATAGGTTCTTCTTCCCATATCCAGTTGGAGGCCTTTCTTTAACAGTAGCCCTACCACCAGTTATATGCGCAATAGTCTGTACCCAATAAGCATTTTCTTTTACAGTAGTAAAATACTGTTTCTTTGGACTATAGCCATCCCAGTGTACTACCTCAGTAATAAATGCACATAGAGATTGCTGAGAGCATTGTAGTAGATATGAGCCAAAAAGTTTATGCTTTCCGTTTAATAGATTACTTATCTTTACACATAGCGGATTACTTTTATGAATAAAAAACCCTCTATTAGTTTTCGTAAACTTTAAGTTAAGCATGGATAATATTAGCTCAGCTCTATCTAGTTTACGTTGCTTATCAACTCGAAGAATTAAATTATCATAAGGGTCGATACTTCCATCAGCTTGTATAGCTACTAATAATCGCATCTCCCAGGTATTTAGTAAGGATTCTTTATTATCTAGATAGCCACTTATAGGAAATTCCCAATGTGTAGATGTAACATCTAAGTTCTTTGCTGTTGTAATAAATCTCTTTCCACCTCTATCCTTAGCACGCTGTATTAGGAGTTTATGCTCTGGAGTAATTATCTGATGTATATGATTAGATTCAATACTAATCATAGATTCAGTACTATTATTGCTATATACATTAACAGCTGTCGGATATACAAACTCTAGCATATCACTATTAAACTGTAGTATCTTAGTATTAGTATTTAAGGTCTGTATAGGAATCCATCCAGCTGGAGTTAGAACCTCTGTATCTTCAACTAGACATTTTTTACCNATTTGCCGAGCACTCATACTTCCAGGTAGGTATAGTCCAGCTAGCTCCGGTGTAGCCTGNCGGCGCTCAAATATCTCATCCCTATCCATTAAGCCCCCAACAATCTTATGATCTAGTTTAATTATATCCTCTGGTATTCCAAACATAAGGTGAGCAGTATGGCTATGTGGGTCGCCGCCACTTTCAATAACAGATAGCATATTAGCATCCCCAGAGAGGTAGGCAACAACTACCCACTCTGCCTGCCGTTTATCAGCTTCCCAGAAAAAGTATCCATCATCTGGTACGATAAAAGCCTTGAATTCCTGAGGTAGATTTTGTAAGTTTGTACCCGTTCCAAAGACTGTGGCGCTGGAAGAAAGGCGTCCGAACTTAGTTCCCCTCGGATTATAGACACACCGAAGCCTACCATCTGTGTCAAAGTCGATGTCGAGGTATGTACCGTAGAGTTTAACATAACCCCTAATATCCTGAATAAGCCGTGCCTCTCTAAGACCAGCACGCTTAGCAGTACCTCTTGCAATTCTTTGAAGAGCCTTATCATCAGTTGTAACACCACCATTTTTATTATAGTAAGCGGGTATCCCCTTTTCGATGTAGAGATAATTAGCTACCTGCTTTGGACTATTAGCATTAAGCTCTCGGCCGCAGAGAGTATTTAATTCTTCTTGTGCTCTATCAATAGCAGCAGTAATATCAATCTTTGTTTTCTCCAGATTCTCAAAGTTTACTTTTAACCCGCGACTTTGCATGAAGATTAAAGGCTCAAATAAGCTCATAGTAAAATCATAAGCCCAACGATAGCCATACTGGTCTATCTCATGCCAAAAAGCGTCGTGAGCTTGAAGTGTNCATGCNCAGTCGAGTGCGTTGTAATGTAAAAGATTAAGGTCNATAGTCATACCAAACTCCTCCACCAGAATAAAAACTCACTCGGATAAGTTCCATTCTGTATAAAATTATCTATTACCGTAGCTTGCTCAGATGGGGCATAAGTATCTTGTACCCAGTCAAGGAAGCTACTATGCAGGTCAGGTGGCTTTCTATTTCTAATCTCATGCATCTTAGGACTTGTGGGAGGTAATTTCATTTTATGTCTCCATCTTGTAAAATAAGTAATGTATCATATATCTTACGTAACATTCCAAAGTTAGCTTTTGTACCTGAAAGAATAATATACTCATCTCCTGGTATGTCACGCTTTAGGACATAGATATTAACTGTCGGCTTTTTATATATCTCAGGAAATTTCTTCCCAAGATTTGGTTTATAGTATTTATCTATAAGCTTTCTATCTGGGGTTCTACCAGAAAGGAATATATAAATACACGTAGCTTTACCAAGCATAAGTGGTGGATAGCATAATACTATGTCTCCAATGTTTAGTTCAGTTATCATGATTCGTCCTTTATATTATCCCACTTAACAGCATCCTTCCAAAATTCCTGAGACCCACAGTACATACTACCAAGAAAGCCCAGCCCCTTAAGCATATCTGGATACATTATATGATGAGCTATCATTGTATCTTCAATTGGCGGCTGCACATGAATAGCACATTGATTTAAGAGAAAGCTAATATCAAAGATACCATTTTGAAATACTTTTCGTGCACCACTTGTTAGTAACTTATTCATCCAAAACCAGACTGTACACTCATCATCCTCACTCCAGTGCTGACCGCTTAGAGGAAAGCTAATAGCAAGATCTTGCGAGGAAGCAAAGCCGATGGCACTAACCTCAAAGTTCATAACTTCAATATCAACAGCCCAGATTGGTTGCGTCATTAAATAGCTAGCCCAATCAATTACCTCAGCTATCGTAGTTGGAATAATAATCTTCCGCTCAGGCCTGCGTATATCAGGATAAGCAGATTCCAGCTTCGCCTTCTTTAAGTCTGCTACTATATAGTAACGAATAATATACTGGCCACGAAGGCTAGCAGCTGGATGATATGCTGGGATAATCTTACGTCTACCGAAACGCGATAGACTTTCGTGTACATAGCCACGATATTTTACAATAGACTTTCTCCCAGTTAAAGCAGATAGAGCAGTAGAGCCAAGAGCTACAATTACATTTGACTGAACAGCTAACAGCTCATCTTCCAGTATATTAAGCCACTCATGTCCAGCATCCGTGAATGTTCCACTAGAGCTATTATAATACTGGTCAAGACCCCCGCCACTCGGCTTAACTTTTATAACATTAGTTATATAGCAATCACTTCTCGTTAAGCCTGCAGCATGTAGGCAACTCTCAAGTACAGTACCAGCAGCTCCTACAAATGGTCGAAGAAGCCTATCCTCTTCAGTACCTGGCGCTTCACCTATAATACATATAGGTGCATTCTTATTCCCAGTGCCTGGAACAATTCTATGTTGTTGTTGTGGAGTGAACATTTTTACTCCTCATCACTATCGTTGAGCTTTCTGACGTCTGCTTCCACCGCCAGTAAAAATTTATCTCGATACTCAGGGTTTAAGTCATATCCCCACCCAGTACCTCCAGTATTATAGCAAGCACGAAGGCTAGCACCACTACCAAGGAAGGGAATTAGGATGTGGCTATTGATACCGACTAGAGTCTCAATAATATCTTCNATNAGTTCTACCGGACGCTCAGTTGGATGATATTTCTTAACACCGGCTACTGGAGTATAGTTAAATACATTAGAGCGTCCGCGCTTAGCCATACCAGGCGCACCCTTCTTACATAAGAAGAAAGGTTCATATGCTCGGGCAAAGTAATTCTCAGGTGCCATAGTCTGACCATACCCCTTATTCCAGATGGCTGGTATCTCATCTACTATCCAGCCCGCTTCTCGAAGCGTTGTTAGAACTAATTGATGATGCGTAGGTCCAAACCACCAGACCATCCAGCAATTTGTAGGTGCAATACGAAATGTCTGCTCAGCAACCTCCTTTAGGAATATAGCATACTCATTACGGGGCACCTCTTTGTATGTAGCTGCACTATCTCCCCTCTTCTGCTCATTTAACTCAATACCATATGGAGGATCAACCTCAATTAGATGCAGATTTCCAGCACCAGCGGGGAGAGCTTTCATAGCTGTAATAGCATCTCCAATATGATAGTTAGTCTTTGCCAGTGTTATAAAGTCTGCAATGTATCTATCCCCATTAGTAGTAGCAGATGTAATGCGATCGTCCTGTCGGCGACGAAGCTCCGTCATAATAGCATCTTCTTCTACATGCTTAATGAATTTAATAGCCTCATCCTGCGTCTTACATTGAGCAAGCTCTGGCATAACTTGAAGGGCTTCTGCTAGCTGTAATGAGCGACTTACATTCATTGGATGAGATTCGCCAAGTAGCTTAGCAGTCTTACGAACACTCCAGTCGAGATGCTTAGCCCTACACATACTATCGATTTCAGCTATAAGACTAGCGTGCTCTTCCCAGGAGAAATCCTTTCTAAATACATTCTCAATTAACTCAACCTCACGTAGATCTATAGAGGCAAACTCCATACTTGATTGGTCTCGAATGAGAGCAGGAATCTTTGAAAGGCCAGCAGCATGTGCCGCAGCCACACGGCGACCGCCAGCTAGAAGTACAAAATCCTGATTAACAGTAATAGGCTGCAGTATACCCTTCTCTTTTACTGACTCTATTAGCTGGTTAATATCTCCTAGGTCTTTGCGAAACCGCTCACCGATAGTTATTTTCTTCAAGTCAATAATCTTTACACTATCAGACATTATTATCTCCCTCAAGCATTAGTAATAGTTGCTGCCTCTCATCATCACTCATGCCGTTGATTAGTTTATTAACAGCACTTACGCGCTTCTTTTTCTCGGGCTTCTGTACATCAGATATGTGTTTAGCCTTTGCAGGCCTAGCAACATATTTATTGTGGCGAATGTGCGCTATATGAGCCCTTAGCTCTTCATCCGTCATATCACGTAGGTCCTTTGTTATATCTTTAAGTTTCATCTCTCGCCTCACGCTTCTATATTTTCATACACAGCGCTGGGAGTAGTAAACACACCGGCAGGTAATGCACCACCTTGAACGACTGCACGATACTTACCATGCACAGCAACCTGATACGCCTCAGCCCAAAGGCCTGCTTTAGGAATACCGTCACGTACTATGATGATACGATGCTGGCCAGTTGTACGACTTATTTCATGATAGATACTTGTAGACATAATAATCTCCAATATTTATTAGGTATGTAACAAATTGTTACACACTACTGTAATCCTTATAGGGGGCGGTGCTCTGCCCCCAGTTGTTTATAGCCTTAAGACTTTCTTACTGTTGCTACAGGTGCTTTGATTGGCTCATTTGCAAGTTTATCTAACTGCATACGGTTATATACCGTACCACTATCATCAGGCTCACTTAAGTTCAACTGAGCAGCTGCCTGTTGACCATTAAAGTCTTCGATATTAAAGCCCTCAGAGTCATTAAAGGGAATATTAAACTGTACAAGAAAGCGCTTCAACATTAGCTGTTTGAAACTAACCTTTCCCGCATCATCATCAGACTTTGGTAAGCTAATAAAGTGCCGAATATTTGGAGCGTCAAGATGACCATCAATACCAAGACTAACTTCAATATCTCGCTTTACCTCTCGAAACTTTGCATCACTGATAGTTAGGTTATAACGGCCAGGTGATACAGGTTTCGGTTCTGCTACATTCGATAAGTTCATATTAATAAACATAAGTTTCTCCTAAGATTAAAAGGCCTTTCGGCAGTGAGATGCTACGCACCTTATTCTATTGTATTATTTAGTTGCCTTGTCTCCAGTTATCTGCTTCTTCTCCCAATTCAACAGGCCGCCAATGCCCTGCCCCTCGACAGACTTACTCCAATCTATTGTTACATCTTCAAAAGGCTCAAGGCCTTTTATACTGCATCGAATCGTTGGAGTTCTTCTATCTCCAACAGTCTGAATGGTATAGGTAATGCTTCCCTTCCCATCATTCTGACAGTCAGTAGCAAATATATCACTAAAGAGTAGAGGAATTTTCTCCTTCAGCTTCCCAGTCATAACAGGAACACGATATATAGTCTGACTCAGCTCATCCTTTTCAAGAGATAGATGGCCAGTAAATAATAGCGTCTTATTCATACTAGTTAGTGTGCGAACTATATTAGTAAATGTAACCATAGTAGGACCGTAATCATCTTGTTGAGGCCAGCTGCCTGCCCTGCCATTGATAGCTAAGATTCTATCCATAATCAAATCAAGTAATGTTGTAATACTATCCATAGCTATAACATCATAGTCCTCAAAGAAACCACTACTTAACTTTTTATCAAAGTCTTTTTCCCAATCAAGATATACTTCGCTTCGCTGCCTTCCCATCAATACATCACCACCCTTATCTTTCTTTAGACTTTGTAAGTCAAGAGATAGATTATTTGGATAGAAAGCCTCATATTCTACATCATGACCTTTTAATGTTAATAGAGCATTTGGGTCAAATAGATATGCAAACTTTCTTCCTTGCAGAGTTAATAACTGGCTGGTCTTTCCACTACCAGTAGGACCTAAGAGTAAAAATTTATGCGTTGCTACATCATGAGCATCTTTAGCATTTGCCATTATATTCTCCTTATCTATGTACGCAGATAGCTTGTATATCAGTTGCTTGATAGCTATGTAACATAGCCGAAAGTACACAAGAATGTTCTAGATATCTTGTATATGATAGTGATAGTACAAGTATAATAACTAGAAATAGTACTCCAAGTATTACAAAACTTACTAATTTATCATCACTCATTATTAGCTCCTATCACACAGTGTTAGCTCAAGTTGTACTCTCTTATATGGAAGCAGACATGCAATGCGCTTCTCAAATAAGCATTCTTGATAAGCAACTATCCAGCGTATCCTATATCGGTCTAAGTTAGAGTACATTCTATTGCTATGTATCATTTTTCTACCCATTTCCAAAGCATCTGCACAATAATTCCAACAATGCAAGAACCGACGGCAATTAGCACCACTTCACACACTGTGAAAGCCATGCTTCCTCCTCCTTCTTTGTTAGCCTGTGACGGTAGTGGATGGCGCACAAGCCCGTCGCGGCCCTGTTTCTTTGCACCATCAAAGAAATCTACCAGTTCCTTCGGCGTGAAGTGCACCATTTCTTTGTCTGTGTCCAGTATGTGCTTGACACCTACTACAGCACCATAGCTCTTTGCCAATTCAACTATCTCTAACACTTTGGTGCCCATTTCATCACCCCTTTGCTTTTAGTATAATATCATCTACTGCCGCAATTAAGCTTTTTGCATATTCAGCCTCTGCGAGGAATGCATAATACTTACCCTCTGGTATAGTAGTTGCTACTAGCATACCAACAGCATGTATAAGGGCTNGCTTATCATTTGTTGAATGACTTAAATTGCCGATATCTTGCAGTAGTGCAATAAAAGGTATAACTCCAAGGCTTAATGGAAGTCCTAGCGCATCTGTCGCGTGAGTTACTATAGTTTTTACTATATCTTCTGTTATATCTTGTTCATCTTGTTTCATTTTATTTCTCCAATTTAAGTGTACTAATATGAAGTAAGTCAAACGGATTCCAGGGGTCATGAATAAACCCTGGTGGTGGTACATCTAACGTAGCTGGATTATTAAAGCCTCGACAGATTGGGAGCATACTGCATAAACCATACTTTCCAACACACTGATTAGTGCTTCTAGGAAATGCAGTAAGAATTTTTTGTGCCTCAGCATCGGCGAGACGTTCAAGCTCACTTTGAATTCTATCTACCCAGTCTCGTGTCTCCCAGAGCCAAGAGTTAAGTGCAGTGATAGTAGCGCTAATTGGAATAAAGCGAAAGGCATTATGCACTTTTTTATGCACTAATGCTGCATCAGCCCAGACATAACGAACATCTCCATACTCAATGTTAGCGGCGTATAGGTAGCCTTCTACCTGACTATTTGGATAGAAACTTTCTAGATACTGAGACTTAAAACCGCCATCAATCTTGTACTCACTGGTAGTCTTATGTTCAATAACTACAATATCACCATTTACTTTTACATCCTTATCCCTACGACCTATATACCAAATATCAGTACGGTCTGGATATAAAGGTACGGCAAAGGGGCGCTCGGCAGCAATTAGCTCCATTGTATTGAGGATGTCTTCACGCTTCTCAATGTAGTTAATAAGCATCTCTTTTGCTATCATTGGAGTACGAGCACCAAGCATTTCGAGATCTTGCATATCTAAATCTTCGAATGCCTTTAGTCCCTGGTCAGTCCAACAATTCTCGAATGCTAGCATAGCAGCATCTACTAAGTCCCATTTTGTGATACTTCCATTGCGAACACTAGCATAGCCAACCCAAACTATATTCATTGCCTCATGCCAGCATAGACCGAAGATAAGAGGCATAGCTGTACCACCAGGTCTCCATCCCTTAATATGACGAAGATAGTAATATCTTGGGCAAACTTTGTAGTCGCTTAGTTTCGTATTATCTACATATATTTTATCTGCNTTTGTGCTTATAGTAGTCATATCAGTCCAGCCCATAATGAGATATTATACAAGTCCATAGGCCANCTTTAAGAATTAACTTTCCTTTAGATGGGCTACGATAAGGGTCAATATCATCTAAAATCTTTTCAGTATAAGCATCAAGATAAGCTTTATCCTCATGCCCATATTCGACTTCATAATACCGACCTGTATTTACTTTGGTATAGTATGACACGGGTAGTTGTTTAATATCTTCCACGAGAGTTCTCCTTATCTATTATCCAGCTACGAAATATACTAAAGAGCAGTATAATACCTATAAAAGTAAANATAGNAAATAACTGTTGCAATGCTCCAGTTGTATATACTGCTATCAAAGCACAAACTATTTCAGCTACTACAATTTGTAGTATCATAATAGCTAGCTTTGCNTTAGATGGGAGTAGTGTAAGAAAGGTACTATCATTTTATATCTCCTTGTAGTTAATAATAAAAGCGTAGTACTACTAATCAAAGACAATCCTACGAAGAATATATCGNTCNTCTTTGAAGATTAGTAAATTAAGGCGTCGATGCTTTGTAGCAAATACAGAGCATGCAATACTGCAGAGAGTTGTTAGGCTAGTCATAAGAATATAATCTTCTGCATCACTATCCTTAAAGGCATCATTAAAGATACGAACCATCTGACTAGTATTATACTTAGCAACAAGCCCCTCTGTGCAAAAAGAAAGCTCACCATAGCGAAGTGCATCACTGTAATCATGAGCACCTTTATTCATGATAAATACTTTTTGCATCTTATTACATTGCGGAAGATTTTCTTGCTCTGACATAAAGGCACCTTATTATTTTAGCGTGTAACAAATTGTTACACAGTTACTGCATTGATTAAGGATAATCCCACAGTCATCAGTCGGTTTTAGGACTAACTAATAACTGCAGGGTATCCCTATATGAATACCACTAACACTCGGTAGTAACTGAGCATTAGGCCTTACGCTTTCGCACTCAGCTGAGCCAGCAAAGCTTTCTTCTCTTCCGGCGTCATTTGAGAGAGCAAGTTGCCAATCTTTTCCACAGGAGTCTTACGAACAGCACCAACTCCAGGTACCCAAGAAGAGATAATAGCTTGAATCTCTGCCTGTGTTTTCGGCTTACTTACAACCTTGCCATCTTTATCAGTCTTGGCAACCAAGTATCGGCGAATAGTAGCTTGAATATCAATAATCAAACTACCCATAGCCTTAGCATAGACTACATCTGCACCAAACTTATCAGTCAACCCTTTCAGGTCAGACGGAAAGTTATAGGTTACCTTAACTGCTTCCTTTGAATCCTTCAGTCTAGCACTAATTTCCATTTTAGTCTCCTTAGTTAATAAACTCACTGCACTATGTATGCAATGAACATACATTATTACATATATACATAAAGTATGTCAATACATTTTTCACCTATTTGGTATATTTTTTTTACTGCTCATGCCTCCCTTCATCGTGTGATTTTTTTCTATACATTACTAAATAGTGCGTTTTTTCTATCAAGGCCTTTGCATGAGGAGTGTCCCACTCATCTGTCGGCAGCTCATTAAAGACAATACAGATAGATTCTCTTACTACCTCATCGAGTGCGCCATTAGACTCAATATCAGGCCTAAGGGCAATGATATCTTCCCATGTTAGGTTTTTAGATACTGGGATAGGTGTACTTGGAGGTGTATAGGTGCTACTAATGTTAGGATTTAAGATAGCCTCTAGTGCATCTTGCATTTGTAGAGGCTCCCCAGCTGATACTACCTCGACATCAGATACTGTTTCCATAGAGTCGGCAATAGCATCAATAGCAGTAGATAGTTTCTCCTCTAATGTGAGATGCTCAGGAAGACTGAGGTTAGATGCAATATCAAAGAGAATACCAACTGTGGTATCTTTTATTGTTAAAGTAAAAGTGGGCATACTAATTTCCTTTCCCCCGCTTCGCGGGTCACTGGCGTTCGTTGGAGGGGCACGCTTCGGGACTAGTCCCTATCTGCGAGGAGGTGCATGTTGTCTGCAACGGGAGGGGCGCTGGCCTCCTCTCCGTGTGTCGCTTCGCTCCGATAGTGCATCACTTCGTGCTTGGAGGCCTCCATCATCACTTCGTCGTTGTAGGCCATCGTGTGCGCTATAGAGATTAATACTACTAAAGCGATTATGTATAGCCAGAGTTTTCGTTCCATTTCATTCTCCTTGTGTGCGGACAAAGTCCTCTACTACCTTATCCATAAGTTCAGACTTACTACTTGCAAATATAGTTTTCTTACCGGCAGTAAATATCCAGTCTTTTGTCGCATCGTCTTGATAGATTTGCACTGTCTGACAGCTTCCATCCTTAATGTATCCGCAGGCCTCAAAAATAGCGGTTAAGGCGAGTTTTTGGTGCGCGGTCATTTCTTGCTGCTCTGCTACTTGTTTGCGCAAGTACGCGACTTCTATTTGCAGTGCGGCTTGTTCAAATGCTGATAGTGCTTTCATTTCGATTCTCCTTGTGTGCATTTCCTATCTTCACAGCGTCCTGGTTGCTTTGTCTTTCGCTTCTTTAGCCGAGCATCCTTCTGGTTGGTCATAATAAGTGCGTGTCCCACCGTTTTAGCGCGTCCATTGCAGTGAGCTCTGGTACACTGGTCAAGCTATACTCACCTGTCGTTGCGTGAGCCATCAGCCGTATCGCTGCCCACTTCACCAACCACTTTGGGAGTCGCCATGCAAACCACATTTGCAGTTTGTCTTTTTTCACCAGCCACCAATATTTCAACATTTAGATTCTCCTTTTAATTTCCTATCATCTGGACAGCCTCTTGCTTCTCGCGTACCACATAGCCAGCCAATCTTAATGGATCGCTGACGAGGCCAGTAGCACTTCAATGTCGGGCAGATTCTGTCATACACATTAACCATTTGGCCAAACCTTTTGTCTTTAATCTTCAATTCATTCTCCTTTTAATTTACGCCAGCACGTCCAGCGCCTTCCATAGCCATTATCTAAACCCCACTTAAGCAAATGAACCTGTTGATGCTCGTCAAACCATCGTGGCTTCTTGAAAGGCCATTTATGCTGCTTCTTCGCCATTGCAGCGAACTCATAGAAAGTCTCACGGCGAAACTGTGCAATGCCGCGAGATATGCCGTCATCACCGAAGCGCACCCTACCATCCAACTCATAGTGTCGATTACTTGACTCGCACATCAAGATTGCATCAACGAGGTGCTGGTCAGCGGCTACTGAGTGGGCAGAGTAAAGCATCAACAGAAGGGCAAGACGTTTCATCGTGGCTCCTTTCGTTTAGATATTTAGTCTCATTCTTGAGTTGCCCCCTGTCTGCATTTCATTTCTTCTGTTCAGATATATATAGTTCAGCCCATAGTGGAGCAGTAGCCATAGTAAAATTTCTCCATGCCTGTCTTACTTTGAAGTTATCATAGGGCGCCTCATTAGTAGCTTCTTTGTAGTCTCTCCATAATGGCTCCGTAGCATCGTTATATCTATCTAGTGCCACTTTACTCAAGAAATTATTAGCTGCGAAGTCCCAATCAAACATATCTACCACAGATACCGCAAGCTCAACAGTAACATCTACTGCATCTCCAAAGGTTTTTTCAAACAAGTCAACTTGATCTTTACAGGCATGAGCATCAACTAATTGCTGCCGCGTTAGAATTCTACTCATTTTGTTTCTCCTTTTAATTAGCTATGCTATTGTATATGGTAGTTGGGAGTGGACTCGAACCACTGACACAAGCCTTATAAGGGACTCTGCTCTGCCACTGAGCTACCCAACTATAGTACTTCGGTAGTGTGTAACAATTTGTTACACAGCTACCGTTATCTGCTACCTAATACAGTGGATTTATCCA
>Ga0051980_10001439_pt1 | contig 18001 bp, 11 predicted proteins | sample CryGey13umfilter_2_FD_55014 | JGI IMG/M metagenome (GOLD analysis project Ga0051980, IMG submission 55014) | Groundwater microbial communities from aquifer in Utah, USA - Crystal Geyser 4/9/14 3 um filter | ecosystem: Environmental > Aquatic > Deep subsurface > Groundwater | place: USA: Utah...
ATCGGCGCTGAGGATAGCAACCTGCCACACCCCGACTCGACCGAGGCCGAGGAACGACGGTTGTTCTATGTCGGCATGACGCGCGCCCGGAACCGACTGGAAATCAGCAGCTCGCTTGAGGATGGACAGGAGTCCCGCTTTGTGCAAGAGGCTGAACTGCTTTGAGGCATCAAATCCTGGTCATCGGTCGATACCTTGGCGTAACCGATCAGCAGCTTGTCCTTCATGGTGCGCCGTTCGTTGCAACGCCAGGGAAAATGGCAAGGCGCGACGAGGCGCATGGCCGCCCCCTGCAACGAGGAGCAACGCCGCCAGGCGACTCGAAAACCGTGCAATCTGGCGCGTAGCGGGGTCACCTTCCAGGTGAACGTTATCGAAGGCACAAAACGCTGTATTCAATGGACTTTCCAAGACCCAAGAAGCGGTCAACTGAGGTTTTTTGGGTTAAATATCCGTTCAAATCATTGTAACTGGCGGACTTCACCAGTTCGTCGTAGAATGATTGCATGCGCGCAATAAAAAAATCAACAAGAAGTCACGTCCATTTTTCGGGGCATGAAACCTTTCCACTGCGTCAAATGTGGCTCAAAAAAGCCTTTGACCAAGCAGTCGTGGGGGAGCGTGTGCCGAAAGCCTCTTTCACCGATGAAAATGCCATCGCATCGTTTGGCGTCGGCAAAAACATGGTTAGCTCTATTCGTCATTGGGCGATGGCCTGCGACATTCTTCGCGATACCTGCGAAGACCAAAACTTCTTTGCAATCGCTCCCACCGCTTCCGAAATATTGCGTGATGGCGGGCTAGATCCATACGCTGAAAACCCCTCTACAGCATGGTATGCCCATTGGTGGCTTGCTGGCAAAGGTTACCGCTCTACTACTTGGCGATGGCTTTTCAATTATGTGACATCCCCCACTTTTACTCGACAAGAACTTGAAGGCCCGTTGGAAGACTTCGCGCGCAAGATTGACCCAAAGAAACGCATCTCACCCTCAACTCTTTCGCGCGATTTGGAAACCTGCTTACGTAGCTACGCTCCCCGCTTCGCGGGCGGTTCACCTGAGGACTTCGCTGAACCGCTACTTGGTGAGTTAGGATTGCTACAAGAGGTACACAAGGGGCAATTTGCGTTCCGCAGAGGCCCTAAAGCCACCCTGCACGATGGGCTATTTGCCTACGCGCTTCTCGACTTTTGGGAGAGTTCAGCCCAAGGACTCAGCTCCATGGCCTTTGAAGCCATCTCATACGGCGAAGGTTCTCCTGGCCGTGTTTTCAAGCTAGACGAAGATTCAGTGGCCGAGCGTTTAATGGCACTAAGTGACCTCACTGACGGATATTTGGTGTGGACGGACACAGCAGGTCTGCGTCAAGTTCACAAACAGCCCGGCGATTCTGAAGAGTTACGCAGAAAACTTATTAGAAGAGCCTATGACTGACGAAAAACTATTGCTTGCGGATATTGTCCGCATCTCTCGCCACTACCAACGCTCAATCCGCGTCGACACAGACCTAGGTCGCCATGATGCATTGGCTGGTTACATCTGCCACTCCACGGCAACCTCAGTGCTGGAAATCATGTCTAGGCAGGTGGCGGAAACCAATCAACGCTCGTTCACTTGGACCGGCCCTTTCGGGGGGGGGAAATCTTCATTGGCAGTAGCTCTGGCGAGTGCTCTTCATCCAGACAAGCCACTTCGCAAACTCGCAAGGACTGCGCTCAAGATTGATTCAATACCAACCTTCGACCGAGCATTCCCTGTTCGTAAAGGATGGCTAGTCGTTCCAGTGGTGGGCAAAAGGTCAAGCGTAGTCACCGAACTCACCTCAGCCCTTAGCAAGGCAAAAGGCAACGGTTCAGACAAACGCAAGCTCTCGCCCAACGGCCTCATTAACGAGTTAGTTCAAACCGCTGAGAATCGCTCACAGGACGGCGTCTTAATCATCCTTGACGAGATGGGTAAGTTCCTCGAAGCCTCCGCCTTAGGGCATGGCGACGATGTTTACTTCTTCCAGGAATTAGCTGAGGCCGCCGCGCGCACTAACGGCAGGCTTGTTATCGTGGGAGTGTTACATCAGTCCTTCGCCCAATATGGAGCGCGCCTTGGTAACGATACTCGCGATGATTGGGCCAAAGTCCAGGGCCGCTATGTCGATTTGCCATTTGTGGCTGCTAGCGACGAAGTCGTAGAACTCATTGGACGAGCCATTGAAGCCGAGCGCAGCCCTCAATGGATGCTGGATGCGTCTACCGCAATTGCCGAGTCCATTAAGTCTCGACGCCCCGCCTTAGGAAGCCAGTTCGCAGAAGCTTTGGCCACCTGCTGGCCCCTTCATCCTGCCATGGCAGCCCTCCTTGGCCCGATCTCCAAACGGCAGTTCGGCCAAAACGAGCGCAGCACATTTGGCTTTCTTGCGTCTGTTGAGCCGCATGGCTTCCACTCATATTTGACCGCCACACCGTTGAAGTTGGCCTCTTGGTATCGCCCTGATAACTACTGGGATTACCTACGTTCAAACCTAGAGCCTGCGATTCTTGCCTCTTCTGATGGACATCGGTGGTCGCAGGCCGTTGAGGCAGTTGAGCGGACGGAGGCCAAAACCGGCAATCCATTTCTGGTCGAGCTGATCAAGAACATCGCGATCATCGATTTGTTCCGTAATGGTTCGGGGCTAGCAGCTGATGCTGCGGTTCTCGGGGCAATTTTTTTCAAGGTACCCACCGACGATATTGAGAAAGGCCTTGCCGAGCTCTCTCGCATGCGGGTAGTCCTCTTCAAAAAACACATCGGAGCTTGGTCAGTGTTCGAGGGGAGCGACTTCGACATCGACTCGGCCATCGCCCAAACCCTCGCTGCCTCGCCGGGCGTCGACTACACCCATCTTGCTCATCTGATGGGCCTTCATCCTGTTGTGGCTAAGCGTCACTACCACGAGACAGGTACCATGCGCTGGATGAACCTGTCCCTCAGTAGGCTCGACGATGCAGAACGATTAGCTGAGAAATACGTACCATGCCAAGGCGAATTCGGCCTGTTCGCCCTTGCGCTGCCAGATCGAGGCGTGGGGCACAAGACAGCTCTAAACAGAGCGAGAGCAAGCTCAAGGCGCACTCCTTGGCCAGTACTTATTGGCATTCCGAGAAACCACGCCCGGATCGATGAACTCAGCGCTGAGTTGGTCGCACTTGAAGTTGTTAAAGACCGTCATGAGTTGCAAGGCGATGCCGTTGCGCGGCGCGAGGTTCATGCTCGTCTGGCTTCGGTCAGAGCAAACCTAGAGGAACAGCTACAAGCAGCCGTTACCAATGCTCAGTGGTTCGATGGCAGAGATAAAATGATTGAAGCAGGCTCCAGACTTTCTCCTATTGCCTCCGATTTGGCGCACGAACTTTATTCAAGTTCACCACTAGTGTGGAGCGAACTGGTCAATCGCGACAACATGTCCAGTAATAGCACGAAGGCACGGCGCGATCTGCTGCATCGTATGCTCGACCATGAATCTTCCGAGCATCTTGGAATTGAAGGATTTCCAGCTGAGCGAGGCCTGTATGAAACCCTACTGCGAAGCACCGGTCTCCATCAGCAAGATGCCAATGGCCATTGGCGATTCTTGCCTCCGGCTAAAGCGAACAAGGCTGGTTTCGCCGACTTGTGGAAGGCAACCAAGGCCCTGTTCACCAATGCTACCTTACGCGTAAAGGCTTCCGATGTCATTGAACTGTGGAGCGCCCCTCCCTATGGCGTGAAAGCTGGTATTCAGCCAGTAATCTTTACGGCTTTTCTACTAGCTCACAAAGCAAATGTAGCCGTCTACAAAGAAGGGATGTTTATCCCGCACCTGACCGACGCCGACATCGACGAATATCTACAAGATCCAAGTCGATTTTCACTGCGTTGGGTGTTAATCGATGAAGAGAAGACCCGAATATTGCGTGGTATTGCCAACATCCTCGCCGAAGTTGGACAAGCTACTGAGGCACGTGATCCGCTGGAAGCAGCTCGTGGCTTGGTTGCTCTAGCATTTAACCTTCCAGTTTGGACACAACGAACCCACCAGCTCAGCGAAAGCACTCGATCAATCCGCGACACGTTGCTTAAGGCCAGTGACCCCCACAAGGTATTATTTGTCGATCTAGCGGCAATATTGGACACAAACGATGGGGATGCCTATATCAACGCACTTCGGGATCCCATAACAGAGCTGGTGGGCGCCTACGAGGTCATGCTTAGGCGCGTTGATGCAGCGATGCTAGAAGCTCTGGATGCCCCCGCTGACCAGCTAGATCGTTTGCGATCACGCGCGGAGGCTGTTTCCGGTATCACTGGAGACTTGCGCCAGGATTCTTTTGCTACACGACTGGCCAAACATGATGGCAGCAGGGAGAGCATAGAGGGCATCCTGAGCCTTGCAGCAAACAAACCTCCTCGAGATTGGACTGACCGAGACATCGATGCGGCAATGTTGGAGATTTCCAAGGTCGCACTTCGATTCAGACAGGCTGAAGCCTTCGTCTCAGTTAAAGGGCGCAAGCCCAATAGCGAAGCCTTCGCAGTAGTGATTGGCGCAGGCTCCGGAACTAAGATGATCTCGCGATCTTTCTCCATCACCGACCGACATCGACAAGCGGTAGAGTCCAAGGCTGATGAGATTGCCGAACAACTGCGAAAGCAAGGATTGGGAACTGAAGTTCTACTCGCCATCCTTGCCAAAGCAGGCATGCGACTGACTGCGGACGAGGAGAAAAGCAATGGCTGAGCGCCATGTCCTCGGACTTTCCGGAGGCAAAGACAGCGCGGCATTGGCCGTCCACATGCGCCAAGTCCACCCAGAACTCGACATTGAATATTTCTTCACCGACACTGGCAAAGAATTGCCCGAAGTCTATGAGTTTTTGGGGCGTTTAGAAGGCTATTTGGGCAAGCCAATCGAGCGGTTGAATCCGCGCCGCGACTTCGATTTCTGGCTACGCGAATACAATCACTTTCTGCCTTCGCCCCAAACACGCTGGTGCACTCGAAAGCTCAAGCTCAATCCATTCGAGCAATGGATCAAACCGATGTTGGCTTCTGGCGAGATAGTTNCCTCCTACGTAGCAATTCGAGCCGATGAGGACTACCGCGAGGGCTACTCGTCCAAGCAAGACAACCTGATCATCAAGCTGCCATTCCGCGAAGCAGGTATCGACAAAGCCGGCGTGATGGATATTTTGGAATCTTCTGGTGTGGGCTACCCAAAGTATTACGAATGGCGCTCACGCAGTGGCTGCACCTTCTGCTTCTTCCAGCAGAAGATTGAGTGGGTGCGACTCAAGGAACGTCATCCAGAGGCATTTGAAGATGCCAAAGCCATGGAAAAAAATGCCTTGGAGCACGGATCTCCGTTCACCTGGTCCTCAGGAGAGTCGCTGATTGAGTTAGAGCAACCTGAACGCGTTGCTCAAATTATTGAAGACTACGAGCGTCGTAGAGAGCGCATTCGGGCAAGTATTCCCATCAATCCGCTGCGCCCCGTTCGCGCCTGCCCCGAAGACATAGATGATATTTATGGGGAAGATGAAGGGGGCGGGTCCTGTCTTATATGTCACAAATGATCAGGTAAAATATTTGAACTTTCTATTTTTCTAGCTACTATATTGATCCATGAAATCGCATCTCGTTTGGAAAGAGAATCGGCTGTTGTCCACTATGACATCGCCCTCTGGATTTGCCACCAAATAGCGCTAGGCATTTGCAAGCGTATCAAGGAATTGTGTAAGTTCCGAATAGTTGTCCGCCTTCGAAATCTTAATCACGTGAACCTTGAAATCTTGCAGCCATCGTTCTCTTTCTGCCTCCGTGATATCTTCTTCGGCTAACAAGGCGTAGTGCATAGGACCAGCCGTGCTAGAAAATGCATCTGCGATATATCCAAGCAAAAGGTTGATTTCGGGATCAGCCATGGACGCACCGACAAAGACGACGGAGTACATAGTAAACATCACAGAAAGAATGCTTCGATAACCCGGATTCCCGTAAAGTAACTTTCGGTAGTCCACTTCCGTTAATACAATTCCATTGCCTACACGAGCCGCATCACCGTGGGCTTTCAATAGAAAGAATTCCCGGCGAGAAAGCTTTCGATGAACGTCGCCGGCATCCACAAATGATGACGCAGAAATGCGGTTCCCGGCATCGGCATAAGCATCTTCGATAAGAGTGTCGTAATTGATAGTCAACACGAAAGGCAACATATTCAACTTAACTAAAGCCCTATGCAGATCCGTTGGCTTCGCACCCGACTTTGTGAAGATGCGCTCGACAGTCTCATCGAACAATGGCCCCAGCTCGGATTTAATCGCCGCCGCAGCCATCAGGAACTTGTCTGGCCGAGCTAAGAGTTTTTGATACATTGCCGCTCGATCCTTGTCGATCAAAGCGTCACGCGCCGCAACTTGAACAAGCTCAGAGAGAAATTCGCCCCATAAAGGTAAACCTGCCCCCTTGGAGGCACCGGCACCTACGAGAACAGCGCAACGCCCTGAGCGGTAGGCATCCTTGAGCGAATTTGGAATGCGATTAGAGTCAAATGACATAGGTATTCTCCATCACCTCAAAAACGCTCGAAGCGCTCTATTTCTAATTTTTAAATTGGCCTTCTGACCGCCCTGAACGCGAAATGCGTTGATGTAATCATAAAGGTGTTTACTTAGAGCATCTGGCACGTCTGGATGCTCACCATCCGACAGCAGCTTTTCAGGCTTGGGGTTGTAAGCACGACGCAAAGATTCGAACGCCTTGAATTTGCGAACGAGCCTTTCGACTTCGGTGGACTTGCCTTCGTCTCGATATTGCATAATCAGCCAAGAAAGATCAACAAATATCCATTTCTGGTTTATCGAATGATTCAACACGTCGTTCACCTCTTCGAGAACTGTCAGGGCATCATCCACCTTCGCCGAAAGAGCCAAAACTTCAAATCCTCTGTCGGTTCCATACTCGGTGATCATGCTCCGCAAGTCCAGCGCCTTGATATCTCGATCGCCTTGGTATGCAGCAATGGCATAGGCGTGGCCAGCATAGTCCAGATGTTTGTAGCGAGCAGGCGATATCTTGCAAGTATGGAAGAAAGGGTGCAATCGAGCTGTCGAATCAATCGAGTAACGTAGCGGCCCGTCCATCGCATTACGGAGCTCAGCGGGATTTAGCGAGACTCCCATCTGAAGCCTTGCGAATAAATTTCTGATCTCCTCGGGTCGAGAGGCCGTAATCTCACCAATGGAAACCTTGAACTCTTCGAAGCGGTCTCTAAGTTTCTTACTCAGTTGACTAAACTTCTTCCCTTGAATCGCTTCACNTTCGATTGGAGTCAGCGGCTCAGTGTGATTTAACGCGAGGTCGCCTGCGTGGAACATCCAAATAGCTCTAAGCCTTTGTTGTCCGTCCACTGCATCGTGTTCGAAGGTTGCATGGTTAAGCTTTCGCAAGTAAACCTTGGGAATATCCATGCCTCTAAGAATCGAATCCAAAAGCAGAGTTTGACGAGGCGGTTTCCAAGCGGGGCCTCGTTGCCAAGCCGGAGTGAGTTCAATCTTGTCTTTGCGCTTAACGAGTTCTTTGATCGTCCAACTCTTCTGCTCGACCTTCATTGTTATCTTTCTCCCTTGGTTCAATGTCAATTGGCGTAAAGTTCGTTCGCGTCTCTGCCAATTGCGTCTACAGCCGCTACGATATCTTCATCCGATAGAAATGGAGCTTGGGCAAAGACCAATCCCTGCTCGCCGTTAAGTTTTGCGGCAAGATGTCCTTTGCCTAGCAAAAGCTCAGCACCTGGACGATCCAACGCAATCTTTGAAGTCGCCTCGCTGGCCACCTTCAGAATCAGGCGATTGCCCAAATTCTCCCGCAATTGCATTGGCATGACATCCTTGTCTGGGCGCTGCGCAGCAAAGATCAAGTGAATGCCAGCAGCACGAGCCTTGACGCCTAAGCGTTGGACAGCCGCGCTGACAGCACCTTTGTAGGCGTCATCGAGCATCCAGTCGGCGAATTCATCATGGATGAGGAATATCATCGGCAACCGATCAACTGGCGTGGCTTTCGCGTTGAAGGTCGCCAGGTCACGCGCCCTGGCGGCTGCGAACATCCGATAACGGCTCTCCATTTCATCGACCAATGACGCGAGAACCTCAGTCGACCGCTCGCGGGTTGTGATGATCGGCTCGCGCATGTGCGGCAGGTCTTCCAGCGCCGAATAATCAACGCCCATCTTCGGATCAATCAACACGATCTGTGCAAGCTCTTTCGGGTTAGTCGCAGCAATATCGAGAAGAATCGCCTGTATGAGCACCGATTTGCCACTACCGGTTGCTCCAGCGACCAATGAATGTGGCTCATGTGAAGCTAGCCCGCCGAATTCGGCCCCAAGATTCAAATACAGAGGCGCGCCATTTATTTCCTGCAAGCCGAGGACAAATGAAGTATTGATGCCAGCAGCGTTACGATTGAGGCTGCGCCGCGCCCACAAGTCCCAAAGCGAAACTGCCTGACGCTTCTCCCCAGCGATGGTCACAACAATTTCACCGGGTTTTGGCTGCACCGTGACGAGGTTGATCGCGTGTGTGGTGAGAAGTTGCGTGCGCTTTGCATCGATATCCTCAACGCGCAATCGATCAGATCCGGCGAGTCTGACAAGGCAGCCGTTTGGAGTGAGGCGTGTGCCCAAAACGGCAGCTTGCAGACCGTAGCCATTGAGAGCGGTTTTGAGCTTGCGCGTCGTCTCTTGCGCCCAAGCCTCGCGCTCATCTTGCGTGAAAGTGGCGACAGCGGCCTTCGTTGCGATTAGATCAAACAAATGGGAGCCAGAGGGCATTACTGCGGAAGGAGTTGGAGCAGGAGTTACCGGGGTGACAGTGGGTGTCGGCGCGTCGATCGAAGTTGGGACTACTGGCGGTTGAGCTGCGGCGGCTTCCGGCACTGGTTGCGGCTCTTCCGCCACAGACAGCTGCTCGATCATCGCAGACCAAGCGACTCGCGGCGCAGGCAACCGAATGAAAACGGAGTTCCATGGAGTGTTGCCGCCAAGTTCGGCGCGTATCGCGGATGGGTCTTCATCGCGAGCGTAGGCTTCGACAAGACGGCGCAGCTCGGGGCGATCAAAGACCTCTTGCCATGCCTGGAAGCCATCGGTGTCGTCGAGCATGTTCTGATCGGAGCAAGACTGAAAGGAAGTTGGGTCAGCCGAATGAACAAAAACCTGCGAGTAGCCGCGCAAGGAGATTCCAGCGGCACCATCGCGCAGATTGGCTCGGACGCGTTCAAGAAGGCCGGAACAACCGGGCGGAATGTCGGCGTCGATAAGCAGATCAGCAAGTCGAGACAGCCAAACGTCACGATCGAGCCGACCGGGATCGCCGAAAAGAGCTTCGCGAAAGGTCGAGAGCGTCGCCATAAGCTGGGCTTTCGACGAGCGACGAGCCTCGGCAACGCTAGCGGCGGCGACATATTTTGATTCGACAACGGCGACATGAAGATGCGGACCGTCCTCGGTTTCTTCCACGCACAGACCAAGAATGTCGGCGATGCGATTTTCCTTCTGCGCAAGCCAGTCGGCGTAGTCATCGAGCAGAAAGAACACGCAGAAGGACTGGCGGGAACTGCATAATGCTTTAAATTCGCGCTCTAAGAGATATCGGCTCATCACAAGCCCAATCATCTCGCCGGCAGACACGCCACGCTTTGCGGCGCGCAATACGATGTCTCCAGAGATGGACAAGGCATCCTTCTTGACGCGCTCAGAAAGGTTTGAAAGTTCGTCAAGGCCAAATGGGAGGCCAAGCTCGCCAAGCCTACGGCGCGCGAGAACGCCAAGTAAGCGCAACTCCGATGTCGAACTGACGATCATGTTGCGACCATTTGTCGTCGCTCTACGATAACGCACAACTGTCACACCATTGGCCTGTAACTGCCGCTTATCAAGCAGCTCGTCGTATGTCGCAACCCATTCCGCCAACACATGCGCGTCATCAAGCGTCGCCCGAAGGTTCTCGTTCTGCAAAGATATCCGCCGAGCCGGTAAGAAGACCGAGCCGGCCGGGGCATCGGTTTGGCGAGCGACCGAAGCAACCGCGCCGACATACGCCCATCCCGAGGCTGTCTGCCGAGGACAAGTCAGGAATGTCGTCGATTTGAGTTCATTCTCGCCGGAGACGCTTCGATATGACCAACGCGAGGGAGCATGTTCAAGGGTCGGACGCTCGTTAGTCCAATCAACTGGAATCCACTCAACCCCTGCGGTTCGAGCTACGACGTCATGGAGAAAAGCAATATCGAAGGGGCGGAAGCCGTCATTGCTCTTGGGTGGCGTCGATGACGGCGGAGCCACTGAGATGCGCAGCTTGGAGATGAAGTTCTCAGATGTCTCGCTGACGACTGGCAGATCAGGGTCATCGCCGCTCTTGGTGACAAGTTCCGCGTAAACGCGCCGAAGCTTGCCCAAATCGCGATGCCTGACGGAGACATTGCATTGGAAATCCGTTTCCGTCTGCATGCTCGAAAGCTCGCGAACGACGGCAAGGGGCATGTCGGCTGCGTCAGCGTTGTAGAGTAGGACGCTGAGATTGGCGGACTCATGTGGCTGCAAGCCGATGTAGCGCTCCAAGAGCTCACGAGCCTGCTTGGCCGAAGCAGCAGGATCAACATCAGTCAGCAGGCCATCCTCGGCATGTACAGGCCGCTCAAGAAGGCTGTATCCGTTAACGGTGCTCGTCTCGGAAACAAGGATTGGAGCACCGCCACGCTGAACCACCGCGATTTCGGGATAAAACGGGTGAGCTAGTTCCTCGGCGAACTCGCGGAAGAAGATACCGCGATCGCCAAATAGGACATTTGAGCTGCTGAGAATGTGAGTGACAAGGCCGGCGACACGGCGAGTTTTCACCGCAAGTGCCTTCATCCGCTCAGGATGCCACGGAGGAATGATCAAGCAAGGCTGCTCACCAGAAACGCGGACAGTACCAGCGGTCAGGAGGTTGGCGACCAATTCGGATCGGCAAATGTCGCCCCGCGCATGAACAGCGATTGCCCGAAGCAGCGCACCAAACGATTCGGCTTGGCGCAAGACGGACTCTCCATGCAAGCCAGTGGAAATGAAATCGTCCAGCGCTTGAATGTAATCGGCTTCGAACATATCCCATGCCGATCGCAGCTCATCGCGCTGCTCGGAGGTCAATCGGCCGATGGAGGCAAGGTGATCAATCGCGCGCTTGATTTCAGCACGGAAACTGTGCAGACGATTAGGGGGCGGAACAAGGGAGCCTGCGTCGCGCGAATAGGTCGCTTCAAGCGTGCCAGTGTCGAGCAGGGAAACGCTCTGCACACCACCTTTCTTGCTGACAAGCCTGCGCGGCACTTCGGTCACGCCAACGGACCCCTTTTCCTTAAGTCTGAGCATATCGTCGATCAGCGAGAGGCCAATCGACTCTGGACGATAGAGCCAAAGCAACTGAGTCTTATCGAGGATCGTCTCTTGGGCGCCGACAAGCTCGACGAGAGCGATTTCGAATTTGATCTGAACGGCGTTCTTGGCCAGCGACGTGACAATCTTGAGCTTGTCGCCGCGAATCTCCTTTTCCTTCTTAAAGAAGGCCGTGTAATCGAACAATGGATCGGGAAGATTCGCTGAACCCATGCGCTCAAGGCGCCATTGAGCCTTGCTGCCCATCAGCTCTTTGAGGCCGCGATACATCGCGGAGAAGAAAGCGCCAACGTCATGATTAAAGCGCTCGCGCCATTCCTTGCGCCCCTTGGAAACTGTGAAGCGCAAGAAGCGCTCACCTTTCGGCTCCCCTGCCCCAACGACAAGCCGATGTGCGGCGCTGGCGAAACCGTCCAGGAAATCATGGCATTCGATGGGCTTGCCATAGATGACTTTTTCCCATCGGGCGTGAAGCTTCGTATTCTGTTCGAGGTAGCGCCGATGCAGCTCGAAGAATGTCTCGTCCTCGTCGTTCCAGTCTGAGCGTTTCTCCCGCGCCCGAAGGTCATCAATATGCTTGCGCCAAGTGGCGTCGAGAACCTCGGTGTCATCGCAATCGTGGTCGAAGAAATGAAGCGTAGCCTCGGCCAGCCCTTGCTGGCGCTCCCTTGGCTTGTCGAAGATGAAATGAATGCCGTCCATCTCCCATTCAAGCAGAGCAATGTCAGTAGCAGTTTGCTCATCACCGGGCGGTGCGGAAATGAAAGCTTCTAGGGCTTCGCGTACGTTATCAGGAATGGCGGAGGCGTTTTCTTTGAGACGCTGACGCATCTCTTCTGGATCAAGTGGCTGACCATTGGGGCGCAGACGCTCTAATAACGGAGCGCGGTTCGTGAAGAGCTTATCAAAAGCCTTACGCCACGGCCCCACGGCTTGTCCGTAGGTTTTGGCATTAGCGAACAGAGATGTGTCGCGCGGTAAGCGAACGCATGGCAGCGCCCAGCCGATCGCGTCGCGAATCGGCAAGCCGTGAGCGTTCGTCGCTTCGGCTACGAGAGCGCAATAGTCCCCAAGCTGGCTGAGAGTAAGTTCGGCGGCACCCATCAAGGCTTTGATAGCGGCGCGAAAGACTGCACGATCTTCCGGGGTCGGGGCGATGCCGGCGATGTGGCATGTCGCTTCAACCCAAGCGTCCTCTTGCGCCTTGAATTCTTTGGCGCCAAGAGCGGTGACGTGGCCTAGGGTGTCGGCGAGGTTGTGCTCATTGCCGTTGGCGGTCAGTAGAGCCTCTTTGGTGGTTCCTGCGTTACGCACGGCACCAGCGTTTTGCGAAGTCAGTGCCTCGGGCGGTAGCCCCTGCCCTTCGACAAGTGACTCTGGAATGCGCAGATCAACTTTCGCGGCTAGAACGGGATTGGCGAGAACCTCGCGAACGATTGATGCGATCTGTCCGGCAGCGAGCTTATCGAGACGGAATAGCGCCGCAGAGTCCTGCAAGGAGCCATCGCTTTGGCGAGAGTCGGCGAGACGCCGCTGAAGGATGTCAGTTCCGACGCGGCCGATGATACGGTCTGTATGCATTATTCATCCCCCTTGGAGCCGAACGGATTCTCGACGAAGGAGCATGAATCCGACAGCCGTCGCACCAGCCCTAACCCGACAAGGCGCGCTTCGAGATTTCCTCTATTCTCGCTAAGAGCTTCCTGATCAATTTGCTTGTCATTGACGAGATAAGCGCCCTCGGCGTCTCCAATGACGAAGCCGTAGCGGCGGCGAATTTCGTAAAGAAACTCGTCAAACTGCATGCGCTCATCGACGACCGTGAGGACTAGGGTTTTGAGCAGCCGGTCGTTGGGAGCATAGCGCGTGCGACGAGCCAAGCGGCGGGAACTCAGGCCAATCGCCCGCGACCACGCAGCGTGGATCTTCCCGAAGTGCTGCTCGTGGCGGGATAGTGCTTTTTCAGTAAGCAAGCGCACCAGTTCATCACCATTGATCCGTTCGTAATCAGACTCATCATCACTAACAGTCGGAGGCCACTGAAACCATTCGCGCATGAGTTTAGAGCAGTTGCCTTCGGGATCATCGGAACCCAACGCTGCCTCCCACTCGTCGGTAAGCTTGATCTGCTCGACAGCGGAACGCACGGCGCGAAGTGACAGGGCTTGATTAGCCAGGTAGGAGTCGCCGGATAGCGCCCGAACCTTGGTGCGCTCGCGAGAAACAATTTCGCAGATGATCTCGACCGGAACGGTGTCGCCAGCCTGTATCTTGGCGCATTCGAGGAAATACAAAAGCAGATTGAGTCCCGCGCTAGCGATCAAATGCTCCAAGGCGTCGTAGATCGGCATATCGCGAGATAGAATCGAAAGCCAGTCCTCACAGAGTTGATCAAAGCGCGGATGGCTGGCGTGCGGCAGGTAGCCAACATCACGAGCGTCATTGGCGAATTGCGGTTCGCCTTGCAGTGCCTTGACGAGCCGATTCATGTTCGCCGAACGATTGAAGAGGCGCTCAACAAGTTTCTGTCCAAGCTCCGGGCCACGCCTTGCACGGCAAAGCATCAGATAGAGCAATTCACCTGTGCGGGCGAAGAAACGTCGATCGTTGGATGCCCCGCCCGAGTCAACGCGCAAGTCCTCATATAAAGCATCTGGGCCGAAGGGGAAAACGAACTTGGAACTCCAACGCTTGTTGCTGCGAGCCTCGAAAGCGGACGAGCGCAACAGTTCGATAGCCTTGGCGAAATCGTCAAAGCTCATAAAGACTTGGCGCAGATAATCCATGTCATCGTCACCAAGCCCTGTCGCGTCCAGCGAGAAGAGTTCCTTCCACGCTTTCCATTTGTCCTCGTCGGGAATGGCGCGCTCGCGCACCGCCTCGACATAGGGATTATTGAAGAGCAGCCCGCGCAGGCGAATTTGGCGCTGCGGACGGTAACGCACGCGATCAGTGGCGCTAGCTTGCAGCGGGTTATCGGCGTTGGACCCAAGGACACCGAGGAATTCCAGAACGGTCAAGTGCGGAAGCTGCTCGTCGTAGAGACGATGTCCCCAAATATGCTCATCAACCGCGAAATCAACCCCCTCAACCTGTTGCCTCATGAGCCGATCCTCACGGTGACTGGCCGAGAGAATCCATGGCCATTCTGCACGATTTCAATGAAGTTCAGCGTCAGCGCAGATTCGTCAGACGAATACTCTTCGTCTTCGTCGCTTTGCTGCTGGGAGCGAAGCAATTCAGCCTTGCGAAGCAGCTTCGCCTTGAATGCAAGCATGTCTTCCAAGCACTCATTTGAAAAGCTTCCAGGCAAGGAACCTTCAGCGACCCGGCAGAGAAATTCGAAGCGCACTGGGGAAAGATTGAAAGTAACTGACGAGTTGGGAGCCGGAGCGAGCGAAACATCCAGTGTGGGGCGCTCAGTCTGCGGATCAAGCTTGATCAACATCCCCACTCCGCCCACGCGGCGCGCGGGAGCCTCGGTGTCACAAAGCACGCTGACCTTCGACTGGGTGAACCCGCCTGAGCTAGCGACAAAAATCCGATCAGTGTTCTCGATGAGCAACCCTGCCATGACGCGATTGAGGCCGCGAACGATCCTCGCGCGAACCGCTTCGGTTACGGGTTTTCGATCCGCGAGCGTTCGCGTCAGCTCCAAATAGTCGCCAGCGAACTGAAACGCGGTCATGCTCCAGAATGGGTAATCGGATTCATCTTCTGGCAGCGTAAAAAACAGGCGGCGACGCTGGGCTTCTAGTCGTGAGAGGAATTCGGCGGCTCCGTTGTCAAGCCTAGCAGCCTCTTCCCCCTCCAAATAACGAAGCTGTGCGGCCAAATACGAGGGCGTGGCCCCATAAATCAAGTCAGCGGCGACCAAACGTGAGAAAGCGTCGGCGAGCTTCGAGTCATCGGCTCCATAAACCAACAGACCATCAGCACCATTTGAAGTCTCTTCACCGATACCAAAGGACGCGAGCGCTTTGAAAACTGGCCGATCCAGCGCACGGCGGCGCGGAAGGTTCGCCCCGAGAACATTGTCGTAGAGGCTTCCGCGCTCGATCAAACCAGCGTCTTGTAGCTTGGGGATGTCAGCGCAAGACATCAATCCCTCTTTGGCATCGCGATGCCCGAGAATCAGATTTGCCACCAAGGCCAGTAGATCGCGCACCGGCAAATGCCAGCCATTAAGCTTGGCGACTTCAACAAGATCGCCAAGCCTGTGCGCGAACCGCCCTCCATCGGGTTCACCGCGCAAACGCTGCCGATTCTCGAAAATTGGGCAGATACGTTCGCCCGCTCGAAGTTGGCATGTTGCGCAGCTATCCCATTCAGGGTGATTGGCGACTGCCGATAACACATCTTCAAGCGATTGACGATGAGAGATTCGACTCAGATCGTAGATAGCAAGTCGACCAGGGGCATTTCCAGCGAGCAAAAAAGCATCCTGAATAGGCTTGCGGAGTGGATGCTGTCGCTCTTGGCGCTTCCCAAGGTCGCGTAGCCTTTCGAGAATCTGCCCGTGATTGGCGGCAATGACCGCGAACTCGGTATCTTCGGAGCCGAGGACGGAACGCTCCAGCAGATCCAGAACCTGGTCGCTTTGGACATCATTGAGTTCACTGAGATCCTTGACGAAGACGGCACAACGCCCGTCGACGAGATTGAGTCTTTTGACTAGCGTGCTATCAGCCCAATCCTTCAGCGAGCCCCCCATAGTGGTCCAGAGGGATCGGCAGTGATATGTCTTGCCGTCGCCAGCGGTCCCCGCCACGAGAATCGAACCGAGGGAGATGGACGTGATCCACTGCTCCATTTTATCGAGCTGAGGACTAGGGAGAGTTATTGGGGCGACTTTCGCGCGCCCCAAAGCACTAGTCACATATTCATCGAACAAGTTGAGGTTGTTCGGCGTAGGACCATAGGAGCGCAGAAATCGAATCCAAGCAGCAGCGGGCAAACTAGCAGAATCTGATCCGCCAGCCGTAGAAACGTTCATAAGCAGAATCCGTTCATTATTCTTAGTGGAGGTAAATACCTCCATAGATCCCATGTCGCTGATCCAGCGGACTCAGTCGCAATACGGCGACCATTATAGCTATACGCTCGAAGAATCTCCAAGTCGTGCCTTGTCCAACGAGACATGAGCCTGAACGAGAGGGTGTATTCCCAACGTGTTGCAGCCATTGAGTTACGGATAGTAGCAAAAAGATATTGAAAGCAGTCATATACCACTCTATCCGCCCATGTTTCCCTCACTGCCGCAATACAAAATACACCCCAACCGCACAAATGATCGCCGGCAGCGCCACCAACCAGTCCTGCCTGGACGGCAAACTCGCGTAAAGCACTGTGCTGGCCACCCAGATGTGTGCCAGATACCAGCCGCCCTGCGCATCTGAATGTGATACGGCATACCAGATCCCCAGCGGAAGCAACGCAACGGGTGCAAGCGTTATCGGGACGCGCGTCACGATATCTGGTGACACTTTCACCGAACCCAACGTCCAGCTGCCCCCTTCCCGCTTGGGGATAAGCCTCGGGAAGGACGGCCTTGCTCCCAGCACAAAAGCAACAAGCCAGTGACTCAGCTCGTGCGCAACGGTGCCTGGCAACGAAAACAGACTGAACGCCCACATGCCCAGCCGAGGGGCAATGGTGTATTGGGTCACCAGCATGCCCCCGATCAGCCAGTGCGTGGCTGTCGGGAGTGCTACGAATTGGTCGACTATCCGCACTTCCTCAGCTCGGAGTAGAGCGTGCGCTCGTTCCAGAGCAGCTCCGCAAGCTCTCGCGATTTCTCCATCNGGCCAATCGTATTGCACTCATGGCATTCGACTACCCAGCCGCCAATATCAATCTCGATGGCTTCAGTGCTTTCGCTCNCACAGAACGGACACGGTGCAATCATGGTTTTCTCCCTTGTCTTCGCCACTCCCACGGCGGGACTGCACCAGGCACCCTCCGCACAGTATGTACTGTTCACTGGCGCAATGCGTTCATTCTTAGACTGCGCTCAGGACAGGCTTATTTATGCCCTACGCCTTACGCGATTTGGTTGTTACGCGGCCAGCGCGAGTTCTTCCAAGTCGTAGGTGAAATCGAAAATCATTTGAATCGGCTGGTCGGGGGTGCGGTTCTGATTGTAGCTGTCTACGTCCACTTTGAGTTGCCGGCAGTCGCCGACAATCTGGTGGCGGCGTTGCTGGAAAGCAATCGCCATGTGCTTGTGCGGCGCGGTGCGGATGTCCGCCCAAAGCATAAACTGTTCACCACCCTCGGTGACGGATGCCGCGTGCTTAGCGCGTACCCGACGCCCTTGGGCATCGGTGATGTATTCATCGCGCATGGCACGGGCAAGTTGATCGGCGCACTGGCTGACAATCGCTGATGGTTGTGGTGCCCATAGGTTTTGCGCGATAGCCCATTGCGCTATATCTCGTGACGTGGCTGGCCACGGCTGATTGGCGGCCTGATATTTGCGGACGATTTCTTGCAATAATTCGGACATGGTGCGCATGGGCGGTTCTCCTTGGGTTATGCCATCGGGGCG
>Ga0051980_10001475_pt1 | contig 17813 bp, 14 predicted proteins | sample CryGey13umfilter_2_FD_55014 | JGI IMG/M metagenome (GOLD analysis project Ga0051980, IMG submission 55014) | Groundwater microbial communities from aquifer in Utah, USA - Crystal Geyser 4/9/14 3 um filter | ecosystem: Environmental > Aquatic > Deep subsurface > Groundwater | place: USA: Utah...
GGCGGGGTTTCGGCGTACGGCCAGGCCAGCGCCCTGCGGGGTCGTCCCGAGATCGTCGTCGGTTGCCCCGGTCGCGTGCTCGACCTGCTCCAACAGAATATCCTGAAGCTGGACCGCATCGAGACCCTCGTGCTGGACGAGGCCGACCACATGTTCGACATGGGATTCTTGCCGGACATCCGGGAGATCATCGCGGCGTTGCCCAAGGTCAGGCAGAACCTGCTCTTCTCGGCCACCATGCCGCGGGAGATCCGTCATCTGGCCGACAAGATGCTGATCGATCCCCAGGTCGTCGAGCTGGCTGATTCCGCTCCGGCGGCGACCATCGACCACGATCTGGTCCTGGTCTCCGAGGGGGACAAGAAGGACCTGCTGGAGCGCCTGCTGGCCGGCGATGATTGCCGCACGGCCATCGTTTTTACCCGCACCAAGCACCGGGCGCGTCGTCTGGCTGAGCAGCTCAGCAAGAGCGGCCACCGGGCCGTGGGTCTGCAGGGCAACATGTCCCAGGCCAAGCGTGATCTGGCCATGCAGGGATTCCGCACCAACCGGTTCGACATCTTGGTCGCCACGGACATCGCCGCGCGGGGTATTGACGTCAGCAACGTTTCGTACGTGATCAATTTCGACGTGCCGAACACGCCGGAAGCCTACACTCACCGCATCGGGCGCACGGGCCGCGCCGAGACCGCAGGCGCCGCGTGCACCTTCGTGACCGGTTCGGACCACGCCTGGTTGCGGGCCACCGAGCGAATGATCGGCGAGTCGATCCGGCGGCGCCAGGTCGATGGCTTCTTTGCCGATACCGAGGTTGCGCCCGCCCGGTCGCGCCGTCCCTTCCGCGGTCGTCCGCCGCGCAGTGGACGTTCCGATTCCCGGCAACGGCGGTAAGGGGCTTCATGTCGAATCTGGTGTCCACAAAAGGTATCGGCCGGCCGGATTGGATCCGGTCGGTCGCCGAATTCAACCGGTCCGATACCCGCAAGGCCGTCTGGCAGCTGATCAACACCGTGGTGCCCTATCTGGCGGCCATGGGACTGATGGTCTTCAGCGTCCTGCGCGGGTGGCCGTACCCGGTGACCCTCGCCCTGGCGGTGCCGGCGGCGGGACTGGCCATCCGGCTCTTCATCCTGTTCCACGACTGCTGCCACGATTCGTTTTTCACCTCCCGGCGGGCCAACCGCATCATGGGGTACATCACGGGGATTTTGACCTTCACCCCGTACGACTCCTGGCGCAACGCCCACAATACCCACCATGCGACCGCCGGCAACCTCGACAGCCGCGGCACGGGTGACGTCTGGACCATGACGGTGAGCGAATATCTGGCCTCGTCGCGCCTGAAGCGGCTGGGCTACCGACTGGTGCGCAACCCGTTCTTCCTGCTGCTGGTGGTGCCGTTCTGGCTGTCGATGATCGCCTACCGCATTCCCCAGCGGAATGGGGGGCCGAATGCCGCGGCCAGCGTGTGGATCACCAACCTGGGGCTGGCTGTGATCTTCGGCGTCGCCGCGTTGACGGTGGGCTGGCAGACCTATGTGCTGGTGCAGGTGCCGGTGGTTCTTCTGGCCTGGTCCGCGGGAGTCTGGCTCTTCTATGTCCAGCACCAGCACGAGGACGCCTACTGGGAGGCGGAGGACCGCTGCGACCCCCTGAAGGCGGCGTTGCAGGGCAGTTCCTACTACAAGCTGCCGCGGGTGCTGCAGTGGGTCAGCGGCAACATCGGCCTGCACCATATCCATCACCTGAGGCCCCGCATCCCCAACTACCACCTGCAGCGGTGCCAGGACGCGGTCCCGGCCCTGCAGAAGGTCCGCCCGCTGACCCTGCGCCGGAGTCTGAAGTCGGTGGCCATGAACCTGTGGGATGAGGAGACGAGACAGATGGTCAGCTTCGGCGCCATCGGAAGCCGGGCCCGGACCGGCTGACACGGAATTTTGACCGCGGGAGGGTGCGCCTTCTTGCCGGTCGTTGAGTTTCCCCGATTGTCGGGGAATTCGGTTCGGGGCCACCGTGGCTACCGAACCCGGAGAAGCTCCGAATATCATGCCGGAAATAGCCGGCGATGCGAGGGGCTTGGTTTAGCCGGTAAGCCGGCACATGGAGAAAAGATCTTGAAGAAAATCTACGTGGGCAACCTGCCTTTCACCGCGACCGAGGACGAAATCAAAGAGATGTTCGGCCAGCACGGCACGGTCCACTCCGTCGCTCTGATCAATGATCGGGAGACGGGTCGCCCTCGGGGCTTCGGCTTCATCGAGGTGGACGACGACGCCCTGCCCGGCATGATCTCGGCCTTGGACGGCAAGGAAGTGGGCGGTCGGGCCCTGCGTGTGAACGAAGCCCAGGATCGTCCCCGCAGTGGCGGCGGCGGTGGTGGTGGCGGCGGCGGCGGCGGACGCTGGTAAGCGCGCCCAGCCAACCCCTCAGTTGACTGGAACCCCCGTCGCTCCTGGAGCGGCGGGGGTTTTGGGTGTCACGGCCGGTCAGGCTCAGGGGGGAGAGGAGGCGGAGGTACGACGCGCCGTCAGGGTGGAACCCGGGTTCGTGTCGGCCAACCGGCCCCTGCGAGTCGAGCCTTTCCAGCCCAACCAGATGAACAGGGTCGAACCGGTGGCGAACGTCGCGCACCCCAGCGTGAACATCTTCAGGCTGAAGGGCAGGATGATGACGGCACCGAGGAACTGGGTCCCGATGCACGCATACAGCAGGCGCCGGATGACGGCGCTCGAACGGTCCCGGATGAACCACGCCCCCAGGGGAGCCCCGACGACTACGACGGGCACGCACACGTACCAGAACGACCAGGCCTGTGGCTGGATCATCGCCACGGACGCCGCGGTCATGCCGACGGCCTGAATCAGGAGGGCGAAATCACGGGCGACGGCGGGAGCCACCCCGAACACCAGGGTCAGGACCGGGAACGCCACGGCTCCGCCACCCTCGCTGGTGGCGCCGGCGATAAAGGACCCGACCACCATGGTCAGGGTCATCATGGGGTAATCCACGAGGAAATCCGCCCAGCGCCCTTGCCCGGTGATCAGGGGCAGCCACCAGCCCCAGATCAGGACGGCGACAAACCCCACGGGCGAGGTCCGGTTTCCTGCGATCATGGCCCGAATCATTTTGGCCATCTGATCTCCCTACTCGTTAAAGAAGACTCAATGTATCGAATTTGAGATTCGTTCAATCGGGAACCGCGAGAATGGGGGCTGGATTTTTATATTGACAAATATCAATATAGTGCTATTCTAACCCTATGGACCTCAAGAACACCAATCACCCCGTTTCCCGCGCCTGCTGCCAGACGCCGGTTCCCTTGACGGAGGCGGTCAGGGAGTCGGTTGGCGAGCTGGCGCCCATCTGCAAGGCCCTGGGCGATTCCACGCGCCTGCTCATGGCCGCCGTGCTGGTTGGGGCGGGCCGTCCGCTCTGTGTGTGTGAGCTGGAGACCTACTTCGACCTTTCCCAACCCACCATCTCCCATCACCTCGCCGTGCTGCGCAAGGCCAAGGTCGTGTGCACCGAACGGCGGGGAACCTGGGTGTATTACGCCATCGATCCCGGCGCCGTCCAGGGCGTCCGCAATCTCGCGGGCCTCGTCCTGGGAGACTGCTGCCGGGATCCGAAAGGATAAGGAGAGAACCATGAACGAACACGACATCAAGGACATCGTCCGCGAGCGCTACGGCAAAGCCGCCGAGCAGGTGCTGACCGGGAGTCGGGCCTCGTGCTGCGGGGGGTCATCCTGTGGCCCGCTGGGCTCGGTCGAACCCATCACCCGCGACCTCTACGCGGGCGACCAGCTGGAGGGGTTGCCCCAAAAGGCATTCCTGGCCTCCCTCGGTTGCGGCAATCCCACCGCGCTGGCCGATCTGAAATCCGGCGAGACCGTTCTGGACCTGGGTTCGGGCGGCGGCATTGACGTGCTGCTGTCCGCCAAGCGGGTGGGACCCACGGGCAAGGCCATCGGCCTGGACATGACCGACGAGATGCTGTTGGTGGCGCGTCAGAACCAGGCCCGGGCCGGAGCGACCAACGTGGAGTTCCTCAAGGGTTCCATCGAGGACATTCCGCTACCGGACGAGGCCGTCGACGTGATCATTTCCAACTGCGTCATCAACCTGAGCGGGGACAAGGACCGGGTGTTGCAGGAGGCATTCCGCGTGCTGAAGCCGGGTGGGCGCTTTGCGGTTTCGGACATCGTGCTGCAACGGGAACTGCCGGCGGATGTGCAGCGGTCGGTGGCTTTGTGGACCGGTTGCGTGGCCGGCGCCCTGGTCAGGGACGACTATCGCGCCCGCCTGGAAGCAGCCGGATTCACCGAGGTGTCGTTCGAAGTGACGCGAACGTACGCTCGGGAGGCCGTCATCGAAGTGGCCGGCGGCATGCCCGCGTCCGAAGGAGGACCTTCCGCCGTGCTCGACCATCTCGACGAACTGGACGGCGCCGTGGTCAGTGCGTTTATCCGGGCCCGGAAACCCTGACGAAAAAAGGGAGACCCCCGTGTGGGGGTCTCCCTTCCGCAATCTCCCTGCGAGGGGCTACTTCACCGGCCGGTTTTCCTCATCCACGAGCGTGGGTGCGGGGAAGCCGGCCTCCTTCAGCTGGGGAACGACCGTTTCCTTGTCGCCGACCAGCACGATCAGCAGCTTGTCCCAGTCGTAGATACCCGATTGGGCCAGGCCGTTGATTCCGGCCAGGTCCACGCTCGGGAGCGCGGCCAGGTCCTGCCGCAGGGCATCGGTGGACCGACCGTTGCGGACGAATCCTCCGATCACCTGAGCCGTTTGACCCGTGGTAGCCTGGGCGGTTTCGAGGTCGAAGCGGGTGGTCCGCATGGCCTTCTCCAGTTCCCCGGGAACCACGTTCCCGCCGGCCAGGCCGTTGAATTCGTTGCGGAATTCAGCCAGGGCCGGACCGGTGACCTGGGTCTGCACGGCGGATCCGGCGCCGAGCACCCATTGGGGGCCGTCCTCGATGAAAGAGGATCGCGCCCCGTAGGAGTAACCGTTCTTTTCGCGGATGTTCTGCATCAGTCGGCTGGTGAAGGTGCCGCCGAACAGGGTGTTCACGCAGCTGCGCAGGGCGCGGTCGGTCTCGTCGGGGGCGCTGACCGGCCGGGCGATGCTGATCACCGTCTGGGGGGCGCCGGGGCGGTCGACCAGCAGCAGGCCGGGCCGCGGTTCCACGATCGGCTTCAGCGAGGGCACGACATCCGATTTCTTGCCCTTCCAGCCGCGTAACAAGTCATCCAGGGCGGACTTGATCTGCTCGGGGGTGAAGTCCCCGGCAAACACGAACGAGGCGTGGGCGGGGTCGAACAGGCGGGGCGCCCAGGTGGTCACGTCGTCCCGCGTCAGAGGGTCCACCGTGGCCTGGAAACCATCCCCGGGGCGTCCGCGAGGATCGGCCGGGCCGAACAGCGCGAGCGAGGTGACGACCTGGGCCAGTTGCCGGGCATCCTCGCTGCGGGAACTGATCTTGCCCAGGGCCAGGTCCTTCTCCCGATCGAAGTCCTCCTGGGTCAGGTTGGGACTGCTCAAGGCGTCCGCCCAGAGGGACAGGGTGGGCTTGAGGCGCGAGGTCAGGCCGGAAACGTCCATGGTCATGGAACCGGTGCTGGAAAACGCCCGGACCTGGCCGCCCAGGGCGGAGACGGCGTTGGCGAAAGCGGTGGCATCGAGGTCGCCCGCTCCCTTGGTCGCCAGGGTGGCGCACAGCGAGGCCAAGCCCGCCTGGTCGCCCGGCAAGAGGGTTTCACCGCCGCTGATGATCGCCCGGCCGCTGAACAGCCCGGTTCCCGGCATGCTGACCACGTAGAGGGGCTGGCCGTTCTTCAGCTTCATGACGGTGGGCACGGCGGGGGAAGAGGGCCGCTCGGACAGGTTGTCGGGTCGCTGGTCGAGGTCGGCGTCGGCGACTGCGGCGCCCCCGGGCAGGATGCGCAGGTCGAGGCGACCGTCGCCCAGAACGTCCTTGCTCCAGGCCATGACCGAAGCGGCGGTGGGGGCCAGACGGCGGGCGAGATCGCGGTCGAAACTGTCGGCCTCGCCGAAGGCTTTCCGGTAGGAGTTCAACATGTCGGCGCGTCGGCGCAGGCTCTCCTTTTGACGCAGGAAATTGGCCTCGGTGGCGGCCTTGACCCGGTCCAACTCGTCGGCGCCGGGGCCGTCGGCCTGCAGCCGGGCGATTTCCTCGAGGACGACCTGCTTGATCTGTTCGAGGTCCTGGCCCTCGGCCGCGGTGACCTCGATGTGGAACTCGGAGCCGAGTTCCTGGCTGCCCTGATAGACGGTGACGTCCTGGGCCAGCTTGTCCTGACGGATCAGGCGCTCGACCAGGCGTCCGGTGGAGCGGTCGGCCAGCAGGGAGGCGATGACGTCCATGTCGGCGTCACCGTTGCGGAAATGCGGCGGAGAAGGCCAGACCAGGAAGAGCCGGGGATACCGCACCCGGTCGGTGGCCATGCGGAAAACCTCGCGCTCCAAGACCACCGGCTCGGCGGTGCGGTGCTGGGGCAGGGGGCGGGCCGGCACGGCGCCGAAGGTCTTGTTCACCAGATCCAGGGCCTCGCCGCGGTCGAAATCGCCGGCCACCACCAGGGTGGCGTTGCCGGGCACGTAGTAGGTGTCGAAGAAGCCCACGACGTCTTCCAGGGTGGCAGCCTCGAGATCCTCGTGGCTGCCGATGACCGAGTGGTGGTAGGGGTGCCCGGCGGGATAGAGCGCGTCGGGGATAATGATTCGGGGATAATGATTTCGGCCTTGCCGTAGGGCTGGTTGTCCACGCCCTGCCTGCGCTTGTTGCGCACGACCTTACGCTGGAGGTCGAGCTTCTCGGTGGTCATGGCTTTGCCCAGCCCTTCGAGGCGGTCGGCGTCCAGCCACATTAAGGTCGGCAACAGGGAGCTTGGCCCCCAGCTGTAGTAGTTGGTGCGGTCGGTGCTGGTCGAGGCGTTGTTGGGCCCCGCCGCCGCTTTCCATCATCACGTCGAACTGGTTTCCGGGCACGCGGTCGGTACCCATAAACATGAGGTGCTCGAACAGGTGGGCGAACCCGGAGCGGCCCGGGGCCTCGTCCTTGGAGCCGACGTGGAACCAGGTGTTGATGGTCACCATGGGCTGGGTGTGGTCCGGGTGCAGGATCACCGTCAGGCCGTTGGGCAGGGTGACGGTTTCGACGTCGAAGGGTGCGGCGACTGCGGCGGTCGCGACGGCGACAAGCAGCAGAGATAGGATCACGGGACGCATGACAGCCTCCAGGTAAGTGCGGTGGCCTCCGGGGTGGGTAGAGGCTGCAAATCAGGGCGCGGGGGTATCGGGACATGATAGGCCAGAAGTAACGCCGTGTCGATTGCCCTTCTCGCCGGGGGCGGACGGAGCTACATTGAAGCAAACGGCCGGATGCCCACTTCCCCGTCAAGGAGCACGCCATGATCACCGATCCCCAAGCGAAAAGCCAATCCGGAGAATACCTGATGGCCTTCGAGGACAGCTGCGATCGGGTGCCCGTGCTCCTGATCCACGGATTTCCCCTCAGCAGTTCCCTGTGGGATTTCCAGGTCGACGACCTGGCGGACATCGCCCGGCTGATCGCGCCGGATCTGCGGGGCCACGGACTGTCCGAATCCACGCCGCCGCCCCTGAGTGTCGGGGATTACGCCGACGACTGCGCCCGGTTGCTCGATCATCTGGGCATGGATGGCCCGGTGGTCGTCGCCGGCTTGTCCATGGGCGGCTACGTCGCCTTCGAGTTCTGTCGCCGCTTCCCCGAGCGGGTGGGCGGGCTCATCCTGGTTTCCACCCGGGCGGGAACCGATTCCGCAGCCGGGAAGGAAGGCCGGGACAAGGCGGCCGGCGTGGCCATCGCCGGCGGAGCGGCCGCCATCACCGCCGACATGCTGCCCAAACTTCTGGCGCCCGCGGCCTACGAGGCCGAGCCCGATCTCGTCGAGTTCGTGCGGGAAATGATGCTCGAAACCTCCACCGACGGAATCGTGGGCGCCTTGTCCGCCATGCGCGACCGGCCCGACTCCACGCCCGACCTGCCGGCCCTGGAGGTCCCCACCCTGATCCTTCACGGGCAGGACGACCAGTTGATCCCCGTCTCCGAAGCCGAGGTGATGCGGGACGGGATCCCCGGCTCCGAGCTGGTGATCGTGCCGGGAGCGGGGCATCTGCCGAATCTCGAGCAGCCGGACATCTTCAACGATGCGATGCGCGAGTTCCTGGAAGGCTTCTATTGATCGCTTCGCGGTGGCGCGTGCGGGCTCATGGGGCGACCTTGTCGGGATAAACGAATCCCCCGAGGAGGCCCCATGAGCAAGATCCTGACTGTCGCCACGGCCGTGCCGGCCAACCCCATCGAGCAGGAAGAGGCCATGGCCTTCGCCCGGATCCAGTTCGGGGGGCGCATCCCCGACCTGGAGCGGCTGATGCCCCTGTTCGGCAACTCCGGCATCCGCACGCGCTATTTCGCCGCATCGAGGGAGTGGTTCTCCTCGCCGCACGACCTGGCCGAGAAAAGCGCCCTGTACGTCCGCGAGGCCACGCGGCTGGCCGCCGAGGCGTCGGAAAAGGCCCTGGCCCAGGCCGGGCTCGCGCCCACCGACATCGACTACGTCATCTACGTGAACACCACCGGCCTGGCCACGCCCTCCATCGACGCCCGCCTGATCAACGTGCTTGGGCTGCGGACGGATGTGCGGCGCACGCCGATATGGGGTCTGGGCTGCGCCGGGGGCGCGGCGGGTCTCTCCCACGCCCATCACTACGTCCTGGGTCACCCCAAGGATCGCGTCCTAGTGGTCGCGGTGGAACTGTGCGGCCTGACTTTTCTGCCGGACGACGTGTCCAAATCCAACTTGGTGGCCACCGCGCTTTTTGCCGACGGGGCCGGCGCGGTCATCGTCGGCGGGGACGAAACCGAGGGGCCGGGCCTGGAACTGCTCGACACCCGTAGCCGCTTCTACCCCGACTCCCTGGAGGTCATGGGCTGGACCGTGCTCCAGGAAGGGTTGCAGGTGGTTTTCGCCACGCGCATTCCCGACATCGTGATCGAGACCGCGGCCGAGGATTTCGGTTCGTTCCTGGCCGGACACGCCCTGCGGATCACGGACATCGAGGCGTACCTGCTGCATCCCGGCGGGAGCAAGGTGCTGGAGGCGTACGGCCAGGCCCTGGACCTGACGCCCGAACAGCTGTCCATTCCCCAGAGTGTCCTGCGAGACTACGGCAACATGTCTTCGGCCACGGTCTTGTTCGTCCTGGAAAGGTACCTGAAGGAATTCGGGACGGGCCGGGGCGGCCACGGTCTGATCTCTTCGCTGGGTCCGGGCTTCTGTTCGGAATCCCTGCTGGTGGGGTTGTAGTCGGCCTCAGTCCAGGTGCATCCGCAGCATCCGCTTCGTCGCCATCTTCAAGTGGTAACGGGGATTGCGGCGCCAGCGCATCAACCCCAGCAGGTGCTTGATCTCCTTGCGCGCCTCTTCCGCCCCGCGTGCGCGGCAGGCTTCCCCGGCGCCGAAATCGGCCCAGTGGAACTCGGTGACCTGGGGCCGGATCACGTAGTCGGCGGTATCGCACACGAACCGGTTCAGCCGCTGGCGGGCGATGGTGTTGCTGCGCAGGATCATGTCCAGGCCGGTGTTGAAGGTGGATTCCTCGAAGGCGGGAATATCCACGGCGATGACGAAATCCGCACCCATCTCGCGACAGGCCTCCACCGGCACCCGGAACGGCCCGCCTCCGTCGACGATGATTTTTCCGTCGCGGCGCACGGGCGGGAAGATGGCGGGGATGGCGCAACTGCTGTACAGACCCTCGACGAGGGGGCCGCTGGTGGTCACGATCTGCTCGCCGGAGACCAGGTCCAGGGCCACGGCGGCCATGGGTATGGGCAGATCCTCGAAGCTCAAGGGGCCGAACGCGCTGCCCAGGGGGTTGAGCAGCTTTTCCCGCTCCTGGATCCACGGTCGGGTGACGGTCTTGACCGCGATCATCTTGCGCTGCATGAAGTCGAAGACGCCCGAGATCCGGGATTGGGACGACTGGGGATCCAGCCCGTCCTTGGGCACGAACGGCGCCCAGTAGTCCGCGAAATCCCTGTTGGTGACGTAGGTCTTCAGCTTTTCCCAGATCCAATCCGGATCGGGATTCTGGGCGTAGAGCGCCCCGACGATGGAGCCCATGCTTGTGCCGGCGACGATGTCGGCGCGAATACCGGCCTCTTCGAGTACCTGCAGCACGCCGGCATGGGCCAGGCCGCGTGCGCCGCCGCTACCCAGGGCGATCCCGATCTTGGGTTTTCGGAACATGACACCCTCCATGATGTGTAGATGGGCAAGATAGCAGAGCCCCGGCGGAGGTCCAATGAGTCTTTGACCCGGCGCCACCGGGGCAGTAGCGTTGGACCGGTCCAATGGTCGAAGATCGGCAACGGAAAGGACGGGCGCATGGACCCCTCAACGGTGAATCTGGATCCCCAATCCCCGTTTATGATCGAGCGCATGCTGCGGCTTTGGCGACTGGGCATGGACGAGGCGGAAACCTTCGCATCCGAAGACGAGTTCCGGGTCGTGCTCCAGGAAGTCGAGCACGCTGAACTGGCCAAGAACTATTCCGCCCTGGTCCGCAAGCGGCCCGGCGAGATGGCCCAGGAATTGGCCTTCCAGGCCTACGACGCGCTGTCGGGCGAAGAGGCTCTCGCTTTCGCCGAGCAGGCCCTCGAGGGCGATCCGCGCTGCGTGGACGCGCTGGTCATCCGGGCCTTCCTGACCGCCGAGGACATGGGCGAATTGATTCCCCTGCTCCAGCACGCCGCCACCTGCGGGGAAGAGGATCTGGGCGAGGATTTCTTCGCCGAATTCATGGGCGACTTCTGGCCCATGGTCGAGGCCCGGCCCTACATGCGCTGCATCAAGCAACTGGCCGAAGTGCTGTGGAACGTGGGGCGCCGCCTGGATGCCGTGGCCCACTACGAAAACCTCATGGACCTGGATCCCGAGGACCACATGGGCAACGGAGCCCTGCTGCTGGGCAACTACCTGGCCATGGGCGAGGTGCAGCGGACCTGGGATCTCCTCGAGGAAATCGACGACGAGGAGGGCGCGGTCTACAACTGGGCCTGGGTGCTCGTGTTCCTGCTGGTGGGTGACGAAGAGGGCGCCCGCGAAGCCGTGGATCATGCCCTGGACGTGAACGCCTACGTCGCGCCCCTGCTCATCGGCATGGGTGAGGATGAGGATGCCGAGCTCGTCACTCCCGCCGAGGCCCTGACCGGCACCAAGGAAGAGGCGCGATACTGCCTCCAGGTGCTGGGAGAAGCCTGGTCCGTCCATCCCACCGCCCACTGGTGGTTGCTGGATGTTTTGCGCGCAATGGGCCTGGTCACCGATGCCGACGCCCCCGGAGAGATTGAATAACCTCCCGGGGTCTCCCCGTGAACGGCATTTTGTGGTATAATCATGCAGCGGTCGGGGCATATCCGCTCCCGACCGCCTGTGTATCGGTTTCCCCTCATGCCGGAGACGACACCCGTGCGCTTGTCCGTTGCCCATGTCCGTGGAGTGACGATCGGCCTGGCCGCTCTGGCCGTGGCCCTGATCGGCACCCTTCCCGCCAGCGGATCCGGGGATACCCCTGATGGCCTCGTGTCGCCCCTGTTGCAGGCGGCGATGGACCATCCCCTGGATCTGGGTTTGGCGGCCGACGAGCCGTTGACCGTGTGGGTGTATTTTCGCGACAAGGGCGTGGCCAAGAGCGGCCTGGACGCCGCCGTGCGCCGGGCCGAGGAGAAGTTGAGCCCACGCACCCTCGCCCGCCGTCGCCGGGCCATGGCCCCGGATCGACCGGTGGTCGACGGCCGGGACCTCCCGGTGGCCTCGGCTTACCTGGGCGCGGTGGAGGAGGTGGGCGGCCGGCTGCGGCACACCAGTCGTTGGCTCAACGCGGCCAGCTTCAGGCTGCGGGCCACGGACGTCGCGCGCGTCTCGACCTTGCCCATGGTGGAGCGGGTGGATCTGGTGCGGCGGTTCCGGAATCCCCTGACTCCAAAGATGCAACCTGCCTCCCGGTTGGCCAGTGACGGCGTCGACAAGGCGGCCCAGTGGACCCTGGATTACGGCCTGAATCTTTCCCCGTTGCAGCAGGTCCAGGTGCCCGCTGTGCACGAGATGGGCGTGACCGGTCGCGGTATCGTGGTGGGCATGCTGGACACGGGATTCCGCACCACCCATGAGGCCCTGGCCGGAGTGACGGTGCTGGACGCCTACGATTTCGTGGGCAACGACTCCATCGTGGGCTACCAGGCGGGTGACGCCACCTCGGCGATCAACCACGGCACCATGACCCTTTCGACCCTGGCCGGTTACATGCCCGGGAGACTCATCTCGCCGGCCTACGGCGTATCGGTGCTGCTTGCGCGCACCGAAGATGTCTCCCAGGAGGTTCCCGCCGAGGAGGACAACTGGGTGGCCGGCCTGGAGTGGGCCGAGGCCCGGGGCGCGGACATCATCTCGTCCTCGCTGGGCTACATCGATTGGTACACCTTCGCCGACCTGGACGGGAACACGGCCGTGACCACCATCGCCGCCGACCTGGCCGCGGGCCGAGGACTCGTGGTGGTCAACAGCGCCGGCAACAACCGGGTCTCCACCAACTCGCTCATCGCCCCGGCCGACGCCGACAGCGTGATCACCGTGGGCGCGGTGGATCTGTCCGGCACCTACACCTCCTTTTCCTCGCCGGGGCCGACGGCCGACGGCCGCATCAAACCCGACGTCATGGCCTTGGGGCTCGGCAACCCCGTGGCCAACCCCACCGATGATCACGGCTACGGCTTCGTCAACGGGACCTCATTCAGTTGCCCGCTGACCGCCGGGGTGGCGGCTCTGATGTTGTCGCGTGTGCCGGGGTTGACACCCCTGCAGGTGCTCGAGGCGTTGCGCGAGACCGCCTCGCAGGCGGGTGCGCCGGATAACAACTACGGCTGGGGCGTGGTGGATGCCCTGGCGGCGGTGACCTATTTCGGCCCGATGTTCCAGACGTCTCCCCTGGGTGACACCGACGACACTTTTGGACCCTATCCGGTGACGGCTGTGGTCACCGACCGGGTCGGGGTCGACCCGGCCAGCGTCGTGCTGAATTATCGTGTCAACGAGGGGAGCTGGAACGCCCTGGCCATGTCCCCGACCGGTAACAGTGATGAGTTCGGCGCCGCCATTCCGGGTCAGGGCCTGGGGTCGACCATCGAGTACTCCGTCACCGCCACCGGCACCAACGGTTTCACCACCACCTGGCCGGCCTACGGCACGGATCTTCCCCGGCGGTTCCAGGTCACCACCATCGTGAACCTGCCGGTCTCCGTCGTACCGGACCTGGTCATCCCCATGGATGATCCCGCGGGCGTTTCCAGCGTGATCACCCTGTCGGGCGCCCAGTCCGGAATCGTCGTGGATGTCTCGGTGGACGTGCACATCACCCATCCGGACATCGGCGAACTGACCCTGCTGCTGACCAGCCCCTCGGGAACCGAGGTGACCCTGCATCTGCGGACCGACGCAGGCACGGTCGACCTGGTGGGCAACTATCCCCAGAGCTTGACCGTGGACGGGCCGGGCAGCCTGTCCTGGTTCCACGACGAGACCAGCATCGGACCCTGGACCCTGACCGCCATCGACGCCCTGCCGGGCAGTAACGGGGTGATCGACAGCTGGGGTCTGAATTTCGTGCTCAAGGATTTCGTGTCCGCCGGCGGTCGCGCTCCCGCCGCCATGGCCGTGCTGCACCCCAACAGCCCCAATCCCTTCAACCCCAAGACGAGGATTGCCTTCGACCTTGCGGTTGCCTGCCGGACGCAGCTTTCCATTTTCGATCTGCGTGGTATGGTTGTGCGCAGGTTGCTGGGTGAAGTCCTGGACGCCGGCCCGCACAGCGTGGTCTGGGACGGCCGGGACGGTTCCGGCCGCGAGGTGGGCAGCGGCGTCTATCTGTACCTGCTCGAGACGCCATTCGAGATCCGGGAACGCAAGATGCTCCTGGTGCGCTGACCCTCCCGCCCAATCACGATCCGCAAGGGGATGGGACCTCCATGGCCAAATCCACCACCAGGTTTTTCTGCACCGACTGCGGCCACGAGGAACTGCGCTGGCTGGGCAGGTGTCCCGGCTGCGGACAGTGGAACACCTTCAAGGAAATGAAGCTCGCCCCGGAAGGGGGCAAGAAGGGCTCGCGGGGCTTCGGGTCGCGTTCCGGCAAGGAGCGTGAGGCCGGCGCTCCGGGATTCGCCGGGAACCGCCGTGGTCCCGGCGGAGTGCTGGAGGCGGTTCCGCTGGCGGAAATCGGCTCCGCCGAGCACGAGCGTCTGCCCGTCGCGCCGACCGAAGTTGCCCGGGTGCTGGGCGGGGGCCTGGTGGCCGGGTCGGTGGTGCTGCTGGGCGGCGAACCGGGCGTGGGAAAATCCACCCTATTGACCGGGCTGGCCCTGTGGTGGGCAGCCCAGGGGGTCCGGGTGCTCTACGTGGCGGGAGAGGAATCCCCCACCCAGATCCGGATGCGGGCCGAACGTCTCGGATTCGCCGCCGACCGCAGCCCCGGTTTCTCCATCCTGCCGGAAGTGCACCTGGAAACCCTGTTGTCCGCCTTGGACCGGGAGTGTCAATCCTTGGAGACGTCAACCGAAGGGGACGCTCCGGGAGCCGGGAAGTGCATCGTCATCGTCGATTCCATCCAGACCCTGCACAGCGAGCACATCGACGCCTTCCCGGGCAGCCCCACCCAGATCAAGTACTGCGGCGGCGTGATGGCCGATTTCGCCCGCCGCACGGGCTTTCCCGTCTTTCTGGTGGGGCACGTGACCAAGAGTGGCGACCTGGCCGGTCCCAAGCTGCTCGAGCACATGGTGGACACCGTGCTGTACTTCGAAGGCAGCGACGGCGGCCCCATCCGCATGGTGCGCGCGGTGAAGAACCGCTTCGGGAACACGGGCGAACTGGCGGTGCTGGAAATGCGTGGCGACGGGCTGGTGCCGGTGGATCAGGCCGGGGTCTTGTTTCTCAGCGGACGCCGCGGCAACGAACCGGGAGCCGCCGTGTGTGCCATACGCAACGGTTCGCGCACCTTCTTGGTGGAGATCCAGGCCCTGGTGTCACCCTCGCGTTACGGTACCCCCCAGCGGGTGGTGCAGGGGGTTGACAGCAAGCGGGTGGCCTTGCTGGCGGCCATCCTGGAAAAGCGCGCGGGGATGGACCTGGCCGGTTGCGACATCTTCGTCAAGGTGGCCGGAGGCGGGCGTATCGACGATCCCGCGGCCGATCTGGCCATCATGGCCGCCCTGGCTTCATCCCTGCGGGAGCGGCCGGTGCCCGCGAGCACCCTGGTCCTGGGCGAGGCCGGTTTGACGGGGGAGGTGCGCCGGGTCACGGACCTGGACGCCCGCCTGCTGGAAGCCGGCCGCCACGGATTCGCCCGGGTCGTGATGGCTCCGGCGGCGGGAAAGAGCAAGAAACGCACCCAGGGGCTGGAGATCGCCACCTGCACCAGCGTGGAAGAGGGCGTGGCCCTGGCTCTGGAACCGGCGGCAAATCGGGCCCTGGGAGGGTGTTGAGATGACGGCACCGAGGCGCCCGGAACTGAGTCGCCCGATACCCCTGGTTCACCTGGTCCACCTGGCCGGGGGACGGGGATTGCGCGCCGGCGGCAACCAGCCCAAACAGTTCCTCATGACGGCGCGCGGGCCGTTGTTTTCGGTCAGCCTGCAGACCTTCCTGGCCGGGGAGGGGGGGCACGGCTATCGCCTGGGCGCCGTGGTGGTGACCGCACCGGTTGCCGGCCGGGGGGGCGTGGAGACCGAACTGGCCCGCCTGCGGCCGGATGGCCCGTTGCGGGTGGCCGAGCCCGGGCCCACGCGCACCGCTTCGACCTGGCAGGCCTTGACGAAGCTGGCGGAGCTGGAACCTGCGCCCGATGATCTGGTCGCCGTTCACGACGCGGCGCGTCCTTTCGCGTCGGCGGATCTCCTGGCCGCACTGGTCGTCCAGGCCGCCGCTTCCGGAGGGGCAGTGCCGGGGTTGCCGGTGACCGACACCATCGTGTGGACCGGTGATCCGCAGGTTGAGTACCTGGAGCGCGACGCCCTGCGCGCGGTCCAGACGCCCCAGGTGTTCCGCTGGGACCTCCTGCATGCCGCCCACCGCTGGGCCGCGGAAAACGGCAGGGATTTCACCGACGACGGGGGCCTCCTGGCGGTCCGGGGCCACCCGCCGGTTCTGGTGCCGGGTGAACCGGGCAACTGGAAGGTCACCTCCCAGCAGGACTGCCTGCGTGCCGTAGATCTCCTCGCTGAATAGCGGTCCGTTCCCTCTTTAATCGTGATTCTTCCGCTATCCTTTTGTGGTATCATCCTGCTTTGGTCGCCACTTCATCGCCTGCACCGGAGGAATCGCGCATGTCGTCCCGAAACCGAGGAATTTTCCTGATTCTGAGCAGTCTCTTCACCTTGGCCTTGGCCGGGTGTTCCAGCGATAGCCCCACCAATCCGCTGACGGCCCCCGGGATTGATGCCGTTTCGCGGGCGGCGGACAAGGGCCTGCCCCCCGGGGCCGGTGAGGTGTTGCCCGGGCGTTACATCGTGCGGCTGGAACCGGGCAAGAGACCGGTCGCGGCCCTGGCGACGGATCTGGCCAAGCGCAACGGCTTTGCCGTCCAACACCTGTACAGTTCCGCGCTGCGCGGATTTTCCGCCGGGATGACCGCCGAACAAGCCGCCGCGTTGGCCGCCGAAAACGGGGTCTTGGGCGTGGAACCGGACCGGCCCATGCAGGCGTTCGCCGAGTTTCTGCCCACGGGTGTGGATCGGGAGGACGTGGAGCGGAACCCGTATTCCGGCATCGACGGGGTTTCGGCGGCGGTTGACGTGGACATCGCCATCATCGATACGGGCATCGATCCGGATCACCCCGATCTGAACGTGGTCGGCGGCGTGAAACTGTTGGGCGGCACCAGTGATCCCGACTTCCGCGACGGCTTCGGCCACGGCACCCACTGCGCCGGCATCGCCGCAGCGCGCAACGACGGCCAGGGCGTGGTGGGCGTGGCGCCCGGCGCCCGGCTGTGGGCCGTCAAGGTCCTCAACGACAGCGGCAGCGGCAGCATGTCCGACATCATCGCGGGGGTCGACTGGGTTGCCGCCCGCGCCGATGAGATCGAGGTCATCAACATGAGCCTGGGCGGGTTCGGCTGGTCCGATGCCCTGCGCAGTGCCATCCAGGGCTGCGTGGGCCAGGGCGTTGTGGTGGCCGTGGCGGCCGGCAACTACGGCATGGACGTGTACGGCTTCGACCGGACCATCGGCAACTGGGATGATCAGGTGCCGGCGGCCATCCCCGAGGCCATGACCGTCAGCGCGTTGGCCGACGGCGACGGTCTGCCCGGCGGTCTGGGCGCGGCGACTTCCTCCGGGGCCGATGATTCCTTTGCCTCGTTCTCCAACACATCCCACAACGTCGTGGCGGGCAACCCGGTGAACTCGCCGGGGGCGGCCATCGACCTGATGCTGCCGGGCGTGGACATCATCTCCTCGGTGCCCGGAGGCGGCTACGCGGCGCTGTCGGGTACCAGCATGGCCTCGCCCCACGCGGCGGGCCTGGCAGCCCTGTATATCGCCCAACACGGCCGGGCCGCCGACGCGGCGGGGGTGTACGCCATCCGGCAGGCCCTGATCGACCAGGGCGCGCCTCAGAACAGCCCCTGGGGTCTGGCCGCCGGCGGCGACCGCGACGGGAACATCGAGCCCATCGGCATGGCGGCGCCCCT
>Ga0051980_10001500_pt1 | contig 17661 bp, 19 predicted proteins | sample CryGey13umfilter_2_FD_55014 | JGI IMG/M metagenome (GOLD analysis project Ga0051980, IMG submission 55014) | Groundwater microbial communities from aquifer in Utah, USA - Crystal Geyser 4/9/14 3 um filter | ecosystem: Environmental > Aquatic > Deep subsurface > Groundwater | place: USA: Utah...
CTGGCGTTCATGATGAGCGTGATCGCGCTGTCGCTGCCGGAGATGGTCATCCTGCGCAAGGTGCTCAAACCCCGCCTGATCGCCACCTTCGTCGGGGTGGTGGCGAGCGGCATCATGCTGGTCGGCTTCGTGTTCAACCTGGTGGTGTGAGCATGTCGGTCTGTGCCGTTCCGCCACCTGGTGCGCCCGTAATCAGCCTGACCCTGGTGGGGACGGGCGAGCCGTTGCTGCGCATGGAGAAGCGGTTGTCTTGTGCGGCGAGTGGGGCGGGCATTCGGCTGGATGTGGAGATACGCAAAGACGCTCAAGCAATGGGGCTTTCCTTTCAGCAAACGCCTGCCGTGTTACTTAATGACAAGCTGATATTCAGCGGTCTGCCGCGTACCGAAGAGATTGAGGCTTGGCTGAAAAAATTGATTTGAATAACCGTTTATGTCGCCCGGATTGGCGATGTGTTTTGTAGAGGAGTAANCAATGGAAGTAAATCGTATCGTCAGNATCTTCGCGGGATTCGTAGTGATGGCGAGCCTAGGAGTCTAAACAGGCTTATGGGAATCGCCACCATCTTCCAAGCAACGGCACCAAATTCCATACACCGAATACAAGCTGTTGAATATAAATAATTTTATACTCAACAGGAAGGTACAAAGGCTTTACAGCTTACACGAATCAAGTCTGGCAAATCGTTTGAAACTCACACCTGTCAGCGTCTGGCGTTGACCTTTTCCGGCAAGGTGATGTTCAGTTCCAGCACGTCATACTGGTCGTGCTTGTCCAACTGGACTTTCAGGGAGTCGCGGTCAATATGGATATACTTGGCGATGACCGCCATCAGTTCCTCTTGCAGCGCGGGCAGGTAATCGGGGGTTGCCGTTCCGCGCCCCGCGCGCTCGTGAGCCAGAATAATTTGCAAACGCTCCTTGGCAACCGAAGCCGTTTTCTTTTCGTTTCCACGCAGATAATTGAGCAAGCCGGCAATCATATCCATTTCAGATACCTCCCAGCAAACGCTTGAAAAATCCTGCTTTTTCGGCAGTGAAACGCATCGGCAACTCTTCGCCCATGAAGCGCCCTACCACGTCACGATAAGCCTCGGCCACATCGCTCTTTTCCAGATGGATGGCAGGTGTGCCAGAATTTGAAGCCTGCAATACCGATGAGGATTCGGGAATTACGCCCAACAACGGGATACGCAATATTTCCTGAATATCGCCGACCGACAACATTTCGCCCGAATTCACACGCTTGGGGTCGTAACGTGTCACCAGCAAATGCTCCTTGACCGGGTCTCTTCCTTCGACAGCGCGTTTCGATTTGGCTGCGAGTATGCCCAAAATGCGATCCGAATCGCGGACTGAAGAGACTTCCGGGTTAGTGACCACCAGCGCCTCATCGGCGTAATACATTGCGTTGAATGCGCCAGACTCGATCCCGGCCGGAGAGTCGCAAACGATGAAATCGAAACTTTCTTTCAGTTCGTCCAGAATCTGCCCGACCACATCGAGTTTGAGCGCCTCTTTATCGCGCGTTTGCGAAGCGGGCAGCACATACAGGTTGTCGCAGTTCTTGTCCTTGATGAGGGCCTGTTTGAGCGAGGCTTCACCGTTGATGACATTGATGATGTCGTACACCACGCGCCGTTCACAGCCCATGATGAGATCGAGATTGCGCAACCCCACNTCAAAATCAATCACCACNGTTTTATTGCCGCGCATCGCCAGACCACTTGCAAAACTGGCGCTGGTGGTCGTTTTACCNACCCCNCCCTTACCTGACGTTACTACAATCACTTTTGCCACGATACATTTCCTAAGCGTTTAAATAATCGCGCATTTTACCCGTAAAATGCTGCCAAAAAACACTTTCAGCTTGCAAAAATAGCAATTATCAGCCCGGCAAGGCTTCAATCACCAGTCGTGTTCCCTCCAGATGAATTTGCGCAGCCTTGCCTCGCACTTCTTCCGGGATGCCGTCCTCAAACACCTTGAAGCAACCTGCAATCGAAAGCAGTTCCGCTTCCAGCTTATGCACGAAAATACGCGCCGCCGCATTGCCGTGTGCACCCGCGATCGCCTTGCCGCGCAACGGCGCATAAACATGAATATCGCCGTCTGCAATCAGTTCAGAACCCGCATTGGCGATAGCCAACAGCACCAGATCAGCGCCTTCGGCATAAATACTCTGGCCGGTGCGCACCGGTTTATCAATCACAAGCGTCGGGCGAATAACGGTCTGCACCGTTGTCCGGGGCGATTCCTTCGGTGTTTCAGGCTGAACGGAAATGACTTCCGGCGTTATTTCCGCCGCGATACCGGGTAACTCCGGTTGCGTATGCAACAGGGCGGCAGGAGCGGCAAGCGACGGGTCAGTCTCTCTTTTTGACGGATTCCTGACAAACGCCGCCGGAAACAACCCCAGACCAGATTGCACGGCGGCAGCGCGTTGCTTCTCCGAACCGCCCGACACCCCCGCCGCGCACATGCCATGCTTGCGCATGAAAGCGACCAACGCGGAGAAATCCAGGCTCGGGTCGGACTCAGCTATCGCCGAGAGTTCCAGCACAATAGGGGTGCTGGCGAAAAAATCCGGGGTCTGATTCAGGCGCAGTGCCAGCGCTTTTTTAAGCAGGGGCAAATCCGGGGTGATGATATGGAGTTGCAGGACAGGCAGATTAGCCGTCTTGATTTTGAATGCAGGCGCTTCGCTATTCATGATTTTTAGTTTTCAGGGGGTTAGAGCGGAATGATGCGAGCTCGCCAACAGCAAGCCCAAAAATTGCCCGGCAGTTTAACCCAAAAATGGCAATTTGATGGTCTGCCCAAGCACTATTTCCAGTTACCCATGAAATACAACGCACCGGGGCGGAGCCGCCCACTGGGGCGACTGCGGGATGACGCTCACTGTCTTATCCGGCTTCAGAGATAAGTGAACAAGGACAAATTTGCAACCTGAGTGAATGACTTTTGTGCGGCCTGCAAGGTCACTTGCTGCTGCGTCAGATCGCTAATGGCCTTGTTGTAATCCACATCCTGCAACTGCGACAAAGTTTGTTTTAACTGTAAACCCATATCTTCGCCCGTTGTCTGAAGGGCATCTATTTCATTCAAACGCAAACCCAGCGTAGCGCGCACCGTCAGCACATTGCCCAACGCGTTATCCAGATTATTGATGCCGCGATTAAGCCCGTTGGTCAAATTGCTGCCTACCACCGGCGCATTCAGCGTGGCAATCAAATTGGAAATAGTCTTGAACACACTCTCATTGCTGCTGGGGGTCACGGCAAAACTGTCACCGCTGGCAGGCGCGCCTTGAATATCCAGACGCATTCCATCAAAAGCGATAGCCTGCCCGCTCGTGTAAGGTTGCGCGGTCATGCCCGGCACTGGCAAACCGGTAGTGGTGTTGATTACGCTGTAATTGCTGACCCCGGCAGCCATGCTGAAACTGATACTGTAATTATTGCCCGTCAACGCCGCAGGATTGACGACTGCCCCCGCGCTGATGACCCCGCTACCGCTATTGCCAGCCGTCGCCTGGGTAACAAACGTGCCGTTGCCATTCCTGATGCGCATGAACACATCCGCCCCGCTATCGCTCGCCGCCATTTGTCGCGTCGCACTAACTTGCGCCAGCCGCTGGCCGTCATCACCGAAATAGCCCATACCGGCAGGGGTATCCACGAACGGCTGGGTCTTCGACTGAAAACCCGAAAACAGGTAGTTGCCCACGCCATCCGTACTGTTTGCCAGACCGACCAATTCCTGCAACCTGCCGCTCAAATCAGTCGCCAGCGTAGCGCGGTCGCTGCTGTTGAGCGTCCCGTTTCCGGCATACACGGCAGCGGTTCTGACATCCTGAAGCAGTGTGGTGACACCCTGCAAGGTACTCTCGGCAAGCGATAGCGTATGGCGCGCCGCTGCGCGGCTGGATGCCTGCTGGTTATTGATGGCATCCGATTGCGTGATGTCCAGCGCGCGCGTGGCGGCGACCGGATCGGTGGAAGCACTCGACAGGCGTTTGCCGCTGGCAATCTGTTGCTGCGTCTGCATCAGACGTATCTGCTGCTGACCCATCGCCGCGACATTGCTGTCAAAAATTGTATTGGAACTGATACGCATCTCGCACCTACCTTCCTAAGGTCAACAGCGCATCAAACATGGTGTTGGCAATCTGCATCGCCTTCGCCGACGCTTGATAGGCTTTCTGGTAACGCAACAAATTAGCCGCTTCTTCGTCAAGATTGACACCGGAAACACCCTGCTGCATGGCGACTGTCTGAGTCAACATGGCATCCTGTGCCTGGCTTGTCACCATCAGTTCATTGGTCTTTGCACCGATAGAACCCACCAACTGGCTGTATGCCCCCTGGAAACTGGTGGTGCCGTTGGCCAGCAAATTCTGCTTTTGCAGCCCCGCCATCAGCAAGACATTGCGGTTATCGCCCGTCGCGTTGGTGTTGGCAGCCACGTTAAAGGCATCACCTGCAACGGGTGTTCCGCTGATTTGCGTCGTCCAGCCGTTGAAACTGATGGCTTGCCCCGGCGTATAAGTCTGCGCGCCCACAGCGGGTACTGCGCCGACGACGGTAAAAGTCGTCGCACTGGTAAAGGTGATGCTCAGCGGTGCTTGCAAATTCGCGTTAAGCGGCGGCGGTGCATTCACCGTACCCGCCGTGATTTTTGCCGTACCCAGATTGGTCAGTGCCGCACTGGTGCGGATTGGCGCGGCGGTCGCCAGCTTCGCCGGATCATTGTTCAACAAGGCAATATCGCGCGCCGCATTGGCGGTTGGGCGAATCGAAAAACTATCCCCCGCCGCCATCGCGCCCGCATCCAGATTGACGGTAAAGCCATCCACGGTGGGCGGGGGTACTAATGAAGCCCCCAAGTGAGTCACGGCATTATCCGAGAGGCGTGTCATCGAATAATTGGCGCCATCGAATTTAAGCTGATAGTCACTGGTAGTCAGTGCCGACACACTGGCAATACTGGCAGATAGCGTGGCCGTGCCGGTATTGTTCGCGCCCTTATCCACGCGCGGTGCCGCGGCCACCAACAGACTCCCGCCCAGCGCGCCCTGCAAATCCTGTCCCAACTGATTCTGCTGATTAAGGCTGGTCGCCAGTCCCAAGGCCACGCGCCCCAGCGCGTTACGCGCAGGTTCAAGGCTCTGATCGCGAAAAGTCAGGTACGCACCCAGATTACCGCCCTGCAAACTGCTTTGTTGCAAGGGAATGGTTTTACCATTGGTCAGATAGGCGATGTCCACCTTGCTCGGGTCGTTGGGGGATTGCACCACTTGCAAGGCCATCGCCCGTTCATCAATCACCAGTGCCTGACCATTGCCGACGAACACGTTCATGGCACCGTCAGTTTGTTGCTGGACTGTGACTTTCATCTCTTTATTCAACTGGTTAACCAGTTGATCGCGCTGATCCAGCAAGTCGTTGGGCGGCTGCCCCTGACCTGCGGCAATGGCGCGCTTGATGTTGCCGTTCAGCGTCGCGATCTGGGTCGCGTAGGTATTGACGGACTGGACGCTGCCAGCGATTTGCCCGGTCAGACCGTCGGCGATGTCGGTCAGACGCTGGTCTATCGCCTGAAAGCGGTTCACCGCAAATTGTGCGGTACTTATTACGGTTTGCCGCGCAGGAACGGATTCAGGACTGCTGGACAGCCCGTTCATCGCGTCGAAAAAACTTTGCATGGCGGGCGAAACACCGGCAGCGGGATCGGCCACCAGGTTATCCACCTGCTTCATGGCAGAAAGATAAGCACTCAAGTAGCTGGACTGACTCTGCTCCTGGCGCACTTGAGTGGTTAAAAACTGGTCGTAAATTCTTTGCACGCCCGCCACGTCCACCCCTTGCCCGATAAATCCTGCACCGGATGCCTGGGCTGCGCGCGAACTTACCAGCACCTGCTGCCGGGTAAATCCGGGCGTATTGGCATTGGCAATATTGTGTTCGGTGGTGGTCAGGGCGTACTGAGCCGCGTTCATCCCACTCAATGACGCGCTAAAAATATTGCTTCCCATGATGCTTCCTTTTTCAGCCTGACAACGGCCTCGGTGATGTTATCGGCACACGCAAATAATTCTTTAGGCCTCAGCCAGAAATATTCATTTGCCGCATCACGCTCACCAGTTTGTCGGCATATTTCGGGTCGGTCGCATAACCGGATTTTTGCAGCGCCTGCGCCATGCCTATCGCATCTCCGCCCTGTTGCATAACACTCGCGTAACGCGGGTTGTTGCCCAACATGCCGGAATAATCCTTGAAGGCATCGGTATAGGAATCATAGGCGCGGAATTTCTCCAGCTGCTTGTGCGCCACGCCGTTCTTGTACTCGGTGGTCATCACTTCGGCGACTTTGCCGTGCCAACTGGCACTGGCCTTGATGCCGAACAGGTTGTAGCTGTTCGAACCATCCGGCATGAGAATCTCGCGCTTGCCCCAGCCGCTTTCCAGCGCGGCCTGCCCCAGCATCAGATGCGGCGGCACGCCCGTCGTCTGGCTTGCCTGCATGGCATGTGGCAACATCCGGTTGACAAAGTCCTGCTGGGTATTCGCATTGAAAGCGGAAGGAACGGACAAGGCGGATGAAGATTGAGGTTCTATGACTGAAACCTCAGGAGGCTGTGTGGAAGAGGGTAGGCTGGCGACAGAAGACAGCGGAACAGGCAGTGCGGGCTGAGGGACAGCCTGCCCGCCATGACTCAACTGCTTGACCATCATATCGGCCAGCCCGATGCCACGGCCCGACAGACTTTGGCTCAACTGCTGATCCAGCATACCGGTAAACATGCGGCTCTGATCGTTGTCCATCATGCCGTCCTGCGGGGTCGCCTCGCGCATACTTTTCAGCATCATGTTCATGAACACCGCCTCGAATTGCTGCGCCGCCGTCTTGAGTGCACGGTCTGGCGACTGCGCTGCCTGCGCGCGCAACTGCCCCAGCGACCTGGCATCTATCGCCAGCGCGGTGTTAAGACTATCTGCTTGATTATTAAGTAAATTTATCATTTAGATTACCTCCAGTTCGGCATGTAAAGCGCCCGAGGCTTTCATCGCCTGCAAAATTGCCAGCAAATCCTGCGGCGTTGCGCCCATCGAATTCAATGCCTTGACCACGTCGCTCAAAGACACGCCTTTAGGCAATTCCACCAGCCCGCCCTTGTCGGCTTTGACATCTATCGTGGTCTTGTCGGTTTTTTCCGTTTTGCCCTTGGCAAACGCATTAGGCTGACTCACGCTGGTATCGGTATTGATGACTACCGTCAGATTGCCGTGCGCCACCGCGCAGGCATCCAGCGTGACGGCCTGATTCATCACCACCGAACCGGTACGCGCATTGATAATCACCTTGGCCACCCCTTGTGCCGGGTTGATGTCCAGATTTTCCACCTGGAAATAAAGGCCACGCGCCTGTTGCCCTCGGGTGCGCGCACTTCGATCACCCGACCGTCCAGCGCCACGGCAAGTTCGGGGGCAATTTGCGCGTTAATGGTATTCACCACGCGGGTGGCGGTGGTGAAATCGTTACTGTTCAATTCCAGATGAATGTATTCCCCCTGACCCAGCACCGTCGGCACGGCACGTTCCACCGTCGCGCCAGCGGGCACGCGCCCGACGCTCAAATGATTGACCTGTACCGAAGCCCCGCCGGAAGACGCGCCCACCCCGCCGACCAGCACATTGCCCTGCGCCATCGCATACACCTGGCCGTCCGCGCCCTTCAGCGGGGTCATCAACAGCGTGCCGCCGCGCAGACTCTTGGCATTCCCTATCGAAGAGGCCGTCACGTCTATCACCTGGCCGGGCTTGGAAAAAGGCGGCAAGCTGGCCGTCACCACCACCGCCGCCACATTTTTGAGTTGCAGGCTGGTGCCTTGCGGCAAATTCACGCCCATTTGCGACAACATGCTGATAATGCTCTGTACCGTAAACGGCGTTTGCGTGGTCTGGTCGCCACTGCCATCCAACCCCACCACCAGCCCGTAACCCAGCAACTGGTTATCGCGCACGCCCTGGATGCTCGCCACATCCTTGATGCGGTCGGCGTAGGCTGCGCTACACAGAACCAGGGATAGAACACAACAGACAGACCAGAGCAAAGCCCTGCTGACAGGTTGAATGCCGCTTCTGCCCGGCAACCATGCCGAAATATTTTTTTTCATTTCCTCGATCCTCTGCTTAAAACGGCAACACCGACAGGAAAAAGCGTCCCAGAAAACCCAGTGTCTGCGCGTCATTGATTACTTCGCTCATCGCCCCGGCGCGTTTATATTCGATGTGCGCATCGGCGACCTGACTCGACTGCACGGCATTCAGGTTGGAAATCTGGATGGGATTGACCACCCCCGAAAAACGAATAAATTCATCGCTTTCGTTCAAGGCCACCTGCTTTTCACCGCTCACCAGCAAATTGCCGTTCGCCAGCACTTCAATCACCGTCACGGCTATCGTGCCGGTCAGATCTTCACTCCCCGACCCTGCTGCCGTGCTGGAAGACTTGTTGCTGCTGCTGCTGTTAATTGAAAAAGCCTTCAGCAACAGTTTGGAAAGAGGTCCGACCGTGACGTTGGGGGTAGTGTCGGCAATACTGGCCGCACTGTTCGAGGCACTGCTGGATTTACGGTTACCGGTGGTTTTTTCCACGATATTGATGGTCAGAATATCGCCCACGTTACGCGCGCGCCTGTCCTCGAACAGCGGATGCTGATTGATTCCGACGTGGAATATTGCGCCGTCCGCCGGAGCCACCACCGTCTTGATTTCCGGCTTGGCAGTCATCGGTTGATGAATGCTGGTCGGCGGTTTACTGGCACAGGCCGCCAGCAAAAAACACAAGCCCCAAGCCAGATAACGACTGCCGCCTATCCTCCGTGTATCGTTGTTCATTTTTGCCCCTGGACGCGTTTATTACATCTGCGACAACTTTTGCAGCATCTGATCCGATGTCGTGATGGATTTGGAATTGATCTCGTAGGCGCGTTGCGTCTGGATCATGTTCACCATCTCTTCCACCACGTTGACGTTGGAAGTCTCTACATAATTCTGGTTCAACAAGCCCGCGCCATTGGTTCCCGGCACATTGGTGCCGGGTGTACCGGATGAAGCGGTCTCCTGATACAGGTTTTCGCCCATGCTCATCAAACCGGCGGGATTGATGAAACTCGCCAGTTGCAGACTCCCCACCTGGACGGGTGCTACCACCCCAGGCTGCGTGACCGACACCACGCCGTCACGAGCAATCGTCACGCTAATGGCATTGGCAGGCAGCGTAATGGCGGGTTGAATCGGAAAACCGCTCGACGTGACCATCTGACCCTGGCTGTCGCGCTGAAACGAGCCGTCGCGGGTGTATCCGGTGGTGCCATCCGGCATCAGCACCTGAAAAAATCCATCGCCCTGAATCGCCACATCCAGCTGGTTACCGGTCTGTTGCAAATTACCCTGGGTATGTATCCGTTCGGCAGCCACCGGACGCACCCCCGTACCAATCTGCAAACCCGAAGGTATCTGAGTTTGCTGCGATGACTGTGCGCCGGGCTGGCGGATGGTCTGATACAGCAAGTCCTCGAACACCGCCCGCGAACGTTTGAAACCGTTGGTGCTCACATTAGCCAGATTATTGGCGATGGTATCCATCTGCGTTTGCTGCGCATCCAGACCCGTTTTAGAAATCCACAAAGAACGTATCATTTTGTTACCTCTTTTTCGTAAGGGGTAAGCGGTAAGTTAAGTGGGCCGTTGAAAGTGAATATCACTCACTACTGGCCACTCACCGCTCACCAGCGACTATCCCGCAATACTCATTATCGAACTGGCCTGTTTGGCATCGTTATCCGCGCTTTGCAGCATTTTCATCTGCATATCGAATTTGCGCGCCAGCGAAATCATGTTCACCATCATTTCCACCGTATTCACATTGCTGCCTTCCAGGTTGCCGGAAACAATTTCAGTCTTGGCATCCGCCTGCGCTACCGAGCCATCCTTGTTGCGAAACAGGCCATCCCCGCCGCGTTCCAAAAGCGCCCTTTCAGGATTGACCAGCTTTAACCGTCCCACCACTGTCACCGTACTGGCTTTAGAACCTGACGGAACGATGGAAATCGTGCCGTCCTTGGCAAAGGTCAGTTGATCGCCCGGCGGAAGGGTGATCGGGCCACCCTCGCCGAGCACTTCCTGCCCGTTACGCGTCTGCAACACGCCGCTTGAACTGATTTGCAAACTACCGTTACGGGTGTAAGCCTCTTTCCCGTCAGCGCCTTGCACAGTAATCCAGCCCGTACCGTTCACCGCCACATCCAGAGGCCGTCCGGTAGGCTGTAACGGCCTCGGCGTAAAGTCCGAACCCGCCGTTGAATCCACCACAAAAGTCCGGGTAGCCAAGCCTTCGCCCACCAGCGGCACAGCGCGGAAGGTATTCAGGGAAGCGCGGAATCCCGGCGTGCTGGTATTAGCCAGATTTTCCGACACCGCCGCCTGCTGTTGCAGTACATGCGACGCTCCTGTCATTGCGGTATAAATCAACCTGTCCATTACATTCTCCTTTTCGCTTGGCGGTAAGTGAAATCACTCACCCCTTCACTCAGAAACTGGAGCGTCAGCTCCGTAGTTTCGTGGGAATGCCCTTGCGGCATCACCACTACCTCAGGCTGACAATGGTTTGCAATATCTGATCCTGCGCCTTGATGGTCTGCGCATTGGCCTGATAAACCCGCTGTGCGGTAATCATATTCACCAGTTCAGCCGTCAGTCCACGTTGGAATCCTCCGTCGCGGAAGACTGCAACATCCCCAGACTGCCCGATCCCGGCACGCCCACCAGCGGTCCGCCCGAGACCGAGGTTTCCACCCACTCGTTGTTGCCCACCGGCTGCAAACCCTGCGGGCTGGTGAAGTTAGCCAGCAATATCTGCCCCAGCGCGCGCGATTGACCGTTCGAGTAGCGACCGAGTATCGTGCCATCGGCACTGGTGCTGATCGAGTTCAGCCGTCCCGAGGTATAACCGTCCTGAGTCAGCGTATTGACCCCGAAATTGCCGCCGTATTGGGAGGTTCCGGCGGTCGGCGAACCGAAATCAAAAGTGAGTGCCTGGGTCGGTGAAACGGTGGTAGAAGTCGGAAACAACGCGGCTGAAGTCACTTTCCCGATCGGTACAGTCGCGGGGAAGGTAGATGCCAGTTTGCCCAAAGCGTCAAAACTCAGCGTCGCCAGTTCCGGGGTAGCCGTTCCCGGCACCGCCACGCCGTCCACCGTCAAAAAGGTCTTCCAACTGGCCGAAGGGGCGTTGGTCGTGATGGGGCCGCCCGTGGGTGCCGCCGCCAGAGCGGCAAAAGTCACCGTATTTGTTACGGCATTGATAGCGGAAATGGTCGCGGTCTGCGCAGGTGCGGGAAGTGCAAAAGTCAGGGTATTGCCAACCGCCAAACCGGCGACCGAGCTCACCGTTGCCGTGGTCGTGGTGGCCGAAGTAAAAGTGGGTGGGGTAATCGGCTGACGCTGAAAATACAGCGAACCGACATGGCTGGCACCCAGGCTATCGTAAACCGTCAGCGAAGTTGAACTGTTGTAGGAAGTGGGATCAATTGCATTAAAAGCGGGAATCAAGGGCACGGCAGCGCGCGAATCCAGATTTGCCCCGACCACGGCATTGAGTGTCTGTTTGGGTGTCAGGTCTGCCGCATTGATTTGCAGCGGCACGGGGGCGGCCGGGAAAATGACCCCGGTTGCATCAGGTAAATATCCTGATACTTTATGTGCTTGATTATTAACAATAAAACCATTCTTGTCTACCTGAAACTGGCCGTTACGAGAATAAGAGATAGCGCCCGCAGCATCGGTCATGCGGAAAAATCCCTGACCGCCTATAGCGGTGTCCAACGGGTTGTTGGTGTTGGTGATGTTGCCCTGAGTGAACTGTTGCGCAACTGCCGCAACCTTGGTTCCCGTGCCGATTTGCACCGCCCCCGTCCCCGCCAGCGACACGGCGAACATGTCGGCGAATTGCGCCTGCGACTGCTTGAAGCCCACGGTATTGGCATTCGCGACGTTATTGCCTATGGTATCCAGATGTTTGGATGACGCGTTCAAACCGCTCAAACCTTGTTGAAAACTCATGATTTTCTCCCGACGTTAACGGGCATGGCAACGCTGCCAACCCAAATAATAAAACGTGCCATGCCCGTTTCCCTCTCCCCAACCCTCTCCCGCAAGCGGGCGAGGGGACAATCGAATTGCTGCGCAAATTTCACTTTAGAGAATTTGTTTGACTTCGGTGAGCGCGATGTTGTCTAACTGCCCCACGCTCATGGATACGCCCTGCGCCCCTTGCGTGACGCTGTTCACCAGGCCGAATTGCAAGCTGCTCGCCGCCACGGGGTTGCTGCCCTGCGCCGCATTGACGTTGAAGGTATAGTTGCCCGCAGCCGCCGCTGCCCCCGAATTATCCGTGCCATCCCACTGCCATTTACTGATTCCCGCCGGTTGCGCGCCCAAGTCAATGCTGCGCACCAGCGCGCCCGCCCGGTCATACACCGACACTTGGGCACTATCTGCGGACTGCGCCAATTCAAAACCGCCCAGACCCGCACCATTGGCCAACTGCACGCCGTCTCCCGGCACCAGTACGCCATGCCCTATCATGCTGGCCGCCTGCAAAGTCTGGTTTGGTGTCATGCTGGCGCTCAAGGCTTGCAGCGTGGCATTCAATTTGTCTATCCCGCTCACCGTGCTTATCTGCGCCATTTGCGAAGTCATTTGCGCGTTGTCCATCGGGTTGAGCGGATCCTGATTTTTCAACTGCGTGACCAGCAAGGTCATGAAACGATCCTGCGTGGCGTTCGCGGTTGATTTACTTGCACCGCTGCCGCCATTTATGGATGCGAACAGCGCGGCGGTATCGGTGGTGGGTGCGGCGTTAATCATGATTTTTCCCGTTAGTCGTTAGTCAGTTACTGGCCTAAGTCAGCGTCTTCAACAGCAGCGTCTTGGACGTATTCAGCACGTCCACATTATTTTGATAAGAACGCGAGGCAGAAATCATATTGACCATCTCGTCCACCACGTTCACGTTGGGCATCGCCACATAGCCCTGCGCATCGGCCATCGGATGCTTGGGATCGAACACCATTTTCATCGGCGCGGTGCTTTCGGCGACCGCCGCCACCTTCACGCCCTGTACCCCCCCGCCGCCCATCGGCGTAGCGGAAAAAACCACCTGCTTGGCGCGGTATGGCTTGCCGTCCGCGCTGGTGGTGCTATCGGCATTGGCGAGGTTACTGGCGACCACATTCAGGCGTTGCGACTGCGCCGCCATCCCCGAACCCGCCACATTGAAAATATTGAACAGAGACATCTCGAACTCCCTCTATTATTAACCTTGAATCGCCGCCAACATATCTTTCAGCTCGTCGCTGACAAACTTCACGCTGGCCTCGTAGCGCAAGGCGTTGTCGGCAAACTGCGCGCGCTCGGCATCCATATCCACGGTATTGCCGTCGGCGCTGGGCTGGATAGGCTTGCGGTACATCACTTCCGCGCCAAACAGCGTACTACCGGCGCGACCTTCCAGATGCATGGGCGAACGGGTCGTTACGGGCAGCCTGGCCGCCGTACCCGCCACGGCATTTTGCAAGGCACTGGCAAAATCAACATCACGCGCCTTGTAGTTGGGCGTATCCGCATTGGCGATATTTGCAGCCAGCAACTCCTGGCGCGCACCGCGCAAGCTCAGTGCAGTTTGATGAAATTGCAACGCCGCATCCAGTTTGTTGATCATCACGCCCTCCTGTTGACTATTACACCTGCTATGTGGGACATACTACCTTGCCCCCCGAATGTGCTATGCGATGATTAACGGCGACTTTTCCCCTCAATTCCGGGCAACACAAATCGCCGGGACACGCACAATAGCGATCATGAAAAAAATATCCCTGATGGTTTGCTCGCTGGTCTTTTTTTGTCAGCNGGGCAACGCCGCCACACAGCAGGATCACGCCGCACTCAGCGCNGTCGTGAGTAACTTTGTGCGGCAGCAAACCACCGCTTTGCCNGGCAAAGTCGCNTTTAACGTAGACGAGATTGATAGCCGGATTAACTTGCCTTCCTGCAACGACATCGAGGCTTTTCTGCCGGGCGGCAGCAAACTGCTGGGGCGCGTCTCCATCGGCGTGCGCTGCAACGAAATCAACGGCTGGCGCATCTTCGTTCCGGTACAAATCAAGGTCAGCATGGCGTTACTGAGCAGCGCCCGACCACTTGTCCTGGGGCAAGTCATACACGCGGAAGACCTCGCCCGGCAAACCGTCGAAACCAGCCAATCCGGCGGATTAAGCGATGCCAGCCGGGTCATCGGACAAGTGATGCGCTACAGCGTCAGCGCGGGAATCATTCTTCAGGAAACCATGCTGCGTGCGCCTTACAGCGTCAAACAGGGACAGCCTGTGCAACTCCTGACGCAAGGTAGCGGTTTTAATATCAGCGGCAGCGGCGTGGCCTTGAACAATGCGGCTCAAGGCGAAAGCGTGCCGATACGCACGGCATCAGGCCGTGTAATCAGCGGCATCGCCGGAGAGAACGGCGTGGTCAACCTCATGCCGTGACTGCCATGCCACTCATCTTTAACGTGAAACTCGCGCAGCGACGAACCGTACCCCTCTCCCTTTGGGAGATGGGGGACGGGGGGTGAACAAGGGGTTACGCGGAGCACGCACCAAGCCTTGTGAACGATTTCGGCTCCGCCAAAATGCGCCCTGCAAGGGAGGGAACGGGCATGGCGGGTTTGCTGTTGCCCTCAGGGCAACATCCCTGCGAGAACCATTTGCGAGTTGATGCCCACCGGGCATCATTCCTGCGAAAACCACTTCATTATCAGGGGTGGCAATATGCCATGCCTGTTAGGATAACGATCGGATTAACCCGACGTTTTGTCCAACGCCGCCATTGCTTCGGCGATAAGACCCGCGATTCCTTCGTCCGCGCCTTGTTTAGCCGCAAAGGCATCGCTGATAAGACGCGCGCCGAGGCACAGCCGCAAGGCGCTCACCGCGATGCCATCGCGTGTCCCGCAAGCGACTGGCTGACCGAGTTGGCAGCGCAACCCGGCCTCACCAATATCAACCGGCAACTGCTGATAAATCTGCTGCGTTTCTGCGCGATTTAACGGCACACGCGCCCCCGCACAATCGGCGCGATAAAGCAGCAACGGGAAAATAGTCTGGATTTGATCCCAGCCTTGCGCCCCGCTGCCGCGCGCTAACGGGTGCACGTTCAAAGGCTCGAAACACGGATCGTTATTCAGCCTGTCGGTGATGGCCTGTGCGAAGGCTTGCATAAAGTCAAAAATCACGGTCTGCGGCACGGCATTAAAGCGGCGGTTTTCTGCCAGCGCCGCTTCCCAGCGCAATAGCAAACCGAAATTAACCGTCATGCTTGCCTCGTGCGGGCGCAGATTCAATCTTTGCGCGACTTGTTCAGGTAACAGCAGCGCGGCAGAAAATGACGGCCCGGTAAGGAATTTTGAACCGGTCACCGCGACCATGAAACCTCGTTGCAAATAAGCACGCAAGGTCGGGGGAGCGAGGCGTAACTGGCAGGCATCCACCAGCACGTCGAGCCTGTCAGCATGACGCTGGTGCAACCCGACAACACAGTCCGCACTGGGTGCAATCAATCCCGTCTTGCTTTGATCCACCATCACCAGCAGTACGCGCGCGCCCGATCTGACCGCCCTCTCCACCCTTCCGGCAACCTCTGCATCCAGGTCTGCCAGCGGTCGCGGCATCCCGTCGGCCAGGCGCAGCGGCACGGACCAAACTTGAGCATTTTTCACTTGCAAGGCCGCCGCCACGCCACTGCCCGTTTCACTTTCTGCCACCATGACGACGGATAGTGGCCGGTCAGTGCTGTTTGCCACTGAGCGTGCGACCAGCGTATGGACATCTGTGCCGGAAGTGGCAAACTCCAGCGCCACGCCTGCGTCAGCAAGACCAAATGCTGCCAGCAATTCCTGCCGGATGCGCTGCAATTCACGGGCATAGATGACTGCCTGCGACGCTGTTCCTGACTCTTGCGACAACCGTTCGCGCAACGCCTCTGCCGCTGCAAAGCCTGCCGGAGAAATCACCGAGGCAGTGGAAGAACCAAACGCCAGCAAAGATGCATCGGGATAAGGCCGACAAGCGTATTTGTTCAAGCCGCTTTGCGGGTCGAGCGCGATACGCGCATCGCCCCCGCAGACCAGTAACTGCCGGATAGGCGGCAGGGATGCACCGTTGACCTTCCGTTGCAACGGGATGACCGCGCAGCCTGGATTCCGGCCTACGCCGGGATGACGCGGCAAGGAATTAACCAAAAAATTAACTGGACACATCTCAGGTGGGCGCACGCTGCATGGCATGACTCAGCATCGCTGTAAAAGCGTCGAACAGCTTGCGCATCTGCGGTTGCTTGTAGGGAAACACCTCCACCGGATCAATCGCATGCACGATCATGCAGCTATCTACTTCAAAAATAAGCAGTTTTCCATCGGGGGTCTCGGCGCAATCCACGCCGAAATAATCCAGCCCTATCCGCCTGTTGATCTCCCGCAACGCTGCGGCATGACGCACGGCAAACCCTTCATCAAATTCCGCCATGAAGCGCGCTTCCTCGTCGCGTTTCTCGGCACTTTCCGCCATGCCCGCATTCAGGTAATGGATCATCCAGTGCGCGGATATGCCCATATGCGCGACAAACGGGCGACCGGCTATCAGCATGACGCGGTATTTACGGAACATGCCGTCCGCATCGCGATAATCCACGAAGCGGGAGACATAAAACTCACTTTGTGTCGCGCTGCTCAAATACTCAGCCAGTGCCGCCGCATCCGCCAGCCTGTCCAGACCATGCCCGGCATGGGAATCTACCGGACGGACGATCACGGGAAAATCCCCGTCGCCCAGCACGGCGGCAAACGAACGTTCGCCGCGACTGACCTGTTCCAGCACCGACCGCCCTACTCTTACGGTAACCGGCATATCCACCCCGGTCACTTCCTTGAGTAAGGCGCAATTATGGTCGCGCGACAGCCGCGCAATACGCGCCGGATCGTTGACTACCGGACGCGGCCAGGCAGCAAGCGCATCGCTTAGCTTATTGAGCAGCGGGATATTTTGCTCGTTTTCTGCAACCGCGACGAACAGCACATCATGCTCTGGAAAATGCCTGAACGCATCCAGTTCGTCCGTCACATACACGATGTCGAGTGCGACATCGGCATCTTCCAGCAAAAATTCGATGGGTGAATTAGCCATCAAATCTCCCGCGCCCATCACGGCAAGCAGACGGATAGCGGCACGGCTTCTATCGCCCAGTCCACGCTGCATGGGCGGCGCATATAGCCGCTGGTTGAGCAATGCCAGGGATTGCATCTCCAGCGCCAGCTCGCGCTCGCCCCTAAGTTGCAGGACGATAGACAAATCCAGCAGCGCATTGGCATCCGCCGTGCGTGGCTCAGTGCCGGCACGGGCAATCAGTTGCGTGCCAAGCGGTGCGAGATCAACGCCGGAAAAAGCCATGCGCATCAGGCTTGCCAGACCAATCAAGGGGTGTGCCAGAGGTTGTATAAAGACATCGGTTTTCATCTGGTTTCCCTATATGAGTGAGGTTTGCCC
>Ga0051980_10001515_pt1 | contig 17556 bp, 20 predicted proteins | sample CryGey13umfilter_2_FD_55014 | JGI IMG/M metagenome (GOLD analysis project Ga0051980, IMG submission 55014) | Groundwater microbial communities from aquifer in Utah, USA - Crystal Geyser 4/9/14 3 um filter | ecosystem: Environmental > Aquatic > Deep subsurface > Groundwater | place: USA: Utah...
TACCAAAACCAATAATTACTAAAACAATAATAATAGCGATTGATGGCAATTTTTTCATAATTATATTTTATCTGAAAAAAACACTTCCGTCTTCACAAAAATGAGATACGATTGAAACCAGCTCACAAGAAAATTGAATGTTTAGCGTGTGTTTGTAAAAAATATGCAAAAAAATGGGGCCCGCGACAACTTATGCCATCGCGAGCCCCACGCAACATCAGAAAGCAACTCTTGAGAGAATCTCCCTCAGAGTGCCTTCTCGAGATTCTATATCACTTACCCAGCGCCGCTTCTCGTTGACAGTGTATCTTAGGACATCCCCGAGTTTCACGATCACACCAAGCCACAACGTGGGAAACTGATTGAAAAAATCCTTGAGGCTCTCGACTGACAGCTCCTCGAAGTTGGAGCGATCGGCTCTCTCATAGATAGCACTATGTCGTCCAGTGTACCCATGACCGTGGGTTTCTGAACGGGAGTATACCGTCATCCATGACACCCAACGAGCATCTTGTGTCAGCAACAGCTTGTGCTCACTAAAATAACGACATCCTCCTTGTGGTCCTGAACTCCAAGCTTCGTGGCTGATATCAGCGACTTCGAGACAGCGCGTTTTAAGGTTGGTTTGTTTGCCAGTAAAAGTCACTACACCATCTGAAACCTCCCGGCAACCATACCCCCCGATTAAACGATGCTTCGTGTGCTCTCGGATTTCGGCAAACCCAGACAAATATCTCATCACTGGCTTACAAAGTGTGATGAGTTCGTTTAAAACAGCGAGCTGCTCTTCCGGTGTGATTTCCTCTTGTGACACCCTTAGGCGACCGAGCAGAAAATCGAGTCTGGTGGACGTGTCCATTGTCAGACCTCATGATGTTGAAAAGAACGTTTGGCTGGAAACCCAGCGCCACCCGATACTAACTCGGTTAATAATAAAAAGCAATAAAATTAAAGTTTTGTAAAATTTTGTGATTCCACACGGAATCAGTTGCACATAAACGGTATGCTTCGCATTCAAATATTATATGAGCCACAATAATTTCCTCGTCGTCGCACATTCGCGGTACTCCGCTCAGCGCTTCCTCGCTCACTCTCGGTCGCTCGGAAATTTTCTCTTCTTACAGAAGCTGTACACTTTTTGCATTTTGAAAATGCTCAAAGTCTTGCGAAGCTCCAAGCTTTCGCTTCTCACCCCGGACTCGGTTGTTTTGTCTACTGATGTTTTGTCTACTAACAAGACATAACTGCGGTCGTCTCTTTGTCGGCTAATTCGCCCGAATGTTAGAATAATAATTAGTTGTAGAATAGAAATAGATAGAATAAGCAAAAAATAAGCAGAACAAGTTCGGTTCATTCTGAATCGGCTCGGTATTTTTGCCTTTCGCTTCGCTCAAACAAAAATACACCTGTGCTTTTTGTGACCCTACGCGGAATCGAACCGCGCTTCCAGCCTTGAGAAGGCTGTGTCCTAACCGATAGACGATAGGGCCATTGTAGGCATAAGAATAAAGAATTAAAGGCGAAGAATCAAGAGTGTCCTTCTATTTTTAGTTAACCTTCAAGAGTAATTTTGTGGACGAGCAACGATTCCTCTCTTTTTTTCCTGTTTTCCTCTATTTTCCTTTGTCGGCTAATTCGCCCGAATAATAGAATAGTTAGATCTAGGTGGAATAGATTGACGTTAGAATAGTTAGATATGAGTGGAGTAGATTGATAATGGTAGAACGGACCAAATTATAAATCACCTTATCTGTTTTTCCACTCTTCGTCTTGTCTAACAAGCAATTCTCCCTTTCTGTTTGGTTCCGCCATTATCTCTTCCACCACTTTTTCCATTCTTGATCCTTGAGAACCTTTGACCAAAATGACATCCCCTTCTTCTATAATGTTTTGAATCTCTTTACCTGCAGAAAGCGGGTCTTCAAACTGCAATATTTTATTTTCATCCATTCCAGCATTAAGAGCACCTTCGGCTATGAACCGAGATCTTATACCAACAGTTACCAGAAAATCCGTCGTNTTNGCCGANATCTTTCCCACAATCTTGTGTGATTCGGTAGAATAAATTCCAAGCTCAAGCATGTCACCAAGAATCGCGATTTTCCTTCCTTTAGGATTAATAGATTTTAGAGTGGAGAGAGCTTCTTCTGTCGCTACCGGAGAAGAATTGTATGTATCATCAATAATAGTAGAGTTTTTTATGCCTTTAAGAATCTTCATCCTCCCCGAAGAGGGTTTATAATTCTTCACCGCCTTACACACTTCTTTAAATGACATGCCCACGCCCAATCCTACAGACACACCGGCCAAAACTGGGAACATTTGTTGAATCCCGAGAGCCCCGTCAACGAAGATGTCGCTAACATGGCCATCGTGTGCCACATTAAACTTAATACCTTTGGGTTTATCTGANTCATCATAAACCACNGATAATTCCTGCCCTAAAACATCGGTTGGATTTTCTGTTCCAAAAGTGATGGTATTGTTATCCGTCAGTTCTTTGAATTTTAAAACATCTTCATCGTCGGAATTAAGAACCAACATTCCGCTTCTTTTCATTCCACGCACTATAAAGCTTTTCTCCAAAAGAACCTCTTCTATGGAACGAAAAAATTCAACATGAACGGGNACCTTACCCATCCTGGTAACTACCGCGATATCGGGCTTAACCCAATTTGTTATTGACTGTATATCCCCCACCCTATCAGCTCCAATTTCAAGCACCAACCAGCTTGGATATCTATTGGGCAAAATCACCAGAATCAAGCCGTCAATGACATTTTTGAGCCATACAAGGGGGTTATTCCATCCGTTTGGCAAGTCAAGAACGGTCAAAGGAACCCCTAATTCGCTATTAAAACTTTTGTGACTTTTTCTGGCAAAGAAATTACCTGAAATTACATCAAATATNGCGTCTTTAGCGGATGTTTTGCCGACGCTTCCGGTTACCGCGATAATTTTAGGATTATATTTTTTCAATACTAGCTTGGCTTCGAAAGTCAATATTAAAATGATTATTTTTTTAAGAACGGATTTCATTTTTTGATAAACTATTGTTTGTTTGATTTATTGAAATTACCACGCCCCAAAGCAGATATTTATTACTATTATCTATCAGGAGGCACTTCATAATAGTTTATCAGAAATTTGGCGGTATCTATAAACGGATGAGTCAAAGTTTGTGACGCGTATTTTACTCCCTTGGGGTAACTTGTGAACAGAAAAACTATAAATTGCGGGTCGTATGCGGGAAAATACCCAAAGAAAGAGTGCAGAAATCTGTCGTCATAGTAACCACCTTCGTTTAGATTTGCTATTTGCGCCGTTCCTGTTTTCGCGGCAATGCTATAATTTTCTATTTTCACCGTTCCTCCCAATAGAGCGGTGTCCACTACCTTTACAAGCATTCTGCTTATTTCTTCCGAGGTTTCACTTTTAAGTATTTGTGTTGGTGGTGGAAAAGAAATTTCTTTTGAACCGCCGATTTTATAATTTATTTTTTTTGCTAAATGAGGAGTGACAAGGAAACCACCATTTCCAAGTGATGCCAGGGCTCTAACCGTTTCTATGGGCGTCATAGCTATACCTTGCCCAAATGACGCGGTTGCGTATTCAATGTNCCTNGGACTCTCCAGNTTGTCCGCCAAACCTTGAGTTTCGTTAGGTAAATCTATTCCTGTTTTTTGATTTATGCCGTAATTCAACATATATTCCGCGAACTTTTTGTTTCCTATTTTACCTGCAACATACGCCGCTCCGGTATTGAGAGATTGGCTCAAAACCTCTTGCATATCCACAAGCCCTCTTCCCTTTCCATCAAAGTTTGAAATGGTTTTTCTGTCCAAAGTCAGAAATCCAGCGTCAAAATACGTGGTTTGAGCAGTAACGGCTCCGCTATCAAGCCCTGCCGCCATCGTAAGAGGTTTGATGATGGAGCCCATTTCAAAAACATTTTCCACCAACGGATTTGAGAATATTTTTGGATTTTCCACATCTTGAAAATTGTTAGGGTCAAAATTTGGATATATTGATAATGCTAGAATCTCTCCGTTTTTTGGATTCATGATTATCCCTCCGGTAAAATCGGACTGCCAGCTGTCATCTACTTTCTTTATCTGTGACTCAAGGAAAGATTGCACGGAGGGTTCAATTGTAGTAACAATCTCCCCTTCCAAAGTATTATCAAATGACAAAGTGTCTTTGATGTTTGAGAATATTTCCGCGAAAAAATTAACAAAAACACTATTACTGTTACGATTTAAATTATTTTCGTAATATCTTTCAAGGCCGTATCTGCCACCATATTCATCTCCTTTAAAAGCGAGCAAGCCCAAAGCATGAGACGCCATAGAACCGCCCGGATAGAATCTCCATCTTTCCTTATACAAAGTTACACCCGTTATATCCAAGGTTTTGATTTTTTCCGCATCATCAGAAGAGACTCTGTGCGCCACTTCCTCATACGGGTCATCTTTCTTTGAAACACTTTCGTCAAATGATGCTTTGTCCACCGGTATTACGGAATTTAATCGCTCGTACACCGACTCGGGGTCTTTGATTTGTTTAGGATTAAGAGCAACTATAAACCCTATCTTTAAGGTGGCGGCGGAGACAAGACCGCCGTCCTTGCTTTGAAAATAAATACTTCCACGATCAAAAAAATCGTAATTTGACTGCAAATACTGACGGTCCGCTTTGTTTTTGTACTTATCCCCCTCTACAATTTGCAGAGTATATAGTCTAAAAAATAAAACAGAGGCAAACACTAACACCAGCGCGGAGATTGCTCTAATTCTTCTTACCGCTTTTTCTTTGCTCATTTATCAATTCTATACTATTGCCTTTGACCACNAGGAGATAATACGGCGACCGAAGACTTTCTGGATACATATTTGGTTTCTTTGGCCACCACAAAACCCATACTTTCCGCTGTCTCAAAATTTATCGAATTGTTTAAGGAAATGTATTTAAATTCTAACTCTCCAATACGTGCCGAGATTACGGCAAGTTCTTTTTCAATATTCTGTCTATGCACAATATTACGAACCGTACGATTAATCGCGTAAAAATAGAAAAGGAGCGAAAACATCACTATTGTAAATAATGACAATACTATAATTCTTGGATTTTGTTGTATAAGTGCTTTTGTTTTCATTTAGTTTTTTCTAAAATCCTCATTTTTGCGCTTCGTGCTCTTGGGTTTTCTTCTGTCTCTTCCCTAGAAGCAATAATTGGTTTTTTTGTAATAATAGTTGCCATCTCATTCTTTGCTTTTTCTTTATAAAAATTTTTCACTATTCTGTCCTCCAAACTGTGGAATGATATAACGACTATTCTCCCTTTATTTACAAGTCTGCCAAACGCCCCCTCTAAACCTTCATTTAATACCCTCAACTCATCATTTACGGCTATTCTTATGGCTTGAAATGTTTTGGTGGCGGGATTAATTTTCTTACCCCCCTTATATGCCACAACTCCCTCCACGAGCTCCTTTAGTTCACCACTGGTTTCAATTTTTTTCCATTTCCTTCTTTCAACTATCGCTTTGGCTATTTTTTTAGCCCGACTTTCTTCACCATATTCATAGAGAATTTTTATTATTTCATCCTCTTTCCAATAGTTGACTATCTCGTAAGCGGTCAGGATTTCTTTTTCGGACGGCTTTTCAAATGTCATAAGAAGCGGTTCGTCTCGCCTGAAAGAAAAACCCCTTCCAGATTCTTCAAGTTGGTTAGACGACATCCCGAGATCAAACAAAACCTTGTTCGCCCTCAATCCTTTTTCTTCAAGAATTTGCGCGATATTACAAAATGAGTTTTCTACAAAGATGATGTTTGCTTCGATTTTGGAAAATCTTTCTTTGCTTCTTTTGATGGCGTCCGAGTCTCGGTCTATTCCTACTATTAAAACCCTCTTTCCAAAAGATTCTGCGATAGCCAGACTGTGCCCACCATTTCCCAATGTAGCATCAACAAACACGTCTCCTTCGTGAATATCCAAACCTCTTATTGATTCTTGTAAAAGAACTGGAGTGTGCGTCATATTTCCCGAGAGCTGATAGCCCTACACTGAAAGCTAATCAAAACACCCCTATTTCGCCAAGCTTCTCGGCCATAGCATCCGCATTCTTTTCTATGCGAGTTTTATACTCTGACCAATTTTTTTCATCCCAAATCTCAATTCGATCATAAACTCCGGCAAAAACTACTTTGCCTTTGAGATTTGCGAACTTGCGAAGAAACTCTGGGATAAGAATTCTTCCTATTGAATCCACATCCGCCAGAACCGCACCGGCAAGCATAAACCTTCCGAAAGCTCTTGTATCAGGTTGTCCCATAGACAATGAGCCAAGCTTGCTTGCCATCACCTCCCAAACTTTAAGTGGATACAGGAGAAGACTTGTATCAAGGCCGTGCGTCACCACTACTTTTTTACCTAGGTCTTTACGAAATTTCGATGGCAGCGAAACTCGTTTTTTATCATCAAAAGTGTGTGTGTATTCGCCTATAAATACCATTGGTGTCTTTTCCTAAAAGTTTTTAATCTGGTAAAACATTCTGTGTGCATCAAATTGTTTCACCCACCTTTTCCCACCTAACTAAAAGTGTAGAACACTTATACCCACTTAGTGAAACATCTTATCCACACATTTAGTGAACCAAGGTTCACTAAATAAAATTTGAAATGAAGAAATCATTAATAAAATTAACCAGAAAAAACAAAAACCACATACCGATGTGTGGTAATAAAACAAGTTCTGTCGCCATCCCCGCGGCAAGCCGCTGGAGTATTCAAAGCCGATCTCCAATAAAAAACAAAAAAATGAATCTACAGCTTTTGTGTCCTAATCTTCTTTTCTGGGCCTCATTGTTGGGAACAAAATAACTTCTTTAATGTTTTTAGAATCGGTAAGAAGCATCGCTAGACGGTCAATCCCTATTCCAATTCCACCATTAGGAGGCATCCCGTACTCCATTGCTTCAAGGTACTCTTTGTCGGAGGGAGAAATTTCCATTTCTCCAGTTTTTCCTTTTTTGTCTTCTTCTAAGTATCTTTCTTTTTGGTCTATTGGGTTATTGGTTTCTGAAAACGCATTTACTAGCTCCATTCCACCAACGACAAGTTGAAAGCGGTCTATGAGACTCGGGTCTTCTTCCTTTCTCTTTGCGAAAGGATTCATAGCAACGGGATAATCTATTACAAAAGTTGGATTTATAAATTTGGATCTGGCTGTCTTTTTGTATATATTGTCCAAAATTTTTTCAAGACCGTCTTCTTTTTCAACCTTTATTCCAAGCTGTTCCGCTTTAATTCTCGCATCTTCCCTTTTTATGGATTGTGGCTCGTTCATAAGGGCTTGACGACGCAAAATATCGTAAAACTTCACCACAGTAAACTTTTTACCAAAATCTATCTCTTTGCCGTCATAATTTATTTTCATTTTGCCAAATAGTTTTTTGACTACAAATTTAAAAAGTTCCTCAATAAACTCCATCTGACTTTGAGCATCGGCGTATGACTCGTTGGATTCAAGCATTGTAAATTCCGGATTGTGCATGGTGTCTATCCCTTCATTTCTAAATCTCCTTCCGAGTTCATATACTTTGTTGAATCCCCCAACCAAAAGCTCTTTGAGATAGAGTTCTTGAGCTATTGGTAAATAAAAGTCCGCATCCAAGGCTCGGTGATGGGTTGTAAACGGGCGTGCGCTGGCACCACCGGCAAGAGGTTGGAGCTGGGGTAATTCCACTTCAATAAATCCTTTGCTACTATAAAAACTCCTAATTTCATTAATCATTTTCACCCGTAGCAGAAAGCGTTCTCTCACATCTTGGTTCATTAAAGTATCCAGATACCGTCTGCGGAACCTTTCTTCAACATCTTGCAATCCGTGCCATTTTTCGGGTAGTGGACGAAGTGATTTTGCAAGCATCCGCCAAGAAGAAACTTGGAGTGTCTTTTCCTTTCTTTTTGTTAAAAAGAGTTTGCCTTCAATCTCCACAAAATCTCCTATATCTACCGTGTTTTGAAATAAACTGAATGATTCGTCATCAATTTTTTCACCCTTTTTTACCAATGCTTGAAATTTACCCGTACCGTCGTAAAAATTAAAAAATATTATTGCACCCTGCGGTCTAAGAGCGATAACGCGCCCCGCCAAAATTAACCGTTTTTTTGATTTTGATAGTTTGGTAAAATTTTTTACCACATTTACAACCTCGTTATTTGCCAAAGTTGAAACAGGATAAGGATTGATACCTTTTTCTTGAAGAATTTTGAGCTTCTCCAATCTATTATTTCTTATATCGTCTATTGAGGACACTGGGTGTTTTGCAATTTTCAGTATGCCGTCTTCGTTTGAAGCAAACTTAAAAATTATTTAATGCTTATAATCTTATACGACATTGTACCATTTGGAGTTTTAAACGAAAATGATTCGCCTTTCTTTTTACCAAGCAAGGCGGCGCCCAAGGGAGATTTAACTGAAATTTTACCAACAGTGAAGTCCGCTTCCTCGGAGCCGACAATACTGAAAACTTTTTTTTCTTTTTCGTTATCGCGCTGTACCGTTACCACAGAAGCAATCGTAACAGAGTCTGTGTCGTGAGAAGAAACGATTGTCGCTGACTTAACAATGTTTTCCAATTTCTGAATTCTGTCCTCCAAACTCGCTTGCCTGTCTCTCGCTTCATGATATTCAGCGTTTTCCGACAGATCGCCCAGAGATTTGGCATATTCCAAATTCTCCGCCACCTCCTTTCTTTTAACGGTTTTGAGTTCTTTTAATTCAAGTTCAAACTCATTATATTTTTCCTTCGTTAGGTATTCGTTTTCTTCAATCATGTGTTTATTTTGGGACTCAATATATAGCAAAACGATAAAATGTCAATGAAAAATTGGAGCGGAATTGACAATTTTATAAATGATTGCTTTGGCTCATTTTTGTTATTCTAAATATTGTGGGGTATTGATTTTCATCCAGTCAAAGAGCTGGCGAATTACAAATGTAGCACCTATCGTATTGCTACTGCTTCCACTTTCCATCACCACAGCAAAAGCGTAACGAGGGTTTTTGTACGGAAAATATCCAATACTCCATGAATTTACAAAATTCTTTGCCACGCCCAGTTCAGCTGTTCCCGTTTTAGCGGCAATTTCCAGTCCTTGTATATTAAGACCGGAAGCCGTACCTTCCGTGACTGCCAATCTCATACCCTCTCTAATAATCTGCAAATTATCGCCATCAAACGGCAATTTGTTATATTCTATTTCTTCGTCTTTTTCCAGTTGGCGAACAGTTGGCGCTAAAAGATACCCACCGTTTGCAATTGAGGCCACAGCTCTTACGGACTGTATAACGGTAATTTGGAAACCATATTGCCCTATAGATGAATTATATGTATCACCGAGTCTCCAATTGCCGTCTTCAAAAGTTTTTTCTTTCCATTCTGGATTTGGCACATTACCCACCACCTCTCCTTCAATATCAATTCCCGTTTCAAAACCAAAACCAAAAGTTTTGATATAGTCGTTAATTTTGCTTATTCCCAATCCCTGCTGATCTTCAAAACCACCCCCCACCGCATAAAAATAAACATCTGAAGAAACAGCCAGAGCATGCCTGAGATCTACCCAACCGTGCGCTTTCCAGTCCTTAAAAATAGAGCTTTTTGTTCTGTCGTACGGATTTGGGATAGAAATAGAACCGGTGCTAAGAATTTGCTTCAGAGGATTTATAATGTTTTCCTCCAACACCCCTGTCGCGATAAACGGTTTAATTATTGAGCCAGGCGTATAAAGACCGGAAACAGCACGATTAATAAACGGGTTGTTCTTATCTTCAATAAAACCATTTATGGCTGTTTTGTCTTTGCCTTGGGTTAATATTTCTGAACTAAACTCCGGATAGCTTGTTAAAGACAATAACTCCCCTGTTTTAATATCCATTATTGCGCCCGCTCCACCACGGAAACCACGGTCTTGGGCTGTTTGTTTTATAAAATTAAAAAATTTTTCATTTAACTTACTATCAACGGCTAATTTTACATTTTTTCCATCTTTCGGTGGGTCAAGAACGCTTTCCGATTGCAAATTACCCAAAGCATCAATTTCTATAATCTTNAGACCATTTCTTCCTGANAAATGCTCNTCGTAGCTGGATTCCACNCCGCTTTTGCCGTGGTACTTATCATCGTAATAAAAACCGCTACTATCCAAAGATGGGTATTTGATATACCCAACGAGATGTGAAAGCCCTTCGGTGTTCGCATAATGCCTAAGAGAAAAATCTCCGTCCGGATTAAGACCATTGTAAGCAAGTTGTTCCCCATTCCGGTCAAGCACGAGACCACGATTGGCAAAAATTACCGTATGTTTAAGACTATTATTTTCACTCTTAATCCCAAAGGAATCACCGTTTGTAACTTGCAAAGCCCATAATTTCCCCAAAAAGACAAAGCCAACCAACAAAAATGTAATACTTACAAAAAGAAAAGTTCTTTGCGACAGTGGTTTTTCCATCCGTCCCTCAAATTGATTTGTATCAAAGTGCGGTAAATTGCTTGAATCAAGAAAGATTTCATCGGGGTCAATTTCACTACCCCTGGAGGTTTCCNGAGACAGTATCTTCATAAATTTCTTTTTCCATAACCTATGCATAAATAATCTCAAAATGAAAACCTTGTTTTAATTGAATAAGAAAGCAAAAACAAGATAACTGCAAAAATAGAAAATATATTGGACAAAACAAAAGACCCGCCACTATTCCCATACAAGCTGTCCATCGCAAGAGCTGGTATAAAAATCTCGTAAAAAGACCTAAAGAGGAAAAGGCCTAAAATAACCAAAATTGAAGACAGCCACCACGGCAAAACAAAAACCGCCAACAGAACAACCAGGTCATATATTATTCTAAAAATTATATCTTTTTTCATTTCTTTTCTACTTCTACCCATTGCAATGAAAACATCTTGATTGGAACCGAAAGGAGTAATCTTTTGAAAGAATCGGATTCCTTTTCATTAACCTTATCAACTCTAGCTATTACACTGCTTCTCATTGATGGGACGACAAAAATATCTCCTGCAATCACATCGGTAGCCCTTGGGACAGTGAGTTCAAAATTCGCTCCGCCCTTTCCGCGCAGTGGAAAAGATAAACCGTTTCTCAAAATTTCCGCATCCGTTACAACCCCCGCACTTGAAAATAAACCGACCTTGGCACCGCTTCCAAGAAGTTCGTCTATTTTACCAATTAGGACACCTTGGCTGTACACTCTTGCTCCAATATAAACACCCTCTTTTTTGCCAATATCCAAAACCAAAGTGTCATATGGCGTTTGCGGGGGTTTGGCCAAAACTCTGTATAATACCCTGTCAGTAGTACTGGCTTCGGTGAAAAACTTATCCATATTAGCTCTCTCGGCAAAACCGGTTTCCAAAAGAAGGATTTTGCCTTGAAGCTCGTTTATCCTTTTTTTCAAACTCTCATTTTCATTAATAAGAATGTTTTGTGAAGAAAAAAAATCAAACGGTTTTGGAAAAAACTCATTTGTATAATTCTTTGCGACCCAAAACGGTTTTGCGATTGAAGAAAAAATTGTAAAAAAAAAGTTTGGAAAAAAAAGATGAGACAGAACTAAAACAAGAACAAACCCCGCGCTAAAAATAAACGGCGCCTTAATTGCCTTGTTTTTGTTATCATTACTTTTTAGGAGGTAATTCGTCTTCATTAGCGATTAAAACATCATAAAATTCTTCCATATTTTCAAGAATTATACCGGCGCCTCTAGCAACGGCAGAAAGCGGGTCCGCCGCAATATGAACTGGTATTTTTATTTCCTCTTCCAAAAGTTGTGCCAGACCCTGTATCAACGCTCCACCGCCTGAAAGATGCATTCCTCTGTGCATTATATCAGACAAAACTTCGGGCGGGGTGGTTTCCAACACCTCCTTCGTGGCCTCGACCAAACTTGCGATAGATTGTGCTATGCTTTCTCTAATATCAGAATCGGTAATAATGACTTCTCTCGGAAGACCCGTTACAAGGTCTCTTCCTTTAACAGATGCTTCCAAAGGCACTTCGGTAGATAGAACTGAGCCAATGGCCATTTTTATTTCTTCAGCTGTTTTTTCCCCTATCAGAATTTTGAATTCGCTTCTGATGTAGGAAATTATATCTTCGTTCAACTGGTCTCCGGCAATCCTTAAGTTTTTTGACCTTACGACTCCGCCCAACGAGATGACCGCTATGTCAGATGTACCACCCCCCATATCAAGAACCATAGAGCCCACGGGGTCTTTTACGGGCAACCTGATACCTATTGCGGCGGCCATTGGTTCTTCTACGATATGTACCTCTCCTGCTCCGGCATTTTTTGTCGCATCCCTTACCGCTCTAATTTCAACATTAGTGATTCCTGACGGTACTCCCACCACAACCCTTGGTCCAAGGAGTTTTTTGTTATTTTTTTGAGCCCTATTTATCAAATAAGTTATCAATTCTTCTGTGACTTCAAAATCTGAAATAACGCCATCAACCAAAGGCCTAACGGCGACAATGTGTCCTGGGGTGCGCCCCAGCATTTGCTTCGCTTCGTTTCCAACAGCGACCACTCTTCCTGTTTTTTGGTTTATTGCTACCACAGACGGCTCGTTGACCACTATCCCCTTGCCACGCAAATAAACAAGCGTATTGGCGGTTCCCAAATCAATTCCAATGTCGTTGGACAACAACCTCCTTATTTTTTCAAAATTACGCTTCATTATAAAAATTAAAATAGTTTAGAAAAACCTTCAGACAAGACTTTGTTCTTTTCCACCAAAACACTTTTCCCTGATTTTCTTTCTTTTACCTCAATTTTGCCTTCTGATTCTGTTTTCTTGCTTATTATTAAACTATAAGGAATACCGATGAGCTCCGCATCGGCAAACTTTTCTCCCGCTCTTAAATCTCGGTCATCATAGAGGACTTCAAACTTTTTAGATAATTTTTCATAGAAACTGTCCGCTTCCGCTCGTATTTCTCCGTCTTTTGAGTCCACTATTATCAAGTGNGCTTCAAACGGAGCTATGGACGCTGGCCAGAGCAAACCCTTCTCATCCGACAAGACCTCAACCACCGCGCCCATAACCCTGCCCAAACCGATACCATAACTTCCCATAATCACAGGGACATCTTTTCCTTCTTCATTTTTAAAATTAAGACCCAACCCTTCTGAAAATTTTGTTCCAAGACTAAAAATGTTTCCGACCTCTATTGCCTTTAGTTCTTTCAGATTGGATTTCTCTAATTTTAAATTTTCTATTACATCATCGGAGTAAACTTCTTTGTTTATCGCGATACCGGTTTTCTCATCAAGATAAATGGTATCCTCTCCCGCTTCTGTCAATGTTTGAAATTCGTGGGAATATTTGCTAAAGCTCCCGCCGGAAGAAAAGGTTATAAATGTTTTTTCTCCCAGTCCCAGTCTTTCAAAAATTTTAAAATACGATTTTTTTGATTTTTCGTAGAAATCTTGGTGCTCTTTTTCATCCCTTGAAAAAGAGTATAAATCCTTCATCAGAAATTCTCTGCCTCTTAAAATGCCGCTTTTTGAGCGTAATTCGTTGCGAAACTTAGTCTGAAATTGGTATATGTAAAGGGGCAAATCTCTATAAGAATTGACATATTCCAAAAGAATCCTGGTTAGCGGCTCTTCGTGGGTCGTTGCCAAACCAAGCTCTGTTTGGTTTTTAAGTTTTGTTTTAAACCAGTTGTCCAACAAACTATCATCCCATCTGTTCGTTTTTTCCCATATTTCTTTTTCTTGAAGCGCTGTCATTGAAATCTCTTGCCCTCCTAGTGCGTTCATTTCTTCACGGATTATTCCCTCAATTTTGTTTAGAACTCTCAAGCCAAGAGGTAAATAAGAATAAACGCCCGCCATTTCCTTGTGTATAAAACCTGCTCGTATGAGAAGCTCCGCGTTTTTGGCGGTCTCATCTTTGGGAGAATGGCGTCTTGTTTTGCTGAAAAGTTGAGATTGTTTCATATTGTTTAAAGCCAACTGGATTGGCATTAAGTTATGGAAATATTAGCGTACTGGAGCGTTTTGGGCAAATTAACCCAATTCTATCCAAACACAGCAACAGTAAAACAAAACTAAAAAAAAAGGGGCGTGGAATCCGTCACCAACATTAGCACCCACTCTTTCATTCTTTATTATTTAGCAGAACCCAGCTCCCCCGCTATCTCTTCTATTACAACCAACGACTCTTTATCACAGCGGTCAAGGAAATCTTTTTCGGTTTCTATTCTGCGCTGAAAAATGTTGTTGAATTTACTTGAAAAATCATCAATCCACTTTGCCGCTTTTTCGTTTTCATTGTGTTCAATACCATAATAATGCATCAAACCAACTTGAATAAAATTCTTCAGTTTCATAATCCTTACCGCGTCTTCTCCCGATTCATATCTTGAAGCTGTTTCTATTCCCATAAATTTTAAAATGTTATTAGAATAACTTTATTATATCGTTAAAGGTCACAATTACCATAAGAAGTATGAGAAGAGCAAATCCAATAGTGTTTAAGATGTTTGCAATTTTGGGTTTTATTGGAGAACCCTTTATCGCTTCAATGATTACAAACAAGATTCTTCCTCCATCCAAGGCGGGTATGGGAATAAGATTTATAACGGCTAAGTTTATGGATATAAACGCCGTGAAAGAAAGAATAAAAATGAAACCAAGTTGGGACACATCTCCAACCAAACCCACAATTCCCACAGGTCCCGCTACTTGAGAAAAATCAGCCTGTCCAGTAACTGCTTGCTTAAGAAAATCAAACAACCCTACAGTTATAGCAACCGTTAAGTTGGCGGTAGTTTGCGCTCCTTCAACAAGGGCTTTGTGAATGGGAAGTTTTAAAATACCTATCATATCCAAGGACACACCTATTGCCTTTCTGCCGGTTACCACGCCATCTTGGGGCACGACACTGGAAGTCAGAACCTCTTTACCGCGAATGTGTTCAACTGTAATTTTTTTATCACCGTTTGCTTCAATAAAATTTGATACCGATTGGGCAGTAACATCAGTGAGCGTATTATTGTCAGATGAAATTTTAGAGATAGAGTCGCCGGCTTTTATTCCCGCGATTTCGGCGGGTGACCCCACGGCTACCGTAGTGACAACAACCTTGGGATNGGCTACCTGGTCTTGCGCTTCCGTAACGGGAGTCGGTAAACCAAAAATAAATCCCGCTGAAATCAAGAGCCATGCAAAAATAACGTTGAATATGACTCCGGCCGATAGCACCCACACTTGAATGATTTTGGATTTGTGAATAAGGCTCCTTTCTTTTTCTGGACCGGAAATTGATTCCGCATCGGGGTTTTCTCCTAGAATTTTAACAAAACCGCCGAATGGAATGGCGTTTATGGAATACAGGGTTTCTCCTTTTTGTTTACCCCATATTCTTGGAGGAAAACCTATACCGAACTCTCTAACCTTTATTCCGGATTTTTTGGCTACCAAAAAATGTCCGAGCTCATGGACTAGCACCAAAACCGCCAAAATTATGATAAATAATATAACTGACATTAATTTAATATATCTTTTTCTTTTCTTTCTGATAATTCGTCAATTGCTCTATTTGCATCATCTACCAATCTCTGCATATCTTCTTTCAAACGAAATTTCTCATCTTCGTCTATCTCCGCGTTTTTTTCTCTTTTTTGGATGTCTTCCCATATTTTTTCCCGCTCTTTTCTGACTGAAACTCTCGCCTCTTCCTGTTTTTGTTTGAGTACTTTAATCAGGGTTTCTCTCCTTTCGCTTGTAAGTTCCGGAAAGTGAACTCGCAAACCCCTCTCATCGGAAGACAGAGAGAGACCCAACTCTGAATCATTTATGGCTTTTTCTATAGCTTTAAGTTGACCCATATCCCACGGCACAATCCTTATGCTCCTTGCGTCTTCAACCGTCACGCTCGCTATTTGGTTAATATGCATTCTTGAACCATATGATTCTACAGAAACGGCATCCAGAATAGAAGGACTCGCCCTTCCTGTACGAATAGAAGAAAACTCGTGTTTTAGCCAAGTTTCAACATCCGCCAACTTTTGTTTGAAATCAGAAAAATTGTAAACCATCATCACTTATTTTATCAGAGAAAAATGTTTAGNCAATCAAAGCTTAAAAAGTAAAATAACCGTTATTATCAAAATAATTTGAAACAAAGAACCAAGAAATTGTTTGTCGTCTATTTTGATAGATGAGTGCATAAAATTATGAAGTTTTTGAATAGAGGTTAGGGGTTCTTTCTTAATTTTATAATATAGAAACTGAAGCCCGTCTGGTAAAATACTTCCAGCTACTCCCCACAAAACAGGGTCCGATAAACCTCTCCACAAACCTTGAGTTGTAGAAAAATCAAAAGTACTAAAAAAATGTAGAGCGAGAAACAGTCCAAGAAAAAGGTCCGGCAAAAATTTAAATGAATCAAAAATAAAATCCCTTCCCAGTACAATATTACCGTCAAGAGCATCACCAGTAGTTGATTCTTTGCATGATGATAGAGAATATTCCCAATGAGGAATTGCGTCTAAGATATAGTGGCTTGCCAAACCAACAGCAAAAGCGCCTATGGGGTCTGCACCTATAATTTTTGCCAACGCACCACCTACTACCGCATGTGTTGTAAATACCATTTGCTTATTCTAGATACTTGGAACGATTCCCGCAATATGCTCAAGTATGAGCTTGACTGACGGAGAACGGTCTTTGAGATAATCTCTGGATTTCATTATCTCTTCAAGAACAAAGGCATCACTGCTTCCGATATTGGAAAAATTGGTTTTTTTATAGAAATATTCTTCCAGTTGGTTTAAGAAATTAATAGCCTCTGATTTGTTTTTGCCTTCTATTATTTGGTTCAAAAACTTAATTCTGTTCTCCATTGTGCTGTACAAAAATTCTTTTATTGATATTACTTCGCTCGTCTTTTGGTTATCAGAAATAACAAAAAGTCTTGATGCTAGAGTTGGTAACAAAATATCCAAGGAGGGAAAAATTAAGAAAAGGTGCGTGGAAACCGAAGGCTCTTCCAAAAGCTTTAGTAATGAATTTTGAGCTTCATTTGTAATGAATTTGAATGAAACAATCATAATCTTTTTTTCAAATACCGGTTTGATGGTAGAAAAACCTTTCAAGAATTTACTTTCATCTATTCCGAGTGTTTCATAACTTCTAATCCAGACATCCGAATTACCGTGAGTTGAAATTCCAAGAGAATCTTCAACAAAAGAAATCAGTTCGGGAAGTGTTTCTTCACCACCCCCGTTAATTCCATACGCGTGATGAAGTGACTCTGGTTTTATAAGCAATGATAGATTCATATTCTAAAATACTATTAAGAATGGTGGCTAAAAGCAGTTTCTATCTTTTTGCAATAATACTTTTCTTATAAGTATCCAAGTGCTCTAAAGCAATGCCGGTACCGCGAACAACGCAATATAACGGGTCTTTTGCTATCACCGCCTTAACCCCCGTGCGTCTAAAAACGAGTTCAGATA
>Ga0051980_10001528_pt1 | contig 17470 bp, 14 predicted proteins | sample CryGey13umfilter_2_FD_55014 | JGI IMG/M metagenome (GOLD analysis project Ga0051980, IMG submission 55014) | Groundwater microbial communities from aquifer in Utah, USA - Crystal Geyser 4/9/14 3 um filter | ecosystem: Environmental > Aquatic > Deep subsurface > Groundwater | place: USA: Utah...
CTAGGAGAAGCATCTTTGAGTTTTTTCCCCACCACAACCATCATAGATATGACATGGTCATCTGGCAGATCAATCATCTTTCCAACAGAATCATAATCAAATCCCTTCATAGGACAGGTATCATATCCCATAGATCTTGCTGCAAGCATTATGGTTTGAGCTGCCATGCCACATGAACGCATTGCTTCATCACGTTGTTGTTCTAGTTTGCCATTATACGAATTTCTAAGGGAGATAACCAATGCGTTGCGTGGTTCTTCAGGGATGTTTGTCCAATATCTCTCAGGTTCTTTATTCCAAGAATTCAAATCAGCACACAAAATTATTACAAGTGATGCATCAGATACTTGTGGCTGACCATGTGATAGTTCAGATAGTTTATTTTTAATTGTTTGATCAGTTACAGTAACAAATCTCCAGTTTTGGATGTTATATGATGTTGGAGATAAAATTGCCAACTTAAGAAGTTGATTGATTTCTTCTTTTGTCATTTTATAATTTTTATCAAAATTTTTAACAGATCGTCTCGTCTTTATTGCCTCAAATGTATCCATGTGTTTTCTAAAAATATTACCAATTTAATTGAATAAAAAAGGTAGGTTGAGCTTAAGATCAAATCCCAATGGGCTTTTGATGACAGCTCTTCACTTAAGATCAGAAACCAGTGTTTTCTGATGACAGTGATTATCTTAAGATCTGAAACTTGTTGTAATCAGATGAGAGACTACCTTTTCAAATAGAATATATAATTTTGATATTTAACTAACACTACTTTTTCCTACTAACGAAAACCCATAATGAGAAGATACCAGATAGTGTATTTATTAGGTGTGAGTCGATTTCTNAATATCTTGAAGATAGCAGTAATGGGTATGGGTGTGGCAGGATCTTATCTTATGGCCAGACTAAAAGATTCAGAACATGAGGTTGTCGGATATGAAAGAAGTGTTAAAGAAAAACATGATTCGATTTGTGCATGGGGAACAATCAAACCAGTACTAGCAGATTTTTGCAAAAAGACAGGTAGGAATTTTGATGATTTTCTAATCCATGATGGGAAAAACATGCACGTCAAAATGAATAATGATGTAAAATTTGATATCAAATTGAAAGGATTATGCACGTATAACAAACTAGGATTGATTAAAGATTTCATAAAAGATTCCAAAATTGTTTACGGTCAAGCGCCAAAATTAGANGAACTAGAAAAAGAGTATGACATGATAGTTGATTGTACGGGTTTCAACCGAGTTTATCTTCCAAAATTAAAAGAAGATTTCTTTTTGCCAACTTATGAATACAAAGTAGAATATGAGAACGGCGTACCATATGATGATTTTTACATTGAACCATTTCCAGGAATGTCAGGATATTTTTGGTATTTCCCATTAGGTGAAAAATGGGCCCATATTGGAGCTGGAGATTACAATAAAAATCACATCAAAGCAACTGATGAATTTTTACAAAAACATGGAGGAAAAGTGATTGCAACCAAAGGACGCCCAATCAGATTAGCAACTCCAGATAAATGCAAACCATACTATTCAGGAAAAGTAGTAGGGGTAGGAGAATCAATTGGAACAGTGTATGCATTATTAGGTGAAGGCATCATTCCATCAATGCAGTGTGTGGAAATTTTCTTGGAGAACATGCACGATTTTAAAGCATATGAAAAAGCAATAGAAAAGCATTACAAAGTTTATGCCAAAGTATTCAATTTTGTAAGAGCTAAAATTCAAAAAGATTTTAGTTTTCTAAAAGCACTACCAGATTTTATTGCAATATTTAGATATATGAAAAAGAACGAAGACAGGTTTGGTATGAACATCAAGATAGCAGATTTGATGAAAGTAGCTAAAGCCTAACTAAAACTAACTGAACCAAACCCTTCTCGATTTGTTCTGTTTGAAGCNATGTTATAATCATAAATTGTTTTAGAATAGTCTTTGAATTCCTCTTTCATCGGATCCAATGTCTCTGCAAGATAAAATCCGGGGCAATCACCAGTAAACTGATAGGTTGCATGTACCCGTGCCTTTCCTTTTTCATTTTCAAGCCAACTTGAAAATGGGTATAGATAACACACACCAGGTCTATCCGGATGCATACTGCAGGCTCCTTTATCATCTAAAAACCTACATGAGATATGGGTTCCATCGTCAGATTCAGTTTCATCTGATTTTCTTTTCAAATTAATAGTAGTCATTGTTGTTAATTGACCTGAAGGACCAGGTTCCTGATATGTAACAGTCAAAGTTTCATTTTTTATAAAATCTGATGGTTTTTTGTATTTCAAGCCCTTACCGATGGTAATCAAATCATCAGATGTCAACGGTAGTCTGCCTTGTCTATCGCAACAGTTATGGCAATCAGGCCAAAAACATTTCCACAGGATGAATTTTTTTTCAGAATTAAGATAAGGAACATGAAAAACTACATCTTTAACTTTAATTGGATAGTCAGATACATCAGTAATTTTACCCAACATAAATTTTCGAAGAATTGGATCAACATCCCAATCTTTTTCTAATAAATTCAATGATTCTTCAATTTCATTTTGAGACAACTATTAAGTTATAACATCTTTTGCAGATGTTATTAATGTTGAGTGAAAAAGGAAAATATGCCTCAGCCACAGAGAATAGAAGATTTGTGTGGAACGATATAGTTTGGCCTCTAATTTTAGAAATCAACGATGTCGCATTTTCATTAAAACAATTTCAAATGAAACGAAAACAAGTGTGTGAAGAAAAAAACGTTACAATTACAATTCCATCAAGAGGATTAGTTTCATTGATGCAGAAAGGAATTCTGTTAAAAGAAAGAGACATCTATTCTATTCATTTCAGATTAATTCCATATATGAGATTAAAAGCAGAATGTGATTACGCAACTGCCATTCATGAAGTTAGAATAAAATAATTTTTCAAGAAACACCATCACAAAACAACAAATGAATATATGCTAAAACATCAAAATTTCTTCAAGTAGCCCGATAGTCTAGCGGTCAAGGATTCTGCCCTCTGGATCTCAAGAGTGGATAGGCGGAGACGGCAGTTCGAATCTGCCTCGGGCTACTGGAAAAATTTCTATCTAGATGCTTGTGCGATACGCTCTAACTCGTTCTTTTTCTTTACAGAAGGAGCGTTAGGATCATTTGCTGCTGCAAGCATCAATTGTTCAGCCATATGCTCTTCAATAGGTTTTGGATTTGAGAAAGTAGATTCCTTGATAGCATCTGCAATAAACTTTAGAGCTAAATCGACTCTACGGATTGGGGCAACATCTACTGAAACATGATAAACAGTACCGCCATAAACTATTCTAGTTGTATCTTCATTTGGTGCAGAAAATTCTACTGCCCTTACTAGAATCTCAACTGGGTTTTGACCAGTTTTTAATGCAATAATATCAAATGCAGTTTTTACTGTGTTAAGTAATTTAGATTTCTTACCAGTCATACGACCAGTGTTTTTTGAATATTTTTTTCCAAAGTGCATTGTCTTGTTGATTAATCTTTCAACAATGTTAACGTCGGCTTTGTTGAATCTCTTTAGTGCTGAACGACCATAAGTGTAAGGTAAAATTTGTTTTTTCAAAGATATTGCAGACTTTAGTCCAGGATCTTTAACTTCAATATTAGATAGATCCCATTTTCTAAACAGCAACAAATTTTTTGTCTCAGCCATGTCTATCTCCTTGGTTTCTCCTTCTTACCAATTACCAGTTCATGAAGGGATGTACCGTTAACTTTGAAAACTTTGAATCTAACTCCTGGAATATCTCCCATTGCACCACCTTGGGTTGCACCCATACCTTGAATGTGTACCTCATCGTGTTCATCAATAAAGTTCATTGCACCGTCTCTTGGTAAAAATGCTGTAACTGTTTTTCCGTTTTTAATTAATTGAACTCGAACACATTTTCTAACAGCAGAGTTTGGCTGTTTTGCTGCAATACCAACTTTTTCTAAAACAATACCACGAGCCTGTGGTGCACCTCCAAGAGGGTCAGATTTTTTATCAATACCTAATTTTCTTCTTTTGTAAGTAGAGATTGCCCATCTCTGTTTCTTCTTTTTAGTTGTAAGAACTCTTCCGGCAAATAATCCAAGTGGTGATTTTCTCATATACTACANCTCCAAAGTTGCACGTTCAGGACTATTAATCAATACACTGCTAATATCAAAATATCGTTTTGCAAGTAATCGTGCTTTTTCTGCATTCCTACCTTCCCTTCCAACCACAATTCCTTTTTTTCTTGGATCTACCATAACTATTGCCTGTTTTGTTCCATCGGCTCGTTTATTTATTTTTACTTCAGAAATTAGTTTAGAATTTAGCAAGTTTGTGAGAAATTTTGCTGGATCATCATCAAATTCTACCAGTTCGACATTTCTTTTAACAATATTTTGTAAGGATTTGATATGAATGCCACCTTTGCCAATTGCAAGTCCCATCTTACCAGAATTAACTACAAAAATCACTCTATCTTGTTTTTCATCTTCTACACAATCACGAGCAGTTGCACCAGTAACATTTTGAAAAAGAGACATCATTCGCATCTGATCAGTTGAAAGTTTTATGGATTGTGTCATTAGAATTCCTATTTAACTCCGAACAAAAAATGTCTCATTTAAACTTTCATTAAATAAAATACAATTAATCATTTTTTTCCTCAACTGTTGTATCTTTTAAAATTGATTTGATGCTTGCATCGTCTAAAGAAGTAAATGAAATTGTCGAAATTCTAAATTGTAAGCCGCATAATCTACCTAACGCGACTGATGTTCCTTGAAAGTTAACTAAAGGTATTTTTTCTTTTTTTGCATCGGATTCAATTTGCTCAAACGTTTTTTTCTTAATTGATTGAGACAATACAATCAGCTTTGAATTTTTTACAGAGTTCAAAACTTGTTTAGTACCCATTGTCAATCTATCTTCTTTACGGGCATCTCTTAATGATTTTTCAAGTATCTTACTCATGTGGTTTCCTATGTCGATCGTCTTGATAGGGCTTTATAGGTTTATTGAAAAATCGAGGGTATAATAATTAAAAATTAGTTTAGAAAACCAAACAAAGAACCTAAGGTTGAAAATACACTACCTACTTCATCAAAAAAATTACCGAGTTTTGATTTTTCAGAAGTTGTATCAGTTAGTGCAGAATTTTGGGAATTAGTTTTTGAAGATGATTCAACATAATCCACGTTTTTAGTATTAGATTCTAAAGAACCATTAGAAAAGTTTGCATTCTGAGATAATACAATATCAAGATTTTTCTTGGCTGTGACATAGTTAGGATTTTGTTCTAATATTTCATTATACAATACCACAGCATCATCAAAATATCCTAACATAGCAAGTGCATTTGCTTTATTATTTTTTGCAGGTAGGAAATCAGGATTAATGTGAATAGCTTGATCATAGTATTTTATTGCTTCAGAATAATAACCAAGTTTTCCTAGAGCGGAGCCTTTGTTGACTAGGATTTCTACATCATATGGATTATCAGATAGGGACTCATTGAAAAAATTCAACGAACTATCAAACTTACACAATCGATACAAGGCAGGACCCATTCCATCATAATACGAGATAGCATCAGTGTAAATGCTTGAATCGCATTCTAAAGTAATTTGATTAAGTAATATTCCCAATTCAATATCTTCAACAGTCAAATTATTTTGTTGCTTTATTTTAGTTTGAGGAGTTTTTTCTTGAACAGTGACAATTTCTTTATCAGGTAAACTGTTTACGTTTGGGACAATAGTTTCTGAATTATTTTTTTTTGGAGAATTATTTTCTGAGAGAGGTTCTTTTGGTGTTTCTTCTACAGGATTTTGTATGGTATTATCATTTGTTGTTGGAGGAATTTTTGAATATTCAAAAAAAGATGTCGCTTCAGTTTCTGCATAATGTGCTTTAATAGAATATGTTCCATCAACTTTAAAATTTACCCCAGCCTTTACAAGAAAACTTGTAGAAAACTCCAAGGCAGAATCAATAGAAGCAAAATAAAATCCGGTAGGCATTCCAAAAGGATCATAAATTCCGATTAACACAGTTGGAGAATCTAATGCAGAAACTAATCCACTGATTCGAATTACATCGTTATCAGCATAGTATTTTTGTTCCGTGTAAAGAAGGATGATTTCAGGTTCATCAGGTGTGTCTATCAAAGCTTCAGACTCTGCAGTTTCATTCTCAATTACAAAATAATGATTCTGAGAAACTTGTCCATAGTTGAACTTTACCAAATACTCACCAGATTTTTCATAAAATGGTGAATCTAGAGAAACGATTTTACTGAATGTTTTTTCAGACGAGATTTCCAAATTGTTAGCAGACAATATTTTCCCATCTGGATCATAGACACTCATTGCAATGACAGGCATGCCAATTTCTATAATATTGCCTGAAACAGTTAATGAATCACCTAAACCATATGATTGCTTGTCAAAATTTACGGTGAATGTATCTGCAAAAACATCTGTGAAAATCAACGGAGATAATACGGTTAACACTAAGGTGATCCCCAACAGATATCCTAACACACGGGTAAAAACGTAATTTTCTATTTAATAATCACGTAGAAATTATACTTTTCATTCAACTGTGATCTCAGTTGACATCAAAGGAGAAAGCGCCATAGGATTATCAAAGGAATTCCATACAAATGTTTCAACTTCATACATTCCAGATTTTGGCGGGATCCAAGATTGAGAAACATCTAGACTTTGTTCTGGTAAGAGTTCACCTTGAATCCATGAAATAGATTCAACATAATTATCAGCATTTTTGACTTGAAAGATGTAAACAAAGTTTTGTTTAAGATTATGATCATTTTTAATGGTTCCAACTATTTGCATTTGAATATTTGATGAAAACGATTCTAAAGCATTACCAAAACTATCTGAGAATTTAGGAGAGGAATTATTTAGTCGTTCAAGTGGAGGTATAGATGAGTCAACATTGGTAGATGTTTTAATTTCTAAACTATCGGACTTTGAAAAGGGTTTTGGTAATGTATGATCATCATATTTAGCAGATATTTCATCTCCAGGAAAAACATATAGTCTATTGCCACTTGATGGTGAATTTTGAGATAATGAAACAGTGGCAACAAAATATCCAGAATTTTCAGACGTTTCAATCGCATTCACGTTTATTCCTGCAACATCAGAATCCGAAATAATATGTATGGATAGATGATCTATTGCTTCAGGATTCAGATTCATATCTGCATCAATGACACGAATCGTTACAGAGTTGTCGGAAAAAATGGGTTCGTTTAAAAAATCAATGGTCCCAAGATTCCAACTTATAGGAACAGATTTTGTCAACACAACGCCATTTGCAAACTCAAATGAAATAGTTATTGAAGAATCTCTGTCAACTTCTAAAAATCCACTAGTAGGACCAGTACCAAATGTTCTAGGATTAGTATCTGCATCACCATCACCATCAACATCATGAGAGAAACCTGTAAGTACAACTTCTGCAGTAAAAATTCCTGAATTTACATCTGTTTCAGTGAATCTATAAGGTTTTAGAAAATAATTGGAAGTGCCAACTTTGATTGGATGATCTTCAGTATTTCCAATTGAATCAATCAAATGGGTATCAGTGTTCCAGCTTGGAGATATTATCGTCATTTTGATTTTATCAGTCCAAGTGTAAACGGGTTTATCAGTAAAAATTGGAGAGTAAGGATCATTATAATCAGGAATTAATTCCCCAAAAGCAGGAAAGAGAATCAGCGGTAAAAGGAGTAAAACCAATGACATGTTAAAAATTAGCATGCAACGGATTTAATGTTTAATGAAAAATTCTATGATTCGTCTTCAGGAAGTGAAACTGCTAAAATGTTATCTCCACGCAACAAAATCTTTCCAAGACCAATATTTTTTCCATCAGAGATATCTTCTGCATTCTCTAGTGTCAAATTCATGTGAATGTCAAAATCTTGGAGTACACCCTGAATAGTTTGAGCATTTCTCAATCTAAGTAAGATTACTTTGTCTTTACTATTAGTCATTAAAGTCGAAATTTCATCTGCCATAAGTATTACCTAATTCTAACTATTCTCCTATTTTTTCTTGCTTACTTGCATGTATAAGTCAACAGTTCCACTTCCAATTGGAATGTTACTGCCCACAATTACATTTTCAGTAATACCTTTCAACTGCTCAATTTCACCGCCAAGTGCAGCATGTGCAATTGTTGGGACAGTGATTTCGAATGCGGCTCTTGCAAGAACACTGTCTTTTGTTCCAGCAATTCCATGTCTACCAATTTGTTGCATATAGCCTCTGGAACACATCAAGTCTGATACCAACATAATGTATCTATTGTCAACTTCTAATCCTTGATCTCCCAAAGTATGATTTAGTTCGTCAATTAATGAATTTCTTGCAGCTTCTATTCCTAAAGTACCTGCAATTTCAAAGACATTATTTGTTCTAACATTTCTTTTATCGATTCCCTTAACCTCAAGTACTTTAGCAATGTTTGAACCTGTTGTCTGTATAACCCACTCATCATCTTTCTGAACTAGTGTAACTCGCTCTATATCTGGAACTCCTTTAACAGTTGTATTGAGAACTTTGTTTCTAATTGCAATTGCAGTTGCAGTGTCAGATTCTTCAACAAGATTTAATGTGATTAATTCTCCTGTTACTTCCATTTTGAATTTTTTATTTGATGAAAGTGCTGCTTCTACTTCTGCAATTGAGCAACCTCTTTCTTTGAGTCTATTTGGACTCAAAATTAATTTAATATTTGTAGAATAGTCTGTTTCGCTATTAGCAATCAAAGCGCTAACTTTAGTTTGTAATACATTTCTTGCAATTTCAATTGCTTTTTCTCGTGATTTCTTTGATTCATTATCAAGATAGATATCCATAGTTGGGGTAACAGGTTTCTTTCTTGCATCTACTAATTCAATTAATCTTGGCAAACCCAATGTGACGTTTCGTTCTTTAATTCCTGCAAAGTGGAATGTTCTCAAAGTCATCTGAGTTCCAGGTTCACCAATTGATTGTGCGGTAATGATTCCGACTGCTTGTCCAGGTTCTACTTTGGCTTTATTGTAAAGCAATAATCCTTTTTTACATACAGCTTCAACACCGTCTTTACTTAGATTAGATTTTTCTAATGCATCAGTTACAAGGGATGTTAATCTTGGATTAAATGTCTTAGTATATTTTTTAGCAAGAACTTCTATCTCTTCTTTTGTTGCCTTTTTACCAGAATCAATAATGGTTTGAGATTCAGCCAGCCTACTTGGATTAAATGCTTCACCATGATCACTCTTTTGCACATCAATTCCATCTTCACCATAAAGGAATTGGACAATGTGACCATGTGGATCTCTAACAGTTCCATCATATTCTAATCTAATGTGTTCTAATGCGTTAATCAATCTACGTTGCATGTAACCACTTTGTTGAGTTCTAACTGCAGTGTCGACTAATCCTTCACGACCTCCCATAGCATGGAAGAAAAATTCTAAAGCGGAAAGACCTGTTCTGTAATTTGATTTTACAAATCCATGTGCGTCAGGATTACTATCATTTTCTTGAAAATGTGTTAATGCACGATTACTATAACCATCATTCATTCTATTTCCTCGTCTTGATTGCTGACCTAATGCACCTGCCATCTGACCTACGTTAAGTGCTGAACCTCTAGCACCAGTGGTAGCCATAATTTTTCCAGCATTACTATTGTCTAGAGAATCGTTTGCAGTAGCTCCTGCTTTTTCTCTTGCTTTACCTAGTTCATTGACAATGTATGCTTCTAGAGCTTCTTCAGCTTTCATACCTCTTGTCAGTTTGAGAGTTCCTTTCTTGTATTGATCAGTTAAATCAGATACGATATCATATGTTTCCTGAATATCATCAAGAATTTGTTGTACATTTTTTTCTGGTACTTCAAGATCACCATAACCGTAACTGAAGCCATAATGAGTAATGAATTGTTTAACCATAATCAGAATAGAATTTAAGAAGTTTTTACCAACAGCATTACCATAATCTTTAGTAATTCTGTGTAAGACACTTTCTGGTTCTTCTGCACCAATAGATGTTTTATCGATTACACCACTGATTAGTTCACCGTTTTTAATTACAACATCTTTTTGTGGACCGTTTGTTCCTTTTGACCATTTTGATGTAAGGACATAGTTGAAATCTTTTGGCAGGAACAATGAGAATAATTGTTTTCCAGTATAAGCAGGGCCATCTTTTGTTTTAGTGGCAGGTTTTGGAAGTGGATCAGTGTAACCACCAAGCATTGCATAGTTAGAAAATTCTTGAATAGATAGAGTAGTATCGTCTTTAGTAAGAAGATATGCACCAGTTACAAAGTCTCTCAATGCTCCAATGATTGGACCTCCATATCTTGGTGAAATTAGTTGATCTTGAACTCGCATTAAAAGAATGGCTTCAGCTCTAGCTTCCTCACTTTGAGGAACATGTAAGTTCATTTCATCACCATCAAAATCTGCATTGTATGGTGGACAAACAGAAGGGTGTAATCTGAAAGTTTTACCAGGAAGTACTCTTACATAATGAGCCATGATAGACATTTGGTGAAGTGAGGGTTGTCTGTTAAACATAACAATGTCTCCATCTGCAAGATGTCTTTCAATCAAATATCCAATTTCAAGGGTTTCAGCGATTACAGAACGGTCTTCTACGAAATCTAATCTAATCTTCACACCATCAGGCCTGACAATATAGTTAACACCTGGGAATTTTTCAGGTCCATTAATTACAAGTTTTCTCATTCTATCAATATTCCATTCAGTAACAATTTCTGGAATGGTCAATTTCATTGCAACCTGTTCAGGTACTCCCACTTCAGATAAATCCAAGTTAGGATCTGGTGAGATTACAGTTCTACTGGAAAAGTCTACTCTCTTTCCAGATAATGAACCTCTAAATCTTCCTTCTTTTCCTTTTAATCTCTGAGTTAATGTTTTGAGAGGACGTCCAGAACGATGATGTGCTTGTGGAATTCCAGAAACCTCATTATCAAAATATGTTGTAGAATGATATTGTAACAAGTCAACTAAATCTTGAACAATTAATGGAGGAGTTCCAGCTTCCTTACTTTCTTTTAGTCTTTGATTGACTCTAATGATATCCACCATTTTGTGAGTCAAATCATCTTCAGATCTAATACCAGTTTCAAGTATAATTGAAGGTCTCACAGTTACTGGTGGAACAGGTAACGCTTGAAGAATGAACCATTCAGGTCTTGCAGTACCAGGATCATAGGATAGGAGTTGTAAATCAGAATCAACAATTTGTGAAAAGCGTTCTCGAATTGTAATTGGCAATAATCTATGTTCACCAATTTCTGTTTTCTCTACAAAAATAGTTGGTTTTGTAAATACTAACTCATATTGAGTTTTTCCACAATGAGGACATTCTTTAGCTTTTTTAGCTTTTTCAATAATTTGTTCAGGAATACGTTTTTGTGAAATTACAGTGTAAGCAGCGTGTTTATCTTTAATTTTTTGGAATGCATCTAAATCTTCTTGAGGTACTTTGAGTCTACCACAAGAACGACATGTTGATTGTAACAGTTTGTAAATATTATCAATAAATGCAATATGCAAAATTGGCTCTGCAAGTTCAATGTGTCCAAAATGTCCAGGACATCTTGCGGCAGTATTTCCACAAGTAAGGCATTTTTGTCCAGGCTCAAGTGTGCCAAGTCTGCCATCCATAAGACCTCCCTGAACTGGCATTCCATCTTCATCATATGTTTCAGGAGCAGTAATTTCAGCTACAGAATATTTTCTAATTTCAGTTGGGGACCATACTGAAAATCGAATACCATCAATTGCTTTAATTGCTTGAACAGACATTATATTTTCTCCTTAATTAACAAACGAGGTGCAACATTAAGACTTTGCATTTCTTGTAAGAGTAATTTGAACGCATATGCTACAGATACTGATGAAACTTTAGCTTTATCACCACAAACTCTGCAAACATATTTTCTTTGTTTAACATCATGATATGCAACTAATCCACATCTTTCACATACAAAGATATCAGACTTGTCAGATTCATCTAGCAACCTATCTTTTAGAATCATTGATGCACCATAAGCAATTAAACAGTCTCTCTCCATTTCACCAAATCTTAATCCACCACCTCTTGCTCTTCCTTCAGTTGGCTGTTTAGTTAACATCTGAACTTGTCCACGTGCTCTTGCATGGATTTTATCTGCAACCATATGATGTAGTTTTTGATAATATACAACACCAATGAAAACTTCAACCGGGAATGATTTTCCAGTTCTTCCGTCATACATTATTTCTTTACCAGAATATTTGAAATCATGTGCATCCATTACTTCTTTAACTTCATCCATTTTTTCTCCAACAAATGCAGAACCATCAAATCTTGTTCCACGTAATGCTGCAGCTTTACCACAGATAGATTCCATCATCATACCAACAGTCATTCTTGAAGGAAATGCATGTGGATTAATCAAAACATCTGGAGACATTCCGTTTGCAGTATATGGCAAGTCTTCTGCTTTAGCTAAAATTCCCAGTACACCTTTTTGTCCATGTCTTGATGCAAATTTATCACCAATTTCAGGAATTCTCATATCCCTTGCTCTAATTTTATACATTTTTCCACCTTCATTAGATTGAGTCATAACTACAGTGTCAATAACTCCAGTTTCAGAAGGTCTCACACCAATAGAAGTATCTCGTCTGTATGGACCAGAGGATTCGAACTCCCTATACTCTTCCATAAATCTAGGAGGACTAGTTTTTCCAATTAGAATATCTCCACCTTTAACTGGAGCTTCAGATGCAACTACTCCATCATCTTCTAGTAACCTATATGCGCGCTCTCCTTTGTAACCTCTAATGTTGTCTTCAGCATTAGGAATTTCAAAAGTATCACGCATTCCACCAGGATATTGTTTTGCTTCAGCATCATAGATTCTATAGAAAAATGTTCTACCCAGTCCTCTATCAACTGATGCTTTACTTAACACAATAGCATCTTCAATATTGTAACCATCAAATGGTAATACTGCAACAACACAGTTCTGTCCTGCAGGTCTATCTTCCAATCCTAATAGTTTCATTGCTTTTGTGTTAACAATTGGAACTTGTGGATATAGCATAAAGTGTTGTCTGACATAAGTACTGGTATTCATCATAGGTGTGGAAAATCCTAAACTCTGTTTTGCCATTGCAGATTCGTAAGTATTTCTTGGAGATTGATTGTGTTCAGGATAAGGAATGATAGAAGCACCTGCACCTAGAATAGCTGGTGGAAATACTTCCAAGTGAGTGTGTTTCTTTGCATCTTTTTCGTCCAAAGTAACATAGCAGTTTTCTTCTTCGTTTGCATCAATCATTTCTAAAACACCCATTCTCAATAGATCAGTCCAAGAGAGTAATTTTTTAGAAATTTTGTCTAGTAACTCTGAAGTGAGTAATGGTTTGTTATCTTTAATAATTATTAATGGTCGTAAGACTCTTCCTGCATTACAATTAACATACAATCTTTTTGTTGAACCTTCAATTTCAGATTTGTGGAATGAGATTCCAACATGTGGATGAATCTTGGAATTTCTTCTGAGTTCTCTAAGAGATTCGGCTAATTCTGCACCATCTTTGTAGTATCCAATAAGACGGCCATCTACGAATATTCTAGTTCCGTCTTTTTTCAAGTCTTCTTTTGCATCAAAGAAATGAATGGTTCCAAGATCATAGAGCTTTTCCACAATCTCTTCAGATGGAACATTAACTGAAATAATTCCAGATAGTGCCAAGTTTTTTACCAAACCACAGTTGGATCCTTCTGGAGTTTCACTAGGACAAATTCTTCCAAAGTGTGTAGAGTGCAAATCTCTTGCCTCAAAGTTTGGTTGTGTTCTGCTAAGCGGAGACTGAATTCTTCTAAGATGACTAATGGTTGAAAGATAGTTGGTTCTATCAAGTAATTGTGTAACACCAACACGACCTCTACCCCAGTTTCCTGTTGCAATAGCATTGTTTAGTTTGTCAGTAATTATTCCAGGACGGATGGCTGCAGCAACTGCATTGATTCCACGTTTTTGACCTGATCTTTCCAATTGATATTTCATGTCTCTTACTAAATTTCTAAATGCAGTTCTAAACAAGTCGGCTAACATTTGTCCTGCAAATTTGATTACTTTATTTCCATAATGATCTTTGTCATCAGGGGTAATCCAACCAAGTTTTAGTTCTAATAGTTTACAAGCTGCTTCACCTAAGAATTGTGCTTTCTCTTTTCTATTTTCAGGATGTTTACCCAAATGAGGTAACAATCCCCAATCAAGTAAAGTTTCAGCACGTTTTATTTGGAATTCTTCTAACATTCCAGGTGCGATTCTTTTACTGATATAGACAATAGCATCTTTGGATGTTGGTACATCACCTGCTTTTTCAAATGAGCCTTCTAATTCATCTTGAATATCGTCAACTAGTGAAACTACAGAAGCAATTTCTCTATCAGATTCTAATCCAAGTGCTCTCATTAATGTGACAACTGGAATATCAACTGGGGAACCAGGAATTCTGGCAACAATCAATCCGTCACTTTTCATAACAAGTTCTAGTTTTGCTCGATAGCCAACAATTGAAGAATATACTTTAGCTTTGAAAACAATGTTTCCGCCAACAGTTTCTCTGTCAACAATTATTTTATTGTAAGAAAGATCCTCTAGTCCGACAATAACTCGTTCTGAACCATTAATGATAAAATAACCACCAGGATCATTTGGATCTTCACCGTGTTCAATTAATTTTTGAGTAGAGAAGTTATGTAATATGCAAGCATTTGATTTTGCCATTACTGGAACATCACCAATATGTACAAATCTAGATTCTAAGATTTTTCCATCTTCAACAACACTCGCCTCCATCATTACAGGTGCAGAATAAGAAACATTTCTCAATCGTGCTTCAGCTGGAGTGATATGAGTGATAGAACCATCAAGTTCCATCATTCTAGGTTGTTGAAGTTTAACTTTACCTAATTGGATTTTGTAAGGATATTCTGCATTTTCAATATCAATTTGACCAACTTCGTTAATGATACTTTGAAGTCCTCTTTCTAAAAATTCATCAAAAGAGTTAAGGTGTTGACGTGCAATACCCTCACGTTTTAAAATATCTTGAATTACTGGCCAACGCTTAGTTGAAGGATCTACCATTTAGACTTCCACCACATATCTGTAATAGAGACTTTCNCCAGCAGTTGGACTTGCTCTGGTAATCTTGATCATATCTCCAGGTTTTACACCTAGTCCCATAATTGCAGGATCATTGACAAAGATTAGAGGTAACTCAGTGGGCTTACAATTGTATTTTTTTAAAACTTCTTCAGCTTCTTGTTTAGTAATAATTTCATGTTTTGGAACATATACATGATCAGGTACTAGAACTTGATTTTTCTTAGTTGCCATTTACAGTTTCTCCATGTCGAACATTAAATGTAATAGAAAATAATACACACAAACTGTCAAAAATTCACGCTCGGGTTAATATATATGTAATTTGAAATTTGCCAAAAAGCTATCTTTTTTCTATTTAGTCAATAAATTTTTTCACAACCTTAAATAGTATAAATTTAGGCGTAAAATTGATGAAAGCTCATCTAATGGTGTTTGCCTTATCTGCAATTTTAATTGCAAGTATTGGTGTCGCACCCGTATTTGGACAAATACAAAGCTCAATTGTTGTTACTACAGACAAATCATCCTATTCAGAAGGAGAGATAGTTACAGTAACAGGAGAAGTGAGAGATCTGTATTCACAAACCCCAGTAAGTGTAATTGTCAAGGCTCCTAATGGAAACTTGGTATCAATTGCACAAGTTACAGTTGGTGCTGATAAAAAATTCAGTACTGAGTTTACAGCTGGTGGTGGATTAATGAAAGCAGAAGGATCATACACAATTACAGTTCAGTATGGAACAGAAAACCGTTCAGCAACAACATCATTTGAATTTGGCGGATCAACAGTACCACCAAAAGGCGGGTTGTCTAATGTAACGGATAAAACAGTACTAGTAGAGGGAGCCACAGATCTGATAGGTTATTCAATAACAGGTGGAAAATTACTAAACATCATACCTGATTTTGATGCAAAATCACTAATCATTTCTATCGATGCTACCGAGGATGGTATNCTAACCCTAACAATTCCTAGAACTGTGTTTGATTCAGTAGAGGATGGTATTGACGTAGAAGTCTTTGTCTTAATTGACCAAGAAGAAGCTGCAGACTTTGATGAAATAACTACAGCAACAGACAGAACAATTACCATAGAATTCCCTGCTGGAACTGAAGAAATTGAAATAATTGGTACCTTTGTAGTCCCAGAATTTGGTACAATTGCAGCNATGATNCTAGCAGTAGCAATTATCTCAATAATTGCAGTATCTGCAAAATCAAAACTTAGTATTATACCAAGATACTAAATTTCATCTTTTTTCTATTTTTAAATAATTAGACAATCAGATCCCATTAAGATCACCCAAGTCCATTTTTAAATATACATAAATAGCAATAATGTTGGTTGAGAATAGGATGAATTTTAAACGTTCTACGACATCAATGGCAATAACCCTAATGGCACTGTCATTAATTTCAATGACCTCAATTCAACAAGATGCTTTTGCTCAAAGTCAAGGAATGATGATCACAGCAACAGCCGATAAAGGCTCAGACACCATTACCGTTACAGGTAAAACAGTTTCTAGTCTTACAGATATTACATTTAGAGTGACATCTCCAAGTGGAAATAATGTCGTAGCTGTTGATCAAATATCACCAGATGACGAAGGTAATTTTGTAAAAGAATTCAAAATCGGATCAACATGGACCGAGAATGGACTCTATGAAATTACTGCAATGCAAGGAGTAGGTAAAAATTCATTATACACACTAAACGTTCTTGTTGGAGTAGCAAATGGTTTGACTGAAAGAACTTCCGTATCTGAATCTAATTTAGAATCTGGAATATTTCTACAAAATACAAACAATGCTGCAACAGATGTAGGAATTATGCTCGATGCAATAATTGTCGAGAATGGTTCTACAATGTTTGAGGTTACCGGAAAAACTGATAGAGTGAGCCAAGACATTACATTAAAGGTAACAGCACCAAATGGAAATGTGGTAAAAGTAGCTCAAATATCGCCAATGCTTGATGGAGAATTTACTGCAACAATCACAGTGGGTGGATCATTATGGAAACAAGATGGTAGTTACACTGTAAGTGTACGACAATTTGACGATCCAAAATATACTGCTTCAACTGAAGTAGAGATCAAAGACGGAGTTGTAGTCCCAGAATTTGGTACAATTGCAGCCATGATTCTAGCAGTAGCAATTATCTCAATAATTGCAGTATCTGCAAAATCAAGACTTAGCATTATGCCAAGATACTA
>Ga0051980_10001548_pt1 | contig 17391 bp, 20 predicted proteins | sample CryGey13umfilter_2_FD_55014 | JGI IMG/M metagenome (GOLD analysis project Ga0051980, IMG submission 55014) | Groundwater microbial communities from aquifer in Utah, USA - Crystal Geyser 4/9/14 3 um filter | ecosystem: Environmental > Aquatic > Deep subsurface > Groundwater | place: USA: Utah...
TAAAGGTAAACGAACGATCTTCATATACGGTTACTTCAACCGGAATTATAGTATCACCCATTTCTCTAGTCTTTTCGTTAAAAGCATTAACGAATTCCATAATATTTAAACCATGTGGACCTAAAGCAGTTCCAACCGGAGGTGCCGGTGTAGCCTTACCCGCTGATACTTGTAATTTTATCTTGGTCTTAATTTTTTTAGCCATACTGTTTCCTTTCAGGAAAAAATCCTAATTTCTAATTTCTAAATCCTAAATTTTTTGTCCCGATTTTGTCGGGATGAACATTTGAAATTGTTTAGTATTTAGGATTTTGAATTTAGTGCTTTTTAATTTTTATATTCTTTTAACCTGTAATGAATCCAATTCGACGGGGGTTTCCCTGCCAAACATAGATACCAAAACTTTAATTTTACCTTTTTCTTCATCAATTTCATTAACTTGGCCGTCGAATCCTTTAAATGGTCCGTCGTTAATAGTGACAGCTTCGCCAATTGATAAATCAATTTTATATTTTGGTTCCTCAATACCCATTCGCTTCTGAATGTGTTTTATCTCATCGGCGGCAACGGGAACCGGCATGGTGCCGGCACCGATAAAACCGGTAACCTGCGGGGTATTTCTGACCACATACCAAGAGTCATCAGTAACTACCATTTCCACCAGAACGTAACCGGGAAAAATTCTTTTCTCAATTACCCTGCGCCTGCCATTTTTGATAGTAATTTGCTTTTCCTTAGGGACAATAACTTGAAAGATCCTGTCTTCCATTCCTAAAGATTCTATACGTTGTTTTAAATTTTCGGCAACTCGATCTTCGTAGCCTGAATAAGTGTGGATAACATACCATCCTCTTTGTTGCGGTTGCTGTTTTGCCATAACCTCTCCTTACTTGAATTTTGTAAGTAAATACGACAAACCTTTAGAAAATAAATAATCTAATGCACCAAGATAAAGGGACACAACCAAAGAAAAGATAATAACAGCGATTGTCGCGCCAATTGCTTCTTTTCTGGTTGGCCATACTACCTTAGAAAATTCAGCCCTGACTTCTCGCAGGAAGCTCCAGATTTTCTTAAAGGGTTTGCCGACTAGTTTTAAAATTAATTTTAGAAATTCCATGAAAATACCTTTTTTAAGTATTTTAAAAAGCCTCCTCGGCTTTCTAAAATTATAGCACATAAAATTTTTTTAGTCAAATAAAATAACTTGAGACCGTTGAAAAACTCCCTTAAAATTAACTTTTAAAAAATTTCTTGATAATTTGCCCTCCAAAAAGCTTACAAAAATAAACTTATTTTTCTTGACTTTTGGGCTTTGTTAAGGTAAAATATAGATAGGTTAGCTATTAATTTTGGAGGGTTAAATGGCCTTTAAGAAACATACCAACAATTCATTTTTTGGAGATTTCCTTTACGAGAGTATTATTCCTAAAAATCATTTTCTAAAAGTAGCCAGAGAAGCAATAGACTGGGATAGGTTTACAAAAAAGCTGTTAAAGCATTACAAAGGCAAAGCAGAGGTTGGCAGAGCTCCATATAATCCCTCTATTCTCCTTCGCATGCTTTTTGTCTCCTATCTTTACAATATTTCCGAAAGACAATTAGAAGAAAGTGTTAACTTCAATCTCCCCGTTAAATACTTCGTCGGATTAGGGGTTGATGAAAAATCCCCGGATCACTCCACCTTAACTTACTTCAAAGAAAGGCTCTTGGGCGGTGGTTCCTTAACCCTTGAGAAAATCTTTACTGAACTCATTATTCAGGCTAAGAAATTAGGGGTGGAGTTCGGACAGATTCAAATTGTTGATGCTACCCATACCCATGCCGACATCAATATAGACAGAGATAACGGCAGGAAAAAGAAAGGGAAGCAGTCAGTAGACAAAGACGCTAGATGGGGAGTAAAACATAACAAGAAGGTAAAGGACGACAATGGCAACATTTATACCCAGAAACAATGCTTCTTAGGTTACAAAACCCACTCTAGCTTAAATGAAAAGACCGGTATTGTAACCAGCCTTAAAGTTAGTCCGGGAAATAAGTATGACGGGCATTACTTTCCTTCTCTTGTAAAAAAAGACCAAAGGAAAAAATTACTACCCTTAAAAACGCAAAAAAGATTAAAAGATCAGGAAAGAAAAATTATCTATGCTTGCGACAGAGGTTATGATGACGGTGAAAACCATACCTTTTTAGAAGAAAAAAATCTGGGAGATGCCATTAAAGTTGTAAGTACAAGACTCACCAAGAAGGATAAAAACAAAGATATCTGGATAAAACTAACCCAAAGTGACAATTATCAAAAAGGGCTTGAGGTTAGATACAAGGTTGAAAGAAAGTTTGGTGAAAGTAAAAAACATCATGGGTTTGGAAGGGCTAAATACAGAAGCCTTAATAAATACAATCTTCAAGCAAACTTTACCTTTATGGCCTTAAACCTAAAAGAGATATTAAAGATAACTGCGGGGATACGCCTTAAGAGTGGACCGATCACTCTTTAACGGGTATTCCGGCGCTTAAGAAAGAGCGGAAGGAAAGAAAAAACAAGGTTAAAACCAAAAAGCTGTGAGAAACGGCAGCATCAACGAGGGGCTGACCACCCCGAAAACAAACTTTTTACTGATAAACTCAAACTCTACTTAAAACCAGAGATATTTAAAGCTGAGTGAATTATTTTTCAACGGTCTCATAACTTTTGTTTTTATTTCGATTGTTTTTTGTTTTTCAAAAAACCATAAGTTACTATTATGACTGCAACAATCGCCAATGCGCCAATAACATAAAACATTGAACCTGTTTCTGGTAACACTTGTGTTCCTTGATATCCCATTTATCCCTCACTATTAATTAACTACAATATGATTGTATAACAACTAAAAATCTTGTCAAATATTTTTTTATTTACTAATAACTTCTGCCTTTAATTCTGCTTTAACGGCTAATCGTTTAAGATTTGTATTTGGCGGATAGCAGGTCATCAGGGTCGCTTCATAGCTGTTCCTTTGCTCCATAATTGACATATCCACAGGAGAAACTATTTTCTTCCCCTTTACTTTATATTCATAGCGTACGGATTCGTAATCGATATAAAACAAATCGCCGACTTCAAGATTATTTAAATTTATAAAGATTTCTTTATAACTCCCCCCCCTCCATGGATAATCACTAGAATGGCCGGAAATAAATACGTTACCTACTTTTCCCGGTAATGCCGTTTGCGGATAATGACTTACTCCCCTCTCTAGATCCTTCATGATATCTTTATCGTTATCGGAAAAAATAATCGGCGCCCTAACATTTATCCTTGGTATGTAAAGTATGGGGCTACTTTTGATATCAATAAATATAATTTTGTCGCCCCTATCTTCTGCCATCACTATTTTTTGATTTCTTGGAATTTGATTAAAAATGACCGGCAGATTCAACAAAAAAACAATTACTATAAAAATAAGGAGTGATAGGAGTGTTATCTTTATTGTTTCTTTAAAAAATCTACTCATTTATCAACCTTATTAAAATATTATAATTATTTCCTGACGGAATATTCTCAATTATTTCCAATGAGGTAGGCTTTAATTTTTCTTTAATAAATAACGCTTCTTTTTCGAAGTCCTTTTCATAATATAAAATATTGGATTTTGCCGATTCACCAATACTATTGCCGGTATCAACATCTTCAAAATCCTCAGCCAACAATTTATCCTGAAAGCTGGCGGCTAGACCTGCAATATCCGACATATTCTCAATTTTAATTTTTATATTAAATCTGACACTCTCTTCTGTTTTTTTTGTTATTCTTGCTCCTATCTCAGCTGCCCCAACCGAGCTGCACCCTTCATTGATATTTATTATTGCATGCTCATCTATCCCCGCATCTTGATTTATGTCAGATATTTTAAACAATGCGGCCAGTTCCTCGGGCGTTTCATTGCTACTAAATCGATGAATTATTTTACACTCGCCGGCATCTTCACTATTTTCCAAAACTACGCTGAACTTATCTAGATCTATTTTATCCATTATTTCTTTTTTTAAATTTTCATCTGCCAAATTAAGATTTATTTTTATTCTGAATTTACCGGATGTGCTTGGCTTTATCTCAACTGCCCGGGTTGTCGGTTTAGAAAAAATTTGTTCCACTATTCCCTGTAACGGCAAACTTGCATACAAGACTAAAATAACAACCATAGCAATAACTAAAATTGGGAACAAGGTAATGCGATAAATTCTATAAAAATTACCCACCTGCTCTCTTACTTTAAAATTCTCTGTTTCCGAATCATTTTTTTTAAAATAAGGATCTGTGAGATAAGCAAAAAGAGATGATCCAAAAAAAAGATAAGAAAACATTATCATGTCTTTAGCAAGACCCATATCACGAACAACAATTAAGCAATAAGAGGCAACGATAATTAAGTAAAGCCCTATTTTGAATGAATATTTACTTATGTCCTTTGTGGACTTTAGACTTAAAATTATCAAAATATTAAGAAAAAAAATAAGGACAAAATTTATCCCGGCAACAAAAAGAAATAAAATAATTCCAATTGAAATTAAACTGTCTTTTTCTTTATTGATTATACGGGAAAATTTTTTCATTTTTTATTTTTTTTCTTAAATAACAATAAGTAATAATCATCGAGGAAACAGCTATAACCCAGGTACGCGTAACTTTAATTCCAAAAATATTAGATGCATACATAAGTACAGGGATCAAACCGAAAGATAAAACCAAAGAAAGAACAATTTCTTCAATTCTATCCGCCCCCTCAACGAGATCAAACGTTTTGACGATAAAAAAACCGGGCATAAAAAAAACATAGAGAAGGGTTAAAAAAGAAAAAAACTTAATCGAGCTAAGGATAACTACAGCAAAAAGAAGTCCAAGTGCGAACAAAATCATTTTTGTTTCAAAACTAATTTTTCTTAATTTCATTCAGAATCCGTCATTATAATTGAAAAGATAGTGCTAATTGAGCTTCCTAGCAAAGCAATTAAAAAAGCTAAATAAATTCCTAGTTGTTTGGCCGAGTAATACAACAAAAAAAATAAAGCAAGATTTACATTGATTATTAAAAAAAAATTTGGTTTCTCCGATAAATGTCTTTTATTATCTTTATGTCTCTTTTTTAAAACAGTCAACACTCCGAAACAAAGCAGAAACCAGAAAGACATTCCGGCAAAAGAATTTAAAATTAACAATATGTTGTTTTTTGTACTATAAGCGGCTACAGATATAAGCAGTATGTATCCAAGCAAAAAATAATTGAAAATTTTATTGTAATCTGCATTTAATTTTGTCATTTATTTATTCAAGCCTATAAATAATATTACCATATTGCGCCAATCTTTCCCTATTAAAATTTTTTGCGTATTCTTTTCCGGCAACAATATAAATTGGTTTTTTATAGATTGAGAGCATTCCCAGATCACCCGATTCCCAGAATTTATTCCAATCATCAGTCGAGAATTTATCGTTTCCAAAAATATTGGGGGCAATTACTTCACGACAGCTATATCCGTATGCCCATGGCGCAAGTCTGGGTTCGGTTATAAACACCGACACATTTTGTTCAACCGAACATAAGCTTTTAATTTCTTCCAATTCAGTTGATATTATTTCCGGTTTTCTGGAAAATAAATAGAACAAAATCATGACTGTTAAGAGAGTTGTAAAAGCGCCACTTAAAACAATTTTTAAAGTTTTTTTGTCAAATCTAGATGCCATATTTTCAAGTCCAAGTCCAGCCAGCATTAATACAATAATATCCAGATATATAATTAAACGGTTATAGAAATAAAATTTAAACAGAATTAGAGAAAGAATAATTAGAGCCATGCCAATTAATAACTGGCCTTCTTTTGATTTTTTTTTCTTTAGGATTATGGCGCCATAGATAGCAAAAACTATATAATGAGGCGCAAATAAAAAATAATCTGATAGGCCATAAAACTTACCACCATAATAATTTGGACTAAACACAAAAGAATGATTAATGGTATTACTTAACAATCCGATAATAAGTTCGTGGTTATAAATATTGTATATTAGCGCTAAAGAAGCAAGGCACATTAGACCGGCTAAAATGATGCTTTTATCCCGAATAATTATATAATAAGCCATCAGGCCAAAAATAAAAAACATAAACGCCAAAGGATGAATTAATCCGGCCAAAACAGCAAAAAGAGATGACAATAAATACTTGTTTTTAACCAGAAAATACAGCGCCCAAATGCCAAATATTAAAGAAAAAACACTTTTAAATAGCATGAAAAAATGGCTTTCGAGTTGGATAATGGAAGTGGCAAACAAAAAAAATGTTAAACATGCGCTTTTCTTGCCAAAAATGTTTTTGACAAAAAAATACAAAGATATTCCTAGAAACAAAAATGACAATCCGAAACCTGCAACCAAAATATTGTCAACACTAATTCCCGCATACGACAAGACAGCAACAATGCCATAGAGGCCCGGCGGTTCGGATTTAATTGCGTCAAAAATTCCCCCAAAATGACCATTATAAATAGCATCTGAAATTAATATGAAATTATGTCTATAAATTCCCGTATCATAGCCCAAATATTGCCCTCTTATCAGGACCACGGAAAAAATTATGCCAAAAGACAGCAAAAAAAAGATATTATTTTTTACCCATAAATAGACGACCAAAATAAACTCCTAAGGGTATTATAATAATTAAAGTTACTACCCGATCAATTAAAGTAGCTATTAGTGCTTGTGCCGGCGCGATATTAAAAATTAACGCCGCATATGCCGTTAAAGACTCTGTAATGCCAATTGATGCAGGTGTCAGATTAATAAAAGTGGCGAGCCCCGCAACTGAATTTACATATACACCCTGGATAAAATCTAGGGAGGTTCCGATGGAACCGAATTTTAGCATAACAGCCGTGGCACCTAAAATCGAATTTAGTAAAAGTATCTGGATCAATTTAATACCAGTATCCTTACTAAGCGCGGAATGCGAATTAAATGAATTCTTTATTTTTGAAACCGGCAAAATTTTTACAATTTGAGGAAAAACTAAAATCGAAACACTAAAAACAAATATTGAAAAAAAGACCGCAAAAGCAATCCAAGAAACCACACTTTCCTTTAAAAACAGTATTACCATGGACAAGATAGCGATTAAAGAATTGATAGAAAAAACTAAAAGATAAGTTAGTCCCAAAGACTCCAGATAGCGCTTATATGAAAATGCATATTTCTTCTTAAAGTAAACTGCTTTTATTGCTGCGCCACCGAAAAAGAAAGAGAAATAATTTCCAAAGTTAGTGAGGATCGAGAGACCAAAGGCCTCGGTATTTTTTAGTTTTATACCAAACGGCTCCATTAAAATCTTTAGAAACAATCCGTTTAAGAAAAAAATAGCTAAGGTAACAAAAAACAACAACAACAAATATATGTATCTAATATCTAAAACTATCCCAAAATCAGCCCTAATTTGAAAAATGTAAATACTAAGCAGCACTATTCCGACAAGCGTTAAGATATTTCTAATTAATTTGTTTCTGTATTTCATACACATTCCCACCAAAAGAATAATTTGCGCTTAGTCCGTTTTCCTCAAAATAGCTAAAAATTTTAGCTTTCTCAATTCCGGTTTTATCTTCATCAATAAAATAAATGGATATTTGCCTATCAAGCAAGGCATTAATAATCCGGACAGTTTTATCCAAACGCTCTTCCTCGGGAATTGTTGTATAAATTGCCGTTTCCCGCAAAGGATAAAAATATTTATCACTAACAGTAACAAAAAAGATACTGTCTTCTGGAGTATTTATTTCAATTTGATTTTGTAGGTTATAAGACCAAGCAACGGAATTATTAAAATAAACATACGCCATATTACTATTTAACGCCGTGTTCACCGACAATGCCAAAAAAGATGTAATAATTAAAAATAAAGTAGCTTTAGACTCAAGAAAAATATACAAAAAATCTGCTGCCATAATCGATAAAATACCCCAGCTAGGCAGCAAATACCTTGCATAGCTTGTCCCCACGGAACCCACAAAACTCACACCCGACCACTCCCTCCCTAAATAAAAGGCAAATTGCATAAATACTATAAAAAATAGGGCAATCTTAAGAGCACTGCCCCTCCTTTTAAGTAGAAAGATATTTAAAAATGCAAATAAACATATTATTGGACTAACGGCGATAACCTGATTTTGAAGATTGGAAAAAAATAAAACAGGATTAAATTTTACTATTCTTTCAAGCAAAGATAATTCTTTTAGGGGAGAGCTAAAATACTCATAAGCATTTAAAACGTTTCCTGGCCTTAAAAAACCCAAAACATTGTCGTATATTACAAAATTGGCAGCAATAAAAATTAAGAAAACAAAGCCTATGAATATGCCAATACTCCCTTTTTCTATCTTGAAAACATAATTTCTAATTCTTTTATTAAACAAAGTAAGCGCAAATATCGGGAAAAGAAAAACAGCTATACTGTAGCGCACCCAAAAACTGATAATGGAAAAAATCAAAAATAACCAAAAAAGACTCGGATTAAGCGACTCGCTATGTGCCGACTTTAAAAAAGAAACGGCATAATACACGGCCGCAAAAAAGAAAACTAAGGCCAGCATATTGTTGTAAGGCATTGAAGAAACAAAAATAAAAGCCGGATTTAAAGCAAAGAAAAACATTGCAAGTAACGCATATTTTTTATTCCCTACTAAGATTAAAGCTAATCTATAGACATAAAAAAGAACTATTGCACAAAAAAACGGATTCGAAAAATAAATCAAATAATCACCTAGGGTTTTAAAAACCCCAAGTTCATAAATATAGCCTATCATTGATGTTGGATAGAGATTACCGTCTCTAACCACTACCCCACGGGGACCAAAAATTTGAAAATCAGAAAACTCTTTGTTCAGACTAGACTCTATCGGCAGACTGCCGTTTTCGGCTAAATTATCTGAAAAAATTATATTCTGATTAATATCCGAATTTGGCACCCATTTATGCCTAATCATGTTAATAAACAAGATTTGTATTAAAACAACAATTAAAACAACAAAAATTACACCAAGATAATTTTTTCTATTTTGCAATGATTCCATAAACTAATATTACAGTGAATATAATGATTATAAAATCTAAAAATCTTTTCATGGCTACCCCTGAAACAAAAAAAAGGCCAAAAAGCACAAGTAGCGGTATAAAAAAAATTGCGTCCAGCGATATTCCGGCAAGATAAAAGGCAATAAATGCCAGCAAAAACAAATAAGCAATAATAATATATGCAGGAAAAAATAAAGCAACAATAACCGAAGATAAAATTAGAAAAATGATCGCCAGATAATAACTAAAAAACGGCCCCTTATTATTGATATAATAATCACTAAACTTTGGACCTCTTTTATATATGTGCAGTAAATTTTCCCACAAACTAGACCGCATATAATATGTAACTTTAATTCTCGCTGTTTTTAAAATTGGTTTGTTGCGGATAATGTTTTGTAGCAATTTGGTATCATCCGAGGAATCCTTGTCCTCCAGATTTTTAATTTGGCACTTAAGAAATAATTTTCGATTACAAAAAAAGGTAGCCATGCCTTTTGAAATATGATTGAAATTGCTTTCATTTATATATAAGTCTTTAAAATTAGATGAAAAACTATCTTTATAAATTTTTTTTCTTACTTTATGAAAAAAACGGCTAACCAAATCGCCTGTTTCTTGTATTGCAACGCCCAAAAGTGGCTGATACTTAATACTATTTAATGCTATTAGGGCGTCAGGGAAAACAACACACCTGCAATCCAAAAAAAATAGTAAATCATACTTTGCCTTTTTTGAGCCTATATGTCTGGCATAAGCTCGTCCCCTATTCTTTCTAAAACTAATTATTTTTAAATCGATTTTTGTTTGTTTTTTAAAATCAGTAATTATTTTTAAAGTTTCATCCATGGAACCATCATTTATTAAAACTAATTCAAAACTAGTATGAGAATATTTAATTTTTTCTATTGAACATAAAAAATGTTCAATATTATTAGACTCATTATATATTGGTGTTATTATAGATATTTTTTTCATCTTATTTCTTTGCAACAATGCATATTCGGCGCCTGAACAAATTGCCGAAAATAGGAATATTTATTAAAACCTCTTCCAAAACGCCATAAACCGGCAAATGAGACGGCCTGAAATATGCCTCTAAAATTTTAAATTCATTCTTTTTTAATACTTTGCAAATATCTTTTTTGGACAATAAATTAATATGGGTAGGGTTCTTCTTTAGCAAAAAATTATTCTTTTTTAATAATTCAAATAAATGATATTTGTTGGGCGTATAAATTATCAAGCTGCCGCCGTTTTTTAATAAGCGATGGCACTCCTTAATTGTTCTTTGAAAAATTTTTGGTTTTAAATGTTCTGCAATGTCCCCCATAATAATTTTATCAAAATGCTCATCTTGAAACGGCTGCTTATCGGCCGAACAAACTATAAACTTTGCATTTTCTATCTTTTTTTTGCTACTGATTTCATTGCACTTTTTTATTGCTATAGCAGAAAGATCCGTTCCGATAACATTGCAATTGTGTTTTGCACACTCAAAGGCAAAGGTGCCGCTGCAAGTCCCAATATCAAGAATCTTTTCCGCTTTTTTTATCGGCGAAATCATTGCTAAAACATTTCTTACTTTATTATTATAATGCTTTTTTTTACTTTTTTGACCATCAAATTCTTTTTCAAAATAGTTTGAACTGTAAATTACTCCTGATATTTTTTCTTCCTCTTTTTCTCCTTGTTGTTTAAAAACTTTTATCTCGTGGGAACTTATATCTAACAAGCCAAAAGGCCAATTCTTAAGTAGAAAATTATCAATTCTTGAGAGGAAAACCGGCATTATCTTATACAAAATATAGATTGGGACTCTCTGAATCACATGGGAAGGAACCGATAAGACTTCTCTAAACCCACATTTTTGCATCTCTAAAGTTATGTCTTTATAACTCCTGAATTTTATATGAGAAGGGTTTATAAGCGGCTTTTTTTTTTAAAAAACGCGATGCAAAATAACATAGTCCTTTGAAAGCGCACACAAAGCTCTAATGCTTTTTTGCCACTCCCTGTCATCGGTAATATGATATAAAACGTCAAAGCACTGTACGGCCTCAAAATTGCCATTTTTAAAAGTTGAAATTTTAGAACAATAAGTCTTAATTCTCTTATTTTTTATTTGATCCAAAGCTTCCGTGGAAATATCTATTGCTGTCACATTAAATTTATTTTTTGCCAAAAAATTTGATAAAATTCCTATTCCGGATCCGGCGTCTAAAAATCGAGCTCCCTTTTTTATATTCAGTCGCCCCAAAACTTCTTTGTATCTTTTTAGAAGAATATCGTAAGAAAGTTCATTTGCTCTATTTCCGATACTTTTTATGCCAACGCTTGAATAATCTTTAATTTTTTCATGCCTTTTAATCCAATATTTTTTGTAATTAAATTCGCTCATTTCAAGTAAATTCCTTTTTTAAAAATTCGGCAACAATTAAAGAGGGGCTTTTTTTTATTTTAGCCTTATTCGTCTTAAACTTATCAATATTTTTTAAAAATTGCTTGATTTTTTTCTCATCCATATGCGACAAAAAGGCGTTCTTGCCTAATCCCTCTCTACGCTCTGTAGTATTTCGAAATAATAAAACCGGCAAGCCTAAGTAAGAAGCCTCTTCTTGATTACCGCCACCATCGGAAATTAAAAACTCCGAGGAACTTATAAGCTTAATAAAATCAAAATAACCGTAACGTTTTCTTATCTCAATGTTTTTATTATTTTTTAACTCGGAAAAAAGATTATGTTCTTTTAATTTCTTTTCTGTCGGCAAATGAAGGATAAAGACAACCTTTAAGTCCGAAGAAATCATTTTAATTTTTTCGACGATATCTTTTAACCTATTTTTATTGAAAATGTTTTCAAACCTATGAATAGAACAAACGCAGTATTTTTCTTCAGGTATAGACAACTTTGAAGACTTTTTGGCCATAGCTGCTAAATTCAGAGCATCCAGCAAAGTATTACTATTTAGATTAATCTTTATTCCCTTGTAGGGCTTTAAATTTTTTAAAGCCCAGTTTCCCGGACAAAAAAAGTAATCGGCCATCTTAAAGACCATGACCCTTATTATTTCTTCCGGAAAAGGGTTTTTATAATTAAAAGATCTAAGACCAGCTTCCACATGTCCCACTTTTAAACCGGCTAATTTTCCGATAATCGCCCCTATTAAAGTAGAAAAGGTATCTCCGTGAACCAATATTACTCTATTCTTTTCCCGCCCAAAAATTTTTCTCTTATTTAGAAGGGCTTTTATTATAATCTTACAAGCCCAAAAGCTCATTTTTAAAATACTGGTGATATCTTTGCCTTTGTATAAAACAAAATCCGGTTTTCTTATTTTAAAATCCAACTCTAGTTTGTTTATTGTTTCTTTATGCTGACCGGTAAAAATGAATTTATAGGGTATTTTTTGTTTATCAAACTCCAGCATAATTGGAGCCATTTTTGTTAGTTGAGCTTTAGTGCCCAAAATAATAAATATTCTTGCATTTTTTTCATGCCTTTTAGTCGACTTCATACTCTCTTTTCTTTTGTAAATATAGAATTTTTTCTTGATTTAACCGAATTCTTTCCAGCATATCAGCCACTAAAGCAAGAACTAATATGATGAGACCAATAGCGTTTAAAAACCCTCCAATAAATCCGAATGACTTATAAGGACTTAGGGAATGAGCAATAATATAATGATACAAAAGAAAGAAATCAAAAACGAGTCCTATAAAAAAAATAATAACCCCTAATGAACCGAAAAATTTTAAAGGCTTGTAGTCTCTTAACGTACGGAAAATTATTTTTAAAGTTTTATAACCGTAAGCAAACAAATTGTCGGAAATTTTTGACCTACCAAATTGTCGTTTTGCCCTAACTTTTAATGGAATTTCTTTTATCCTAAGGCCTTTGTAGGCTAAATCCAGAAATGCTTCCTGAGTATATGTAAATTTGCCAAATAAATTAATATTAAGTAATGCCTCCCTAGAATAAGCCCTAAAGCCACAAGACACATCATAAAATTTTCTTTTAATTAGCATACTTACAAATTTCGACATAAAAAGATTGCCCCAAAATTTAATAACCGACATATTTGGTGTTAAGTCCTTATCTATAAAACGGGAGCAGGTTACAAAATCTGCTTCTTTTGCAATAATCGGTTTAATTAATTTTGGAATATCTTTTGCGTTAAATTGACCATCCCCGTCAATAGTTACTAAGACATCGGCCTTCTTAGCAAGAGCAATACCGACACCTGTAACAAAAACCCAACCAAGTCCTCTATTTTTTGGAAATGAATGAACCTCCGCCCCACATTCTTTCGCCAATCTTACGCTAAAATCTCTAGACCCATCGTCTATGACTAAAATGTTTATTTCATCAATTCCAATAATCTTTTTGGGACAGCACTAATAACCTTGGCAATAGTTTTTTCTTCATTAAAACAAGGAATAATAACTAAAAGCTTCATACTTACACCTTTCGAAACCATCTTATTTTCTTCCTACCAAAGTGTCAACCTATTTCCCCAAAAAAACTTTTGAAAATTTTAGAAAAAGACTTTAAAATGGTAACCATGAGAATTACAAAGAGGACTTACCTTATATCGGCAGTAGTAGCTCTGTCCGTCATTATTCCGCTGGTTTATCACCACAAAAAAACCAATACACAGGTTAAGGGAATCAAAACGGAGCTTGCTCAAGTTAATCTTACCAAGCTAAAACAAATTCAGAATCAAAAATATCACCCTATAATTTCTCAGGGAGCAGGCAATGAAAGTAGTCTTAGCGTAAGTGCCAAGTCCGCCATTGTTGTGGATAACTCAACCGGTAATGTGCTTTTTGAAAAAGACATTAGCACCAAAAGGCCGCCGGCCAGCATTGCCAAAATCTTGACAGCCATAGTTGCTACCGAAACTATGGATTTAAACAAACGCCTAAAAGTGTCCGAGAGCGCTGCAAATATGGAGCCTAATAAAGTATATCTTGGGGCAGGCGAGGAAATCAGACTTGAAGACTTACTAATTTGTTTAATGACGGCTTCGGCAAATGACGCCGCAGAAGTTATAGCCGAAAATTTTCCGGGTGGAAGATCGGCATTTATAGACAAACTTAACGAAAAAATCATTGATCTCGGTCTTACTAATACTCACTATAAAAACCCCTCAGGACTCGACGAGGATGGTTTTTATACCTCAGCATTAGACATGGCCACTATTGTTAGATATGCCATAGATAAAACGCCGGATGTTATTCGATATGCTGGAATCAGAGAATATACTGTTCCCGGCACCGAGGATTTAAACTACGAACACTACACTGCCCATATCAGCGATCTTTTAAAAAGCTATCCGTATATGATTGCCTCCAAACCGGGCTTCACCTATAATGCGGGCCATACTTTAATCGGAATTGCCCAAAGAAATAATAAAAAGATAGTGATGATATATTTAGACTCAAATGACGGCATGAACGACGGTACTAATCTCTTTGAATACGGGTTTTCTAAACTGGGAGTCTAGTCACTATTGAGTCGGTCCGGCCCCACTCTGAAGTGTTGGACTTACCTGACCCAGTATTTGAGATTTAGCATCCTTAAATTCTTTCTCGAATGCCTCTTTGCCCTCATCGCCTTTTTGATCCAGAAGATCCAGTTTGCTTTCTAAGGTTGAAAGCGCGCCTAGCTGATCCTCATAAAGCTTTTCCAGCTCCATTTTTCTTCGTTTCTCCGTAAAATAGAGCTTAATTGCTAAATGAATAACAAGCGCTAAAAGCAAAAGCGTTGGAAAAAAGCCGAATAAAGCTTTTTTATTATCGGAAAAAAAGTCTTTAACTAAAGTGCCGCCTGCGGCAGTTGACGGATTCTCAGAAACCGATATTTCAACATCGGTTGACGTTTGTTTGGCCAGCGGTTCTTCCGGCGATGTTCCTCCTTGTCCCTGAACCTTAGGTTCGCTTCCGGAAAAAGTTTGACCGCCAGAAGTATCAGTATCACTGGGGGTATTTCCAGACACGGGGGGAGGAGTAACTTCCGTAGTAGGGATTGGAGTAGGAGTAATAATAGGCCTTCTTGTGGGCGTTGGCATTAAACCTTCGCTGTAAACCGTAAGTCCTGCAGAACGCTGATCATAATCGTGCAAAACCGAACCATTAAAAGTTACCCAAATGTCATTTAGGTCTATAGCGGCTTCGCCCGGATTTTTTCCTTTAAATACCAGCTTAGCAATTAGCCCGTCTCCGGAAAACCCCTCCGTACCGGTAACACCGCAAGCCACAGTCGTTGACGAGCTTTCTATCCACCTATTACAAAATGATCCGCTTTGCTCCGGCTGTAAGCCTTCTAATATTTCTGTTGGAAAATTGATTTTAACTTGGACTGCATTTATTTTTTCCGTATCAGTATTAATTCGTAGTTCATATTTGATGGCCTTACCCGTTTCTACGCTGTTGTTTGAAGAGGTTAAATATACTATTTTGGCTGCATGGGCTTTTCCCGGCAACAAAAAAAGTACATTTATAATGCAAATTATAAGATAAATAATTATTTTTTTATTTTTCATCAAACGGCAACCCTCACCCTAATTATCTTGGAATCAAAATTTTTTAATATATTGGTTCCTTTTTTATCATTAGCCGTTACCATACTATCTTCCCTTACCTTTATTGTAGTGTTTGAAAAAGACTTTGCAATAAAATCTATTGTCATGACTCTGTTTTTACCTTTAAATCCGGGGGATGGCGCGCCGCAAGCAACTTTAACAAGACCTTTTTCGTTTTGATATCTATTTTCAATATAAAGTTTGCAAAAAGAATCGGTGGTATCCAGCTTCATGGCTTCTAAGATCCTGGAATCGTATTCGATATTGGCCTGAATAGCATTTACCAGATAATTATTAGTATCAAGATCTATCCCAACCTTAAACGGAGTACCGGCCCCCGGTATTTCGCTGGGACCGACAATGATTAGAGAAGCCGGGCTTTTCCCCCAGGAAACCATATTCCAGTTAACTCCCTTGGGAGGATTATCTTTATAATAAATTAGGACTAAAATCAAAACTAAAAAAGCAGCAATTAAAAATTCTTTTTTTGACGCAATTTTTCTAATTTTCTCTCTCAATGCAAACTCTATTTAAAGATTATTTAGTCAAATTATGCAAAGTCTTTCTAAGTGACTTTCTTTTGGTAAAAGCAAGCGCAAGAACAACTATGCCAATACCTAGTGCATAAGCGGTGGTTTTGGTCATAACAAAAAACGACACTGTGGCCGATAACGGCTTGTCATTTTTTTCGCCGTATGTAGCAACCAAGGTAGCGGTGTAGCGACCGGCTAAAAATTTATTGGTTTTCCACTCCGTAGTCATTTTCCGTATAGCTCCGGGTAAAACATTTTCACCTTCTACCTGAATTTCGTCCACTTTTTGTCCTAAAATATTAGTAATAATAATAGAGCCTTTTGGCTTAATATGATTTCTGCCGGAATTTTTCACTCTTAAATCAAGTTTTATAGGCGCTTTTTCCGAATATCCTGGCGCCTTAAATGACTCTACAGAAGCTTCCTCTTTGACATTACCCGAAACCCTTAAAAGCACTAAAGATACAACTCTAGGAGCAACAACAGCGCCGCCCTCTACTTTAACTTGGCCGCCCATATTAACAATAATGCTGGCATACCTTCCACCCGGTTCGGCATTTTTAGGGATGCTTATTGAATAATTAATGATTTTTGTTTCTTTTGGTTTTAAAGTAAACGAACTGGGACTTGCCGTTATCCACTTGGCAAGAGAATAAGTAAGGTCAGAATTCTGCTCCATAAGGTTGACGTTGCCATCCTCTCCAACGGCTTTAAAATCTTCCATCTGCACTGTAAAGCTACTTTCGTTTGACGACTCGTTCGTAACTTTTAATGCTTGAGTTGGAACATCTTCGCCGGGATTTCCGAATAATTCAAATCTAGGCGGCACAACAGTAACAGAACCCGTAGGCGGAGTATCCGCAGCATTAATTATTGATGGAACAAAAGCGACGATAAATGCAAGGATAACACCAAGAAACAGCATTTTCTTAGTCATAATTTTCTCCTTTAAAGAAAATGAATATCAATTTATTAAAAAATACTAAGGGCAATATACTACATAAGCACGTTAAAGTCAAACAAATTCAAAGCCAAAATTCGAAGCTGAACATTTTGATATTATTTAAATTAAAGAGACCGTTGAAAAACAATTTATTTAAATCAAACTATCTCTAGTTTTGATAAGAGTGTTAATTAAGTAAGGAAAAGTTTGTTTTTAGGGCGGTTAGCC
>Ga0051980_10001549_pt1 | contig 17382 bp, 20 predicted proteins | sample CryGey13umfilter_2_FD_55014 | JGI IMG/M metagenome (GOLD analysis project Ga0051980, IMG submission 55014) | Groundwater microbial communities from aquifer in Utah, USA - Crystal Geyser 4/9/14 3 um filter | ecosystem: Environmental > Aquatic > Deep subsurface > Groundwater | place: USA: Utah...
CTCCCACGCTGGCTTATAACACTTCAGGCGCCAGCGAAACGATTTTCATAAAGCCTTTTTCACGCAGTTCACGCGCCACCGGCCCAAAAATACGCGTACCCCTGGGGTTCTTCCCGTCCGCGTCCAGGATGACCGCGGCATTGTCGTCGAAGCGGATGTGCGAACCGTCTTCACGGCGCCATTCCTTCGCGCAACGGACAACCACTGCGCGCACCACTTCGCTCTTCTTGACTGCGCCCTGCGGCGTGGCAGACTTGACCGCCGCCACCACCACGTCCCCCACCGCGCCATATTTGCGCGTGGAGCCGCCCAGCACGTGGATCACCTGGATCTCACGCGCGCCGGTGTTATCGGCCACCTTCAGAAAAGATTCCTGTTGGATCATGCCGGCCCTCCCTCTTCGGAACGACTGAAGTCGTCACTACGTGGAGACTCGGCTTCGGGCTTGGCTTCCACACCGGTCAGCGTGGACACATCCACATCCGCGGCGGAGACGGCTTCCACGCCCGCGTCCGCTGTGCGGATTTCGCGCTTGACCACCGTCTCGACCACCCAGCGCTTCTCGCGTGACAATGGGCGGGATTCCACGATCTGGACCTGGTCGCCCACCTGGCAGCCNATCTCGTCGTGAGCCTTGACGCGCTTGCTCAAGTGAACCACCTTCTGGTACAACGGGTGACGGAACACGCGCTTGATCTCGACCACCACGGTCTTGGTCATTTTATTGCTGGTAACGACTCCGGTTATGCGACGACGATTGTTCATGCTTCACCTTCCACTTCCGCCTTGCGTTCGTTGGCNATGGTCGCCATGCGCGCAATGTCACGGCGGAGGCTGCGCAATCGGCTGGAGTCGGTCAGTTGACCGCTCACCTGCTGAAAACGCAGGTTCATCAANTCCTCATGGGCGTCCGCCATTTTGGANTCAATCTCTTCGATTTTCAGGTCACGAATCTCACTCGGTTTCATGCCTATTCTCCTGATTCATGGCGGGCCACGATCCTGGTGCGGATAGCGAGCTTATACTGGGCGCTTTTCAACGCCTGATTCGCTATCTCCTCCGGCAGGCCGCTAATCTCGAACATAACGCGGCCCGGCTTGACGACTGCCACGTAATATTCCACATTGCCTTTACCGGAACCCATGCGGGTTTCAGGCGGCTTGTGCGTATACGGCTTGGCCGGNAAAATGCGGATCCAGACCTTGCCGCGCCGCTTCATTTCGCGGACGATGGCGCGGCGCGCCGCTTCGATTTGACGGGCGGTTACCCAGCCCGGTTCCAGCGCCTGCAGGCCGTACTCGCCGAACGAGACTTCCGCGCCGCGCAGAGCCTTGCCCCTCATGCGACCGCGCATCTGCTTGCGCCACTTGACACGTTTTGGCATTAACATGATTATTTCTCCAGAGATTAGAGATTAGTTATCAGAGAGCAGTCAACCACTTACCATTTACCACTTACCAATTACTACTCTCTGCTCTCTATTCTCTTCTCTACTTACTGACGTACACGCCTTCGGTCGTTTCGGTCTTTTCTTCCACTTCGGGCGCAACTTCACCCTTGTAGACCCACACCTTGATGCCGATCTGNCCATAGGTGGTCCCGGCCTCGGTGCGTGCAAAATCAATGTTCGCCCGCAGGGTCTGCAGGGGGACGCGGCCGTCGCGCAACCAGACGGTGCGGGCCATTTCCGCTCCGCCCAAGCGCCCGGCGACTTCGATCTTGATCCCCTGGGCGCCCTGCTTCATGGCTGTCTGGATGGCGCGCTTCATCGCGCGGCGATAGGCAATGCGGCGCTCCAATTGGTCGGCAATGTTATGCGCCACCAGCACGGCATCCGTATCCGGGGTGGAAATTTCCTTGATGTCCAGGTCCACCTTCTTGCCAATCAAAGTTTNCAGGGCCTGGCGGATCCTCTTGACACCTTCACCCTTGCGCCCAATCAGGACACCCGGTTTGGCGGTGTAAATGGAAACCTTTGTCTTGCCGGGGAAGCGTTCCACGTCAATGCGCGAAATGCCTGCTTTTTCTTTGAGGATGGCTTCCGGCATTTCCCGTTGCAACTTGCGAACCTGGGTGCTGGTTGCCGCGCCGCCCTTGGAGCCGCCTCCCTGCAACAGCGCGCGAATAGCCATATCCTGGTGCAACTGCTCGCGATACTGCCTGCCTTCGGCAAACCAGCGGCCCTGCCACAAGGTATTAATGCCCAGNCGCATACCAATCGGATGTACTTTGCGACCCATAATTTCTCCTTGAGTCCTTTCCCGGTTACGACTCGCGCTCGCGCAGGACAACCGTCACGTGCGAAGAGCGGCGCAGAACAGGCTTGAAGCGGCCGCGCGCCCCAAAGCGCCGCCACTTGCGAGTCGGCGCCTCGTTGGCAAAAATCTGGGCCACATATAGATCGTCCCGGCTGACGCCGAAGTTCTCCTCGGCGTTCGCCACCGCGGAGGCCAGCAGTTTGCGGACCGGCAGCGCGGCGCCTTTGGTCTCGAAGCGCAACATTTCCAGCGCCTCGTTGGCGTCCCTGCCGCGCACCAGGTCCACCACCANGCGGACTTTCTGGGCGGAAACGGACAGGAAGCGCAGGTGTGCGTGAATATTATGCATGGCTGGTTCTCCTACGCCGCCGCGGCTTCCTTCGTGCCGTGACCGCGGAACATGCGGGTCGGCGCGAATTCACCCAGGCGGTGGCCCACCATGTTTTCCGTGATGTAGATCGGCACATGACGGCGGCCATCGTGCACCGCGATAGTGTGACCCACCATCTGCGGGAAGATGACGCTCGCGCGGCTCCAAGTGCGGATNACTTTCTTCTCGCCCTTGGCATTCATGGCTTCCACTCGTTGTAGCAGTTTAGGCTCGATGAACGGGCCTTTTTTCAATGATCGAGACATAGTTTCGTTCCTCGCTTATCGCCTAGCGGCTCTTCTTACTGCGGCGGCGCACAATATACTTGTCGGTCAACTTATTCTGGCGCGTACGGTAACCCAGGGTGGGCTTGCCCCACGGACTGCGCGGACCGGGTTTGCCGATCGGCTGGCGGCCTTCGCCGCCGCCGTGCGGATGATCACGCGGGCTCATGGCTGAACCGCGCACCGTCGGGCGGATGCCCAGGTGACGCTTGCGCCCGGCCTTGCCCAACTTGATGTTGCCATGGTCCAGGTTGCCGACCTGCCCAATCGTCGCGTAGCACACCTGGCTCACCAGGCGCACTTCACCGGACGGCATGCGTACCTGGGCGAAATCGCCTTCCTTCGCCAAAAGTTGCGCCGCGCCCCCGGCTGAACGCACCAGTTGCCCGCCGCGCCCTTCCTTCAACTCGATGTTGTGGATCAGCGTACCGACCGGGATGCTGGAAATCGGCAGGTGGTTGCCCGTGCGGATCTCGGCAGTCGGGCCAGCCATGATGGTATCGCCGACCTTCAGGTCCAGCGGGGCTACGATATAGCGCTTCTCACCGTCCGCATAGTAAAGCAGGGCCAGGCGCGCGGTGCGGTTCGGATCGTACTCAATCGCCGCAACTTTCGCCGGGATGCCGCGTTTCTCGCGCTTGAAATCCACCTTGCGGATGGACTGGCGATGCCCGCCGCCGCGATGGCGAACGGTTATACGGCCATAGGAGTTGCGTCCGCCGCTCTTGCGCAAGGCGTGAGCAGGGAGCGCTCCGGCGTGGACTTGGTGATCTCATCGAAAGTGTACCCGGTCATGCCACGCTGGCCGGGTGTTACCGGTTTATACTTTTTAACTGCCATTACTGCACCCCTTCAAACATGCTCAGGGTCTGGCCTATAGCCAGGGTCACGATCGCCTTCTTGAAGCCGGGCTTGCGCGGCAGAAGGCGGCGGCTCTTGGCGCGGCGCCCGCGCTTGGCCGCGACGTTGATAATATTGACGCGTTCCACGTTGACATCATAGATGGACTCGATCGCATCCTTGACCATCGTGCGGGTCGCTTCCTTCGAGACCTCGAACGTGTACTGGTTCAACTTGCGGGACTGGTAACCGGATTTCTCCGTGACCAGCGGCGTAAAATTTCATACATCGTCGTCATGGTTCACTTCCTATCCGAGTTGCGCCGTCAGCGCATCCAACGCCTTAAGCGGCAACACCAATTTATCGTAGCCGAGCAGGTCGCGGATGTTCAGGTAACCGGCCAGCAAAACTTTCGCATCCGGCAGGTTGACGGACGCTCGCATCGCGGCATCGTAATCCTGGTCTTTTTCCGACAGGACCACCAGCGCGCTGGACTCGCCGACCAGGCGGTTCAACGCCTCGGACATGAGGCGGGTGCGCGCTTCATCGAGTTTGATCTCGTCCACCAGCACCACGCCCGCGTCCGCGGCCTTGGCCGAAAGCGCCGAGCGCAGGGCGGCCTGGCGCATCTTCTTGGGCATCTGCTGGAAATAACTGCGCGGCTGGGGCGTGTGGACGCGTCCGCCGCCCACCCACTGCACGGCGCGCCGCGAACCCTGGCGGGCGCGGCCGGTGCCTTTTTGCTTCCACGGCTTCTGTCCGCCGCCGGAAACTTCACTGCGCGTCTTGGTCTTGTGCGTACCCAGGCGCGCGTTCGCCATCTGGCGCTGGTAAGCCTGGTGCATCAAATCTATATTGACCTTGGCTTCAAAGATGGCCGCAGGCAATTCCACCTGCTTCACCATCTTGCCTTCCATGTTGAAAACGTCTGCTTTCATCGCTTGCTCCCGTATGCGCCTACTGCTTGCGCGCCTCTTTGATCATGATTACGCCGCCCTTGGGACCAGGCACCGCGCCGTGCAAGCCAAGCAGGTTGCGCTCGGCATCCACCAGCACGACTTTAAGTCCCTGCGCAGTGACGCGGTCGGTACCCATGTGTCCGGAGCGACGCGTGCCGCGGTACACGCGGCCGGGCGTGGTGGTCGCGCCGCTCGAACCGGGCGCGCGCGTGCGGTCGGATGCGCCGTGCGTCTTGGGCTGGCCACTGAAATGGTGGCGCTTGACCACACCGGCAAAACCCTTACCCTTGCTGGTGCCGATCACGTCCACGCGCTCGCCCACAGCAAAGGTTTCCACCGTCACCTTGTCGCCAACATTCATATCCACTGTTTTGGAACGGAATTCGCGCAGAAAGCGCAGGGGAGGAATTTCCTTGGCTTTAAGATGTCCCAATTCGCCGCCCGTAAGCCGCTTGGGATGCAGTTCGCTAAAGCCCAATTGGAACGCGGAGTAACCCTCTTTTTCGGGGGTGCGTACCTGCGTAATGTAACATGGCCCAGCTTCGATGATTGTCACGGGACGCGCGACGCCTTGCTCATCGAAGACCTGGGTCATGCCGATCTTCTTGCCAATCAGCCCTTTCAACATCTCAGTTTTCTCCTTCAAAAATTTTTGTTCGAGACTGTCAGCCCGGGCTTGGGCTGCATCATCTCGGAGACAGCACAGTCAATTGTCCGGGCGCGACGCCTGGGGGTTGTTGGCGTCCACGCGCGGGACAGTTCTTGCGCTGTGTTAGTTCTGTTAGTTTCGTAGTTTGGTAGTTTGGTAGTTTGGTAGTTTGGTGGTTTGGTGGTTTGGTGGTTTGGTAGTTCAGCAGTTCCTTACGCCTAACCGTTTGACTACGTAACTGCATAACTACATAACTACGTAACTATCCAACTATCCAACTATCCAACTAAATCTTGATCTCGATATCCACGCCCGCCGGAAGGTTAAGGCGCATGAGCATATCAATGGTTTTCGAGTCCGGCTCCAACACATCTATCAGGCGGTTGTGCGTGCGGATCTCGAAGTGCTCGTGCGAGTCCTTGTCAATGAATGCGGAGCGCCGTATTGTAAAGCGTTCCAGCTTGGTTGGCAAGGGTACGGGGCCAACAACATGAGCGCCGGATCGTTCGGCCGTTTCGACGATCCGTTTCGCGGACTGGTCGAGGACACGATGGTCATAAGCCTTAAGGCGGATGCGGATCTTCTGTTTCGTCATTGCTGGCCTATTCGATGATCTTGGTGATGACACCCGCGCCGACGGTCAGGCCGCCTTCGCGAATGGCGAATTTCGATCCCGTTTCCAACGCCACCGGCACGATCAATTCCACCGTCAGGTTCACGTTGTCTCCCGGCATCACCATCTCCACGCCTTCCGGCAGGGTGATGTCCCCGGTCACATCCATCGTGCGGATGTAGAACTGCGGCCGATACCCGCTGAAGAACGCCTTGTGCCGCCCTCCCTCTTCCTTCTTCAACACGTACACTTCCGCCAGGAATTTCCGGTGCGGCGTGATGCTCCCCGGTTTCGCCAGCACCTGCCCGCGCTCCACATCTTCGCGTTCGATGCCGCGCAACAGCAAGCCCAGGTTGTCCCCGGCGATGCCCTCGTCCAGCGATTTGTGGAACATTTCCACTCCCGTGCAGACCGTCGCGCGCGTCTCGCGCAGTCCCACGATCTCGATCGGATCCCCGATCTTCACCCGCCCGCGATCCACGCGCCCGGTCACCACCGTCCCGCGTCCCTTGATCGAGAACACGTCTTCCGCCGCCATCATGAACGGCTTGTCCGTGTCGCGCTTCGGTTCGGGAATGTACTCGTCCACCACCCGCAGGATTTCCCGGATGCAGGCGTACTCCGGCGCATTCGGGTCTGTGCTGGCGCTGTCCAGCGCCAACTTGGCGCTGCCGCGCACGATCGGCGTCGTGTCGCCCGGGAAGCCGTAGCTGGTCAGCAGTTCCCGCAGTTCCAGCTCCACCAGCTCCAGCAGTTCCGGGTCGTCCATCATGTCAATCTTGTTCAGGAACACCACGATGCTCGGCACTTCCACCTGGCGCGCCAAGAGAACGTGTTCGCGCGTCTGCGGCATCGGACCGTCCGGCGCCGCCACCACCAGGATCGCCCCGTCCACCTGCGCCGCTCCCGTGATCATGTTCTTGATGTAGTCACGGTGCCCCGGCATGTCCACGTGCGCGTAGTGACGTTTGTCCGTCTCATACTCCACGTGCGCTATGTTGATCGTGATGCCGCGCGCTTTTTCCTCCGGCGCATTGTCAATGCTGTCGTAGGCGCGGTATTCCGCCTTCCCCAGCATCTGGCTCACTTTCGTGATCGCCGCCGTCAGCGTCGTCTTCCCGTGGTCTATGTGTCCCATTGTCCCCACGTTCAGGTGCGGTTTGTTCCGCTCATATTTCTGCTTCGCCATGATGACTCTCCTTTTGCAAAAGAAAACAGACCGTTGTTATTTTATGATTTCTTTCGCCACGGCCTCAGAGACCGGGGCATAATGATCAAATTCCATCGAAAAAACGCCGCGCCCCTGCGATCCCGAGCGCAGGACGGTCGCATACCCGAACATTTCGCCCAACGGCACCATAGACTTCACGGCCTGCGCGTTGCCGGGACGAATTTCCATGCCCTGGATCATCCCGCGGCGGCTGTTCAACTGGCCGATCACATCGCCAAGATATTCTTCAGGGATGACCACTTCCACTTTCATGATCGGTTCCAGCAAAACGGGGCCGCCCTTGTGAATGCCATCCTTGAAGGCCATTGAAGAGGCCGTTTTGAAGGCCATTTCGTTCGAGTCCACTTCGTGGAAAGAACCGTCAATAAGGGAAATCTTCAAATCCACCACGGGATAGCCCGCGATGACGCCGCTTTCGGCGGTTTCCTTCACGCCTTTCTCGATCGCGGGGATGTACTCGCGCGGAATCGCGCCGCCAACAATCTTATTTTCAAAGACGATACCACTGCCTCGTTCGCCCGGCTCCATCGAAAAGATAACGTGACCGTATTGGCCCCGGCCTCCGGACTGTTTCGCATATTTCATCTCAGCCTTCGCGACCTTGCGCGTGATCGACTCGCGATAAGCCACACGCGGGTTGCCGATATTTGCCTGGACGCGGAACTCCCGAAGCATTCGGTCCACCAGGACGTCGAGGTGGAGCTCGCCCATCCCGGCGATGATCGTCTGCCCGGTCGTTTCGTCACTGCGGACGCGGAAGGTGGGATCTTCTTCCGAGAGTTTCTTCAGCGCCTCGCCCATCTTCTCCTGGTCCGAACTGGACTTCGGCTCGATCGCGACCGAAATGACGGGCTCGGGGAAGGTAATGTTCTCAAGCAAAACCTTCTTATTTTCGCAGAGCGTGTCGCCCGTGAAGGTTTCCTTGAAACCAAGCGCCGCGGCGATATCGCCCGAGCGCACCTCGGTGATGTCCTCGCGCCGGTCCGCGTACATGCGGATCAGGCGTCCAACGCGCTCGCGCTTGTCCTTCGTCGAATTCGTCACCATCGAGCCCTGGCTCAAGGTCCCGGAATAGACGCGGAAATAAGCCAGTCGTCCCACGTAGGGATCGGTCACGATCTTAAAGACCAGGGCGCTCAAGGGAGCGTTATCTTCCGCCGGCAGTTCGATCACCTCTTCCGCATGATCGGGATCGGCGCCGCTGACGGGGGGAATATCTGCGGGGGACGGAAGGTAATCAATCACCGCATCCAGCAGAACCTGAATACCCTTATTACGCATGGCTGACCCGCAGAAAGCGGGCGTTGCGCGATTTGTTAAAACCGCCTTGCGCAAGGCATCCTTCAATTCCTGCGCGCTAATCTCACCGCCTTCAAGATACTTGACGGTGAGCGCATCATCCAACTCGGCAATCTTTTCAACCATATGATGGCGGGCTTCTTCGGCCTGCGCCTTCATATCTTCGGGAATGTCGGCCACTGTAACCTCGCGGCCCATTTCGTCTTCCCAAACCATGGCCTGCATGGTAAGCAAGTCAATCACACCGCGGAAGGTGGACTCAAAACCGATCGGCACTTGCATCGGGATCGCGTCCGCCCCGAGGCGGTCCTTGATGGTCTGGATGGTGCGTTCATAAGAAGCGCCGACGCGGTCCATCTTGTTGACAAAGCAAATGCGCGGCACGGCATAGCGGTCCGCCTGGCGCCAGACTGTCTCCGACTGCGGTTCCACACCCTGCACCGCGTCGAAGAGCACGACGCCGCCATCCAGCACGCGCAAGGAACGCTGCACCTCGGCGGTGAAGTCAATGTGTCCGGGCGTATCAATCAGGTTGATCTGATAGCCCTTCCACTCCGCGGAAACAGCCGCAGAGACGATGGTGATGCCGCGCTCGCGTTCCTGTTCCATCCAGTCGGTGACGGTCGTGCCGTCATCCACCGAGCCAATGCGGTGGGTCTTGCCGGTGTAGAAAAGGATACGTTCCGTCGTGGTTGTTTTACCAGCGTCAATGTGCGCGATAATGCCAATATTTCTATATCGTTCCAGCGGATGCTCGCGTGCCATGATACAAACTGCCTGTGTCTTCCAAGAAACTCTAAAAACTAAACCCGGTAATGGGAAAAGGCGCGGTTGGCCTCCGCCATTTTGTGGGTTTCATCGCGTTTGCGGATCGCATTGCCCGTCTCATTGGCCGCGTCGATCAACTCACCCGCCAGTTTTTCGGGGAAGGATTTACCGGAGCGTTCGCGCGCCGAACCCAGGATCCAGCGCAGCGCCAGGGTGGTGCGGCGGTCGGACGCAACTTCCATCGGGACCTGATAGGTGGCGCCGCCCACGCGCCGCGGACGAACTTCCATGGCCGGGCCAACATTCTTCAGGGCGGCATCGAAGACCTCGATAGGGTTCTTCTGCGTCTTTTCCTGGATCAGGTCGAGGGTCTGATAGACGAGACGTGTCGCAAGGCTCTTCTTGCCTCGCGACATAATATGAAGGATCATCGTCTGCAGGTTGACATTGTTGTAGCGCAGGTCGGGTGGGACGATGCGCTGTTCAGGGGATCCACGTCGCATAATTTCTTTTCCTTACTGGTTACTTCGGACGCTTCGCGCCGTACTTGGAGCGGCTCTGCTTACGCTTGGCTACGCCAGTCGTATCCAACGAACCGCGCACAATGTGATATCGCACGCCCGGCAGGTCTTTAACACGGCCGCCGCGTACCAGCACAACCGAGTGTTCCTGTAACTGATGGCCCTCGCCCGGGATGTAGGCCGTGACTTCGATGCCGTTGGTCAGGCGCACACGCGCGATCTTCCGCAAGGCCGAGTTCGGCTTCTTGGGTGTCATCGTACGCACCACAGTGCACACGCCGCGTTTCTGCGGAGCGCCTGCGGCCTGGCGGACGCGGCGCTGCTTGTTCGAGTTTAGCGTGTAAAGCAAAGCCGGGGCCTTGCTTTTTACTTTCTTGGTCTTGCGACCCTTGCGAACCATTTGATTGATAGTAGGCACTTTGCCTCCGGGCAAATATCGTGATTGCGTTTTTCCAGAGAACGAGGCCATCACAACTAGCCTGATGGCCTCACTATTTAGATGCCACGCGCAGACGGGATAAAGGCCGCCTTGTAATTGGCAACGGCGCGGTATTCTATCATGCGCTTAAGTGTCCGTCAAGAACCAGTTTTCTTGCGACCGAAATTTTCACCGAGTCCAAGCAAACCGGTATCCATGCGCGGCGGATGAGTCTTCTCCTCATCCTTGCCGAACCTGACCATGTCGCCGCCTTCACCCACCGCTTCCACCGCCAACCCCAGGCTTTGGAGTTCCTTGACGAGCACGCGGAACGAAGCCGGGATGCTCGGCTCTTCGATCGGCTCGCCTTTGACGATGGCTTCGTAGGTATTGACGCGTCCCTGAACATCGTCGGACTTGACCGTCAGCATTTCCTGCAAAGTATAGGCCGCGCCGTAGGCTTCCAGCGCCCACACTTCCATTTCACCGAAACGCTGTCCGCCAAACTGGGCTTTACCGCCCAGGGGTTGCTGGGTGACGAGGCTGTACGGACCCGTCGAACGCGCGTGAACCTTATCCTCCACCAAATGGTGCAACTTCAGGATGGTCATCACACCCACGGTAACAGGCTGGTCGTACGGCAGGCCGGTCTTTCCATCCCGCAAAGTCTGCTTGCCAAGAATAGGCATCGGGGAGCCATTCTCGCGCATGACTTCCTGGGCGGCATTAAGCACTTTCTCGTCCGACACCTTTTTGGCATAGCCAAGCGCTTCCATCCACAGGCGCAGGCAGGCGCGGACCGTGTAATCGTCGCGTTCGGGATGGCGGCGATGCACAGGTTCCTCGTCCAGGGCAAAAATCTGGTCGGGGTCGTACCCATGATCGCGCAACCATTCGCGCGCCGCAGACTGGCGGGCGTAATTCACTTCGTTAAGACGGCGGGGCTTATAACCGCGGCCGCCCAGCCATTCTCCCAGATAGAGATTGCGGACTTCATCGTCGTCCTGGATGGAGTTTTCGTCGTACTCCTGCTCTTTGAGCCATTTCCACGCCGCCGCCGCGGATTCCTTCCAAGCCTCATCCACCAGCCAGGCGCGGGCGAGCTCGGCTTCGATCTCGGATTCGGACGCGCCATCGAAGACCGGCGTCACCGCGCGAAATCCGAGGCGCTTGGCCGCCCACCCAAGGTGGACTTCCAACACCTGGCCGATATTCATACGTCCGGGTACGCCCAACGGGTTCAAGATAAGATCAACTGGCGTACCATCTTCCAGGAACGGCATATCTTCCACGGGAACAACCTTGGAGACAACGCCCTTGTTTCCATGACGGCCCGCCATCTTGTCACCGGCGGTGATCTTGCGGCGCTGGGCGACCGAAACGCGCACCATCATATCCACGCCCGCCGAAAGATCGGAATTTTCCTCGCGGGTGAACACTTTCACGTCCACCACTTTACCGCGCTCGCCGTGCGGCATGCGCAGGGAGGTATCCTTTACATCGCGGGATTTCTCGCCGAAGATGGCGCGCAGGAGACGCTCTTCGGGCGTCAGTTCCTTTTCGCCCTTCGGCGTGATCTTGCCGACCAGGATGTCATTCGGGCCGACTTCCGCGCCGATGCGGATGATGCCGTTTTCATCCAAATCTTTGATCGCATCTTCCCCGACGTTGGGGATGTCGCGCGTGATCTCTTCGGGACCCAGCTTGGTGTCCCGCGCTTCGACCTCGTACTTCTCGATATGCACGGAAGTGAAGCGATCTTCCTGGACAAGACGCTCGGAGAGCAGGATGGCATCTTCGAAGTTGCCGCCTTCCCACGAGAGGAACGCCACAACCACGTTCTGGCCGAGCGCCAGTTCGCCGCTTTCAGTCGAAGACGAATCGGCGATGATGTCGCCGCGCTTGATGACCTGTCCCTTCACGACCGCGGGGCGCTGGTCAATGCAGGTGGACTGATTGGAGCGCTGATATTTTCGCAGTTGATAGACACGCGTAGGGTGGCCCTTCTCCTTAACCGAGATCGTGCTGCCGGTAACGGAAACCACCTCCCCATCCTCGATTGCAACGATGACCTGTCCCGAATCCAGCGCCGCGTTATATTCCATCCCAGTGGAGACCATCGGGATTTCAGGGCGGACCAGCACGGCTTGCGCCATCATGTTCGACCCCATCAACGCGCGGTTGGCGTCGTCGTGTTCCAGAAACGGGATCAGCGCGGCGCTGATGCCGACGACCTGGTGTGGGGCCACATCCATATAATCCACGACTTCAGGATTCTGGAAAACGAAGCCGGAGTGATAACGACAAGAGATGCGCTCACGGACAAATTCGTGTTCGTCTGTCAAGGGCGCGTTGGCCTGCGCGATCACATATTTATCCTCCGCATCCGCGGACAGATAATCCACTTGTTCGGAGACGAAGGGGACAACAGGAATCTCACTGCCCACTTTGGCGAGGGATCTCAGCATTTTGGCTGTAATGCGTTCGCCATCCTTGACAATGACATTGCCCGATTTCGGATCGGTCACGTTACCGCGAACTGTGCGGCCCCCCAAATTGGCACCATCACAAGGCAAAACCTTGACGACTTTGCGATACGGCGTCTCGATGAATCCATATTCGTTCACGCGGGCAAAGGAGGCCAGGCGGCCAATGAGACCGATGTTCGGGCCTTCGGGCGTCTCGATCGGGCAGATGCGTCCGTAATGCGAGTGGTGCACGTCGCGGACATCGAAGCCGGCGCGCTCGCGTCGCAGGCCGCCAGGTCCGAGAGCCGAGAGCGTGCGCTTGTGGCGCAACTCCGCCAGCGGGTTGGTCTGATCCATGAACTGGCTCAACTGGCTGGAGCCGAAGAATTCGCGCAGGGCCGCAACCACCGGGCGGATGTTGACCAGCGTCACCGGGGAAAGCTGCTCCTGGTCGCGGATGGACATGCGCTCTTTAATGACGCGCTCCATGCGGCGCAAGCCGATGCGCAGTTTGTTCTGGATCAGTTCGCCGACCGTCTTGACGCGGCGGTTGCCGAGGTGATCAATATCGTCGGCATGTTCAACACCGTTATTAATGAGGATCATGCGCCGGATAAGGCGGATGATATCGCTCTTGGTCACGTTACGGTGCGGGATCGGGATGGACAGGTCCAGTTTCTGGTTCAGTTTGTAACGGCCGACGCGCTCCAAATCGTAGTGGCGCTGGTCGAAAAGTTGTTCCTCGAGGAAGCCCTTGGCGTTTTCCAGTGTGGCCGGGTCGCCGGGGCGCATCTTTTTGAAAAATTCAATCAGGGCGGCTTCGGCAATGGTTTTGCCTCCGCTCAAATCCCACTCCGGCTCCTGGTGCAAAGTGGAGGCCATGAACAGGCGGTCGGGGTTGTTGTCCACATCCTGAAAGAGGGACATGATCTCCTCGTCCGTGCCATTCCTGAGAGGGGATTCGGATAACCCATCCTCCACCGCGGAGAGGGCGCGCAGGAAGACCGTGATCGGCACGGTGCGCTTGCGGTTGAACTTCAGGATGATGTAATCGGATTTGCGGGTCTCGAACTCCATCCACGCGCCGCGGTCGGGGATGAGTTTCGCCATCGCCAGCGGGCGGCCCGTCGCGCGGTCCGTGGGCGCTTCGAAGTAGACGCCCGGGGAGCGGATCAACTGCGAAACGACGACGCGCTCCGTCCCGTTGATGATGAACGTCCCCTTGTCGGTCATCTCGGGAAAATCGCCCAGGAAGATATCCTGCTTGATCGGCTCGGGGACATCCGGCCCTGCCAGCAAAACCGAGATGTACAGCGGGCTGGCGTAGGTCAGGTCGCGTTCGACGCATTCCTCGATGGAATGTTTCGGATCCCCAAACCAGTATTTCAGCCCCCACTGTTTGGACTCGGGGCCGCGGCTGGGGAAATAAAGTTTCATTCCCTTGTTATAGGATTCGATGGGTGAAATTTCGTGGAACAGATCCCCAAGGCCTTCCCGCTTGAGTCGTTCGAATGAGTCAAGTTGTACTTCAATCAGATTGGGAAGACCGAGATTAACCGGGATACGCGCGTAATTTTTTTGGGGCAAAGAGGATGCCATTCGTCTCTCCTGACCTTGGGGACTGACGCTTAAAATGATTCAACCTGTCCTGGGACACTCATCAGGACAGCGACAGAACATTATATAGGGATGGGATTGATTGGTCAAGCAATTTAGACCCCTAATTTCCAATTGGCCTCATCAAAAATTTGACCAACAGAAACCAGTTTGGGCAATCCAAATACCAACCGGACTGTTTTTATTGTATCATGGAAGATATTCCCGCCGGCATTCGGAACTCTTGCCTTTCTATAGGGTTCTCAAACGTGAATCTCATTTCAAGCAGGCAGACGGAGGTACTTCATGACAACGGCAACCGCCAACCCCAATGTGAATGATCGCAAGGAAATTTTCGGCTGGGCAATGTACGATTGGGCCAACTCGGCCTTCAGCGCCACGGTGGGGACGGTTTTCCTGGCCCCCTACGTTGCGGCCCTGGCACGCGCCGCCGCGGAAAGAGCCGGCACAAGCACGATCCCATTTTTCGGGATTCCCGTCGCGCCCGATTCGTTCCTGCCTTACTGCATTTCCTTTTCTGTCGGAATGCAGGTGCTCTTCCTCCCCATTCTCGGCGCGATCGCAGACTATTCCCACCGTCGCAAACAGATGATGCAATTGTTCGCCACGATCGGCGCGATCTGCACCATCCTGATGTTTGCCGTCAGCGGCGACCTGTGGTGGCTGGGCGGCGTCCTCTTCATCCTCGCCAACCTGACCTTCGGCGCGGCCCTGGTGTTCTACAACTCCTACCTGCCCGACATCGCCAGCGAAGACCAGCGTGACCGCGTCTCCTCCTACGGTTGGGCAATGGGCTATCTCGGCGGCGGACTCCTGCTCGTCCTCAACCTCGCACTTTATATGTTTAGCGACACAATCGGCATTCCCGGCGACCTGGCTGTGCGGATCAACCTCGCCTCGGCAGGCATTTGGTGGCTGGGATTTTCGTTCTTCACCTGGGCGCGCGTCCGGCCCCGCCACGCGATCCACGTTCTGCCAAAAGGGGAAACCTACGTCAGCGTTGGATTCAAACAATTGGGGAGCACTCTGCGCGAGATCAAGCGCTTCCCCGAAACGCTCAAATACCTGCTCGCCTACTTCCTTTATAACGACGGCATCCAGACGGTGATCGCGGTCGCGTCCACTTTTGCGGCCGCGCCATTAATTCAGGGCGGCCTCGAACTGGGACAAACCACCCTCACCGAAGTTATCCTCATGATCCAGTTTATGGCCTTCTTTGGCGCGCTCTTCTGGGGCAAACTCGCCAAGTGGATTGGCGCCAAACAGTCTATCATCGTCAGCCTCGTGATCTGGCTGGGTGTGGTCATCTTCGCGTATGGTGGANTGTATGGNGACAGCCGCGTCGCCCAGTTCTTNATCCTCGGCGCNTTCATCGCCCTCGTCATGGGCGGGTCGCAGGCCATCAGCCGCAGTCTCTTCGCCCAAATGATCCCCACCGGCAAAGAAGCCGAGTTCTACTCCTTTTATGAAGTCAGCGAGCGCGGCACCTCGTGGACGGGCCCGCTGATCTTTGGCCTCGTCAACCAGTGGTTCGGCAGTTTACGCTTCGGCATCCTGGCGCTCATCTTCTACTTCATCGCCGGGCTGATCGTCCTTCCATTCGTCAATGTGAAAAAAGCGATGGAGGATGTCAAGAAATACGAAGCCGCGAAAAACAACGGATCCTAAAATACGAACTACAAAAACCAGGCTTCTTTGAGAAGCCTGGTTTTTTGATTTACAAGTTCGCAAAAAACCTGTGGATTTTTTCCATCGCCCGCTCGATGACTTCCATCGAGGTGGCATAGCACAGACGGATATACCCGTCTCCCGCGGGACCGAAGTCTGTTCCCGCCAAAACGGCGACTCCCTGCTCGTCGAGCAATCGCCGTTGAATCTCCTTCGACGAGATCCCAAACGCTTTGACATTCGGAAAGACGTAGAACGCGCCCTGCGGCTTCTGCGCGTGGACGCGCGGGATCGCGTTCACCAATTCCACCATCCGGTCGCGGCGTTTCTGATATTCGGTCACCATCTCGCGGACAAAGTCCTGTGGTCCCGTGATAGCTTCCATTCCCGCATATTGCGTGAACATCGCCGTGCTTCCCGTAGAATGTGTGACCAGCAATTCGAGCCTCTCCGCCAGTGCGGGCGGCGCGACCATGTAACCGAGCCGCCAGCCCGTCATGGAGTAGGCTTTGGAAAAACCATCGGCAATAACCGTGCGTTCCAGCATCCCATCCAGCGAAGCAACGCTCGGCGCGGACTCCATCCCATCGTAGACGAGGCGCGAGTAGATTTCGTCCGCCAGAATCCAGGCATTGTATTTCTGCGCCTGCGCGGCAATGTGCTTGAGATCGTCGAGCGGAATCACCCCGCCCGTCGGATTCGCGGGCGAGTTCAGGACGATAAGTTTCGTCTTGTCTGAAATCTTCGAGTCGAAGACATCCAAATCAAACGAGAACTGGTTCTCCTCACGCAACGTCACCGGGACGGGCACNCCGCCCGCGACGCGGATCATGGCATGGTAGGTGGGGAAACCGGGATCGGGGTAGATAACCTCATCGCCCGGCGCGACCAGCGCCAAAGTCGGGAAGAAGAGGCCGGGCTTCGAGCCGGGACCGACCACCACCATGTCGGGGGTGATCGTCACGCCGCGACGCGCGCCCGCGTCCGCCGCGATCAGTTCGCGAAATTTCATCAGTCCCGCGGGAGGCGTGTAGCGCGTGAGACCTTCTTCGATAGCGGCCATGCCCGCCTGCGAGACATGTTCGGGCGTGCGAAAATCGGGCTGGCCGAGTTCGAGATGCAAAATCTCGCGGCCTTCTCTTTCCATTTCGAGGGCGCGGGCAAGGACGGCATACGCGCCTTCGGCTTCCAGGTGGGTGACACGGTCGGTAAAAGGATTCATTGATCCACCTTGAATAACCCGTCCATGTTCGCGCCGACAAAAGCGGATTGCAGGATACGCTCGTCGGCAGGGGCAAGCAGGGGTAGCATTTCATCCGTGACAACACGGTGGATCTTGTAGCGGCCCATATCGTCGCCGATGAAGTCGAGATTCGCGTCGCTGGTCATCCAATCGAGTTTGTCATACATGGAAAAGTT
>Ga0051980_10001565_pt1 | contig 17303 bp, 9 predicted proteins | sample CryGey13umfilter_2_FD_55014 | JGI IMG/M metagenome (GOLD analysis project Ga0051980, IMG submission 55014) | Groundwater microbial communities from aquifer in Utah, USA - Crystal Geyser 4/9/14 3 um filter | ecosystem: Environmental > Aquatic > Deep subsurface > Groundwater | place: USA: Utah...
ACCTGCCCGAAGATTTCCTAACAATAAAACCAAAATGAAAATTACAATCAGACCTCCTTCAATAAGATTACGTGAAACAGTACTAACGGCACGGTTTACTAAATCTGTTCGGTCGAGAAATGGTTCAATTTCCAATCCTTCAGGCAATGATTTTTGAATGAGTTTAATTTTTTCTTTAACCCCGTCTATTACCTGTGATGCGTTTTTTCCTTTTAACATCATTACCACACCTCCAACGGCTTCGCCCGTTGTATCAACAATGAAAGCACCATAACGGGGGGCACTTCCTAACTGGACTTTTGCAACATTGCCAATTAAAACAGGCATTCCATTATCAGAAGATTTTACAACAATATTTTCAATGTCTTCCATTGTTTTGATAAGTCCAATGCCTCTGATAAAATAAGCATTCGGTTTTTTGTCAATGTAGGCACTGCCTGTATTCTGATTGTTTTTTTCAAGTGCGTCAAAAATTTCTAAAAGTGTAACATTCATGCTCCTTAATCTTTCAGGATTAACGGCAATTTCAAATTGTTTAATAAATCCGCCGTAACTGTTTACATCAGCAACGCCAGAAGTTCCAAGCATTTCACGCCTTACAATCCAATCTTGAATAGTTCGCAGTTCGGTAGGATTATACTTTTTCTCATAGCCATGTTTAACGTGCAAAACATATTGATAGATTTCGCCCAAACCTGTTGAGATAGGTGCTAATTCGGGCTTTGCAACACCTTCGGGAATTATGTTTTCAGTTTCTTTCAGCCTTTCAGTAATCTGCTGTCTTGTCCAGTAAATATCTGCATTGTCTTTGAAGACAACAGTTACAACGGATAAGCCAAGACGTGAAACTGACCTTAATTCGAGAATATCAGGGATATTGGCAACCGATATTTCAATAGGAGCGGTAATAAACTGCTCAACTTCATTTGCAGCAAGTGTAGGTGCAACGGAAATAATCTGTACCTGATTGTTTGTTATATCCGGCACAGCATCTATGGGCAATTCTTTTAATGAAAAAATTCCCCAAGCCACAAGTGCAAGAACAAATAAGCCAATTATGATTTTGTTCTTTATGGAAAAACTAATAATTTTTTCTATCATAAAACATTTAATAATCAATTAGATAAATAAGAATTTACTGAAATCAGGGCTGTTTTATTGGATATACCGAAAACAAAGTGACATAACGCATATTGCATTATGAACAAATTTATAGCCTGATTTTACTAATTGATTATGCTTTGGGCGGTTGCCAGATATCAAGAATAATGTCTTTTAAAGAGATTACATTATAAATGTAAGTTACTGCTACCGGAATTGGTGTAATAGCATTAACAGATTCATTTAATGCAATAATTGTATTTACATGACAACAATTGCAAACACAAAAAGGCGGACATGTATGACAATCATTATCAGTGTGATTGTTATTTGTAGAATTTTCAGTTTTATTCATACATAAAATATCTCCACCATCTTGGCAGGGATAAGTCAAAAGAGTGATTATATAAATTGAAAATATATAATAGAAATATTTCACGGTGCAAATATATAATTATTTTTGAGGGATAAAGCCTGCTAACATAAAATTAATACAATGACCCGTATTAGGGATTTTAGCATTTTGAGTATTTGAAAATTTATCATCTGTCAATACCACATTAACTGCCGCATAATTAAATCACTCCTTATTGGGTTGATTCGTTGGCAAAGTAAATGCTCTATTTGTTTTTTTTACCTTAGAAAATAATATTATTCAAAAAAAAACAAATTGTGCCCGACGTCAGTTCGTCTAATAACTCCCAAAACAGTTCGTTGTATTGCTCTCGACAACTGTATGGGATGCCCAACGAAGATAGGAATTATATCTATTCTAACGAATGCATGATTTTTAGTTAAATGAGGATATCGATTTTTTTGGGTTCGCCAAAAAACCTTTGTCCTTTGAAAACCTATAGAAAAAAGACAGTGCTGGGGATTCGCCGAATTGAGCGCAGCCGAAATTTAGTTCAACAGCGGCTTCATGCTTGGTCTCGTCCCTAAAGACGAGACGAGCCACATGAAGGCTAGTTATTGTGTACCTGTTGATTTTCATTTTAACGGTCTTTTTTTAATCATACCACCTTTAGCATCCTTTATGCTGTGCATTGCAATAAATGCATCTTTATCTATTTTGTCTATCTCGGTTTGCAACTTTGATAATTCCAATCGAGTTATTAAGGTATATACTATATCCGTCTGCTTTAATGGTTCGCCTCGTTTTGCAAATCCTTTCTTGCCTGAATATAGAGTACATCCTCTTCCCATTTTTTCAATTATGGCCAATCTAATTTCTTCAGATTTATCAGATATTATTGTTACACCTATATATTCTTCAACACCTGTAATTACAAAATCAACTGTTTTTGAAGCAGCTAAATAAGTCAAAATAGCATACAATGCAATTTCTATAGAAAACACATAGGCAGCAATAGCAAATATAATTATATTAAAAATTAATATAACATCACCTATTGTCAATGAAGTTTTACGGCTTATAAAAACTGCTAATACTTCTGTTCCATCAATCACAGAACCTCCGCGAACTGCTAATCCTATTCCTAATCCTAAGAAAAAGCCACCAAATACAGCAATTAATAACTTGTCATCTGTAATAGAGGTAAATGGAATTAAATAAATAGTAATAGCAAGTAATATAATTGCTATAATGCTTTTGATAGCAAATTGTCTGCTTATTGTAGAGAATGCTAATATCATAAAAGGAATATTTATCAAAACAATTAAAACAGAAAGTGATATTCCTGTCAATTCTGTTGTAATAAGAGATAGCCCTGTTACACCTCCATCAAGGAATGAATTTGGCAGTAAAAATCCTTTTAATCCAAAACTTGTTGATAAAACTCCTAACAGAATTAGAAAACTGTCACGGAGTATATGCGCATATTCAACCTTCGTATTTTGGATTTCTCTTTCAAATTGCTTTGAAGATGGTTTTTTATTCTTCTTTTTAAGTTGACGTCTTACTGTCTCAACGATAATATATTGAAAAATTGGGTTCATTTTTATCAGTTTAGTTTTTTCTTTTCAAAGGCACACAACGTCAGCCCGTCTAATAACTCCCTAAAACTCTAGTTTTATTGCTCCCGACAACTGTACGGGATGCCCTGCAAAAATAGAAATTAAATCAATTCTAACGAATGCATGTTTTTTAGTTAAATGCGGATATCGATTTTTTTGGGTTCGCCAAAGAACCTTTATGCTTTGAAAATCCATAGATTAACGGCAGTGCTGAGGATTTAGTTCAACGAATGTATATCCACCATATATAGGTTATTTCGTATTTAGTTTGAGTTTTTTAATTTATTTAATTCTCTGGTTTTTAAGGCTATAACCGTTTTTAAAAGTTCCCTTCGACTGCGCTCAGGGCAGGTTTTGTCGGTTTTATCTATTTTTTGGTTTTAAGCAGATTTGTAATTATTTTCAAGACAAATATTACAATAAATAGTAAAGTCCAATTTTATAGAAATAATTAATGCAAAGGGTTTTAAAAAATATTTTACCGAAAGTTCTAAGCTACTTCCTTTGCAAAACTTCTTTTTTGAGAAAGCAAAGTGCAAAATCATATTTCAATAGCAACAAATTAATATATGNAAAAGTCTAGAATTGAATTTGATTTACAATTTTGATTGTCTATCAATAATAATTTTGTGTAAATTTGACGCAATTTTAAAGCACATATTATGATACATAATCGCAGCATTTTAGTCTTATTATTCTCCTTATTTATCTTAAGTTTTTCTTATGCTCAAAACCCTATTTCAAGCGAAGAACTTAATGAAATGTATGTCTATACCAATTTTGAAGACGCTTTGAAAAACACTTCCGAGGTTTACATTCTTGACCTCTCGGGACAAAACCTCACTGCTTTGCCAAAAAACATAAGCAGAATGAGAAAGTTGCAAGTATTACTACTATCCAACAACCATCTAATAAATTTAAACCCCGAAATTTATAAACTTAAAAACCTTCAAGTACTTGCCTTAGACAGCAATTATATCAAAAGCATTCCAGAAGAATTTGTTCAGTTGACAACTCTCGAAGAACTTTATATAGGATATAATATGATTACAGATTTGCCAACCGCTATCAGCAAGATGGAAAATCTACAAATTCTGAGTTTAAGCGGCGACAAAGATTTGAATTGGAAAAATATTTTTCACCCTCTTTCCAAAATTCGTAGCCTTAGAAGTTTGGATTTAAGCTATTGTAGTTTCGATACTATTCCTTGGCAATTATCGAATATTCAAGAACTTAAGCAACTTGATTTAAGCGGAAATCCTAATATGGAATGGGATACCTCTTTCAGTTATCTGGCACAAACCAACAATCTCGAAGTGCTAATACTTGCCAATAATAATCTGCGCGAGCTCCCAGCATCTTTTGGTAAATTGGATTTATTAAACACCGTTGATTTAAGTGAAAATCCGAAGCTAAACCTTAACCAAGTTGCAGAAGTTTTAAAGCCACTTTTTCGCCTCGAAGTTTTGGATATTTCCAATTGCGCATTGACAGAGATTCCAGCAGCAATGGGTGATTTGAGCAATTTGCGCGAAATTTATGCTCAAGATAATAGTATTAGCAAAATGGATGCTTCTATAAAAAAACTCTTCAAATTGGAAGTCCTCAATCTACGCAATAATGCCATCACTTCTTTGCCAGAAGGTATAGGTGGACTGCAAAGCCTTGAAGAACTGTATCTTTATAATAATCCTCTTACCTATATCCCTGAAGATTTTAAAGATTTAAAAGATTTGAAAATTTTGAAACTGCCAAAATCGACTCTTAATAAAGATATAAAGAAAAACTTAAAAGACTGGTTTCCAAATGCCAATATATCTTATCAAGATATTTCAAAAAAGAAATAATTGATGAAAGATTTCGTTAAAAGAGCAAATATTTACATTTCATGAAGATATCAAGAATAATTATTTTTGTCCTTATCGCATTTATTCCCTTTGGAAATGGCTGTAAAAAATGGCAAGTAATACATAAAGAAAAACAAGATTTAAGGGCATTGCGCCAAAAGCAAAGAGAAAAAGATGTCGAAAATGCCAAGAAATATGAAGAAGCAGTGAAAAGACAGGCTTCTATTCAAGATAAAAATACGCGTAAAATAATGAAACGTAAATACAAACAAGCTCAGCAATACAACAGTCATAAGCGCGAATTTTTCCTCAAGCGATGGTTTAAAGGTGGCAAGAAAACACAAAATGCTCCTCAAAGAAAAAATCGCGAATAATTTTTTTTTAATACATACTATTTATTTGCTATTTTTGAAAGATTGATTTCAAAGCATTAATTATGAGAACATTCTATTCAAAATTATTAGCAGTATTTTTGATTGTAGCTTTAACTCTTGGCTTCACCGATTGTGCATCAATTCTAAACCCTAAAAGAGAGAAAAAAGAAATGCAGAAAAAAAGAAGTGGCATTGCTAAAAAGAAAAGGGCAGAAATTCAAAAAGGCTACAAATAAATTTCATGAGAAAAATTCATGTGGCAAAACATTCTGAAAAGGATATGATTAATAAAATATTTTTGGCTTTTATTTTTGGCTTGCTTTTTTCAAAATATGCTTATAATCAAGAAAATAACTTCAAATACGAGAAGATTACCACTGAAATAAGCAGGGTGGAAAAAGGACTCTCTCAGAATACTGTGCGCAATATTTTTCAAGATTCCAAAGGATTTATATGGATTGGTACTTGGTCGGGACTAAACAGATTTGATGGCCTTAACTTCAAAATATTTCTCCCTGATATCAACAATCCCACAAAATCTATTAGCAATGCTGTAATAAACGCTCTTGCTGAAGATAAAAACGGATTTTTATGGATTGCTACAGAAAGTGGCCTCAACAAACTAAATACCAGAACTTTCGCTATAAAATCCTTCAATGAAATTGCAAAACCATTTTATAAAAATCATAGCGACACCATTTATTCACTACACTCCAGCAGCAAATATTTGTGGATTGGAACGCATAAAGGACTGGTATTAAAATTAAATAATAAAGACAGCTTTTTTGTCCCGAAAACTTTTGTCAACACCAAATACATTGCCGACAAGGAAATTAGGTCGATAGTGAAATTTTCTGCGAATCAGCTTTTGCTTGGCACCAACGATGGTTTGGTGATTATTGACATAAATACATTTCAAATTATTAAGGTCATTCGCACACCAACAATTTCTTCAAATTCAATATTATCATTACTGAAAATTGATGAAAGTAAAATTCTCATCGGTACAGAAAATGGACTTAATAGGCTCGATATCAATAAAATGATAAACAAAGTGATAAAGCTCGACAAAAATTCACTACCATATAATCCAGATTTAATAATGGCCATGATTAAAGCTTCTGACAGTTTGATTTGGCTGGCAACATCTGGAAAAGGGGTTTTCTTATTAAGAAATATTGCTAAAAGCAAATATTCTGTAGAGAAACTAAAAGCTGAAAACCTCAATGGAAACAGACTCACCGAAGAAATTCGTGAAGAATTATATTATTATTCTTTGTTAAAAAGCCGCGATGGAACAGTGTGGCTGGGTTCCGCTTGGAGTGGAATTTTTAAACTCGTATCCGACAAGAATATTTTTGAGGGATTTCAAAAATCTAACAAAGGCAATGGCTTAAGCGACAACCAGATTTGGTCTTTCTACAATGATGGCGACAAATTATGGATAGGAACACAAAAAGGCATAGATATATACAATAAAACAAGCCATAAAATGACTCATTTGACAAGCAGAGGCAAAATTGGCTACCGTTTTTCGTCCAACAATATACGCTCGATATTCAAAGATTCAGAGGGACATTTTTGGATAGGAACTTTTCAGCAAGGTCTAAATAAATATTTTCCCGAAAATGGCCGCATAGAGGTTTATCTGCCCGAAGCCAAAAATTCACATTTTGTGGCGGATGCTACTGTGTGGAAAATTGTAGAGGATAAACACAAAAACCTTTGGATGGCTACGCATAACGGGCTTCAAATGACAAATCTTACCTCAGGAAAAACCATCGTTTTCAAACATAATCCTATGGATTCCACTTCCATAAGCAACAATGTGATTTACAATGTATATTTCGATAAGCAAGGTTTTTTATGGCTTTCAACTTTTGATGGATTGAATAAATTTGACACTAAAACTTATAAATCTATAATATATAAACACCATTCTGCGAATAAAAAAAGCTTGAATACGAATAAAATATTTGCCATTTATCAAGATAATTCAATGGATTATTGGATAGGCACTATCGGCGGTGGACTAAATTATATAAACCATAAAACCAACGAGATAACAAGCTTTACAACCAAAGAGGGCTTATCCAATAATATTGTTTATGATATAATTGACGACAATTTTGGAAATCTTTGGCTAAGCACAAATTGTGGTATTTCATCTTTCAACCTTAAAAATAAAGTCTTCACAAATTACACCGTTAGCGATGGGCTTCAGAGCAACGAATTTAATTTTGGCGCTGCCTTAAAAGATAATTTTGGCAATATTTATTTTGGAGGAATGTTTGGTTTTAATGTGTTGAAACCTAAAGATATACAGATAGCATCTAACAATTTAAAAATGCTAATTTCCGAATTTTCTGTAAATAATGGTACAACAATTTATTATGTTTTGCCCAAGGAAACTATTCGCCTGAATTATAATCAAAACTCCTTTTCTATAAGATTCTCACTTCTCGATTATAAAAATCCAAACAAAGATATTTATCAATATAAACTTGAAGGAGTGAACAACGAATGGAAAACCGCTAACTCAGATGACCCTTTAATAAATTTTTATAAGTTACCTCCAGGCACTTACACTTTGCAGGTGAAAGGACTTAATTCTTTGGGAGTTTGGACCAGCGACAGTAAATATAAAATCATTATTAAGGATGCTTGGTATAATCTTTTGTGGTTAAAAATCGCCGCACTTCTTGTTATTGCAGCAATTTTATTTATGCTTATTCGCAATAGGATAAAAAGAATAAACTTTGAACATGAATCAGAAAAACAACTCTTAGAACTTGAAAGTCAAACGCTTAAGCTTCAAATGAATCCTCATTTTATTTTCAATACTCTCAATTCTATCCAAAGTTTTATTTTGCAAAATGATGTTGACAAATCAATTTCTTATTTGTCGAAATTTTCTAAATTAATGCGACTTTTGTTGATTAATTCAAGAGAAAGTAATATTTCTTTGGAGAGCGAAATATATCTTTTGCAATCTTATCTCGAATTGGAAAATTTGAGACATCAAGAAGGTTTCGATTTTGTGATAAATGTTGATGAAAACATAGAAAAAGAATTTATAGGAATTCCGCCAATGATAATTCAACCTTTTGTTGAAAACGCTGTGATTCATGGGCTCCTGCCTTTGAAAGAGAGAAGAGGCAAACTTCAGATTTCAATCTCTCAGGAAAAAAATTTTATCAAAGTGAATATTGAAGACAATGGCGTTGGAAGAAATTATTATCAGGAAAATCAGCAAGATAAATTGCATCGACCTAGTGGAATTTTAATAACTCAAAAACGTTTGGAGCTTATCAACACTCAGTTTTCTGATAAATCGAGCTTGAAAGTTACAGATTTGAAAGATGAGCAAAATAACTCTTTGGGCACAAAGGTTGAAATCTTGATACAATTTACTAATATTGATGATGATTAGAATTTTAATATAAAGCTATAAAATCATGGAAGAAAATATTCTGAGAGCAGTAATTATTGATGACGAACCTAATTCGCGTAGAACTTTAAAGACAATGTTGAATCGCTATTGCGATTTAAACATTATAGGCGAGGCTGGCGGCGTAAGTTCTGGTGTGGAATTGATTAAAAACCTATCACCAAATTTAATTTTTCTGGATATTAAAATGAATGATGGCACTGGTTTCGACCTACTTAAGCAAATTGAATTAAAAGATTTCCAAATAATTTTTACTACCGCTTACGACCAATTTGCAATAAAAGCTATAAAATATTCTGCCTTAGATTATCTTTTAAAACCTATTGATATTGAGGAGCTTCAAACTGCAGTTAACAAAGCCGAAAACGCTATAAATACTTCTAACATAAGCCAAGTAAAGCAACTCAATGTGCTGGTTAACAACAATTTTAATCCCGAATCTATGCAAAAGATAGTGTTTTCCACTGCTGAAGGAATGCACATAATAGAAATAAAAAAGATAATCCGCTGCGAAGCCGATGACTACTATACAAGAATTTTTGTTGAAGGGCGCAAGCTTATCATGATATCCAAAACTCTTAAAGAAGTTGACAAAATGCTCTCGAACCATACTTTTGTAAGAGTTCATAAAACACATTTAGCTAACGTAGATTATATAAAAACCTATGTAAAATCTGGTGGAGGCTATCTTATCATGACCAATGGCGAGCAGATTCCTGTGTCGCGAAGAAAAAGAGAAGTGCTTATGGAAGCCCTCGGAATGTTGTAAAAAAAAGAAAATATTGTCGGTTGCAAGCTTTAAAATTCCTTAATCTGATTTTTTATGCCCGATGGCTGATATAATATTTCAGATCTAAGAAATTAATTTGTACTTTTGAACTTTGCTATGAATAGGCAAATAACAATAAATTACATAAAGATGAAAGAATTTTTACCCATACTGATAGGAATTATTTGGCTTGGATTTAAGATGTATAACAAAAACCAAGAAAATTTGCGCAAGCAGTTGAAAAAAAATGAAACCATAGAAGCTGATGAAGTTACCTCAGAGCCACAGCAAAATTTCGAGGAAATATTAAGTCAGTTTTTTGAGCCAACGGTACAAAAAAAATCTCCATTTGCTGATTTTCAGGAATCTGCCTTTAACACTGTTGAAGACGATTATTCAAAAGTAGAAGAAATAATACCTCAAAGCGAGCCCATAGATTATTATAATCCTAAAACAGATAATTCATTGCATAGTGTTGAGGACGAATATGTTTTAGGTAATCACGCCCGCAATGAAGAAAAAAAATTAAAGTATTTAGCGCTTCATGCCAACGACGATAAAAATATTGCTGAGGATTTTGACTTCGAAAAAGCCATTATTTATAGCGCCATTCTAAATAGACCTTATGCTTAATGATTCTAAATATTCAATCTTTTCAATTTTTGTATTGCCATTGTGGTTTTTTTTTAACTTTGGCGACTTTTAGCATGGGAAATAAATAACATTAAAAATACAAGTATGATTCGAAAGTTACTATTATCAGCAATCGTAATGATGTTTTCCTTTTATACCTTTGCCCAGTCGGGCTCTTTAAAAGGGAAAGTAATAGATAAAGAAACAAAAGAGCCAATTCCTTTTGCAAATGTAGTAGTTGAATTAGGAGGCAAAATTGTCAACGGAGCAACAACTGACTTTGACGGAAATTACAATATCAAACCTATTCCTCCAGGAAAATATGATATTAAAGCCAGTTTTGTGGGATATAAAAACCTTATGGTTAGAGGCGTAGTTATAAACGCCAACAAAATTATGTTTTTAGATGTAGATTTAGAATCAACAACTACTACCTTAAATACTTTTGAAGTAGTAGAATATAAAGTTCCTCTTATCGATAAAGACCAAACATCTACTGGAGGCACCATGACTTCTGAAGAAATTAGCAAAATGGCTGGTCGTTCTGCAACTTCTGTGGCTGTGACTGTTGGTGGAGTTTTCTCCGATGAAAATGGAAATATGGGTGGTATTCGTGGCGGTCGTTCAGGTGGTACTGCTACTTATATCGATGGGGTCCGAGTAATTGGTTCAGCAAGCATTCCACAGTCGGCTATCGATCAGGTATCCGTTATCACTGGTGGAACACCTGCAATGTATGGAGACTTTACTGGTGGTATTGTAAATATCACAACAAAAGGCCCTTCAAGAGATTTTAGTGCTGGATTTGAGGGAATTACCTCAGAATTGCTCGATGGTTATGGTTATAGCCTTCTTGGATTTAATATTCAAGGACCTCTTATCAAAGGAAAAGATACAACAAAAAATACTTCACTTCTTGGATTTTTTATCTCAGGTGAAGGCAGCTACAATCGCGATGGAAATCCTGCATCAATAGGAACTTACAAGGTTAATGACCAAACATTAGGAATGTTAAGAAGCAATCCTGTTCGTCCTTCAGGAACAGGTTTTGGCTCATATCCAAATTCTGAATTTATTCACATGAGCGATTTGGAAAATGTACATACCAGAATCAATTCAGATGCCGTTGGCGTTAATATTTCTGGAAAACTCGATGTTAGAACTACTGACTATACCAACTTAACTTTTGGAGGTTCAGTGAATTATAATAGCGGCAAAAATTGGAATTTAGCAAATACCTTGTACAATTATGAAAATAATGGTATATATAACAATCTGACTTGGCGCGTGTATGGAAAATTTACTCAACGATTTCCAACAGCCAAAGATAGCCGTTCGCTAATAAAAAATGTATATTACAGCATACAGGCCGATTATTCAAAATTCAATCAAACAACTCAAAATGCCTACCTCGGTGATAACCTTTTCGGATATGGCTATGTGGGAAAATTCAAAACTTATAGCATTAATTCCTATGAATTAGGTAGTGATACCGTTTTAGGCTACACCAACGTTATGATTCACAATGGTTTTAGAGATACACTTTTCGATTTTGAGAGAAGCGAAATAAATCCTAATCTTTCAAATTATACAGACCAGTACTATAATTTATACGATTTGAACTCCGGATTTTATAGAAATTTACTCACGGTACAAAGTGGTGGTGCCCTTCTAAATGGACAACTTCCTGCATCGGTTTATGGCTTATGGGCAAATACTGGAACACCTTATAACGGTTATTCTAAAGTTGATAACTCAAGAATTGGATTTAATGCCAGCGGTTCAGCCGATATTGGCGACCATGCTATTCAATTCGGAATTCAATATGAGCAAAGAGTTGAAAATGCTTATTCTGTAAACCCTGCTGGATTATGGACTTTGATGAGAGGTCTTGTAAATCGTCATATTACTCAGCTCGACCTTGCAAACCCAATTCCTGTTTATGATGCAACAGGCATATTTCAAGATACTATAAACTACAATAGACTTTTTGATGCTAATACTCAGGCATATTTCGACAAAAATCTTAGAAGCAAATTAGGTTATGATGTAAATGGTACAGATTGGATTGATTTAGACAGCTACGATCCAAAGACATTCTCTGTAGATATGTTCAGTGCCGATGAGCTTCTAAATAGCGGAAATTCATACGTAAGTTATTATGGTTACGACCATACTGGGAAAAAACTAACAGGAAAACCATCCTTCGAAGATTTCTTTACTAAACAAGATGCCAATGGCAATTTTACCAGAACCGTTGGAGCTTATGAGCCAATTTATATGGCAGGATATTTACAAGACCAATTTGCATTTAAAGATCTTATTTTTACTATTGGCTTGCGTATGGATAGATTCGATGCAAATCAAAAAGTTCTAAAAGACCCATACCTTCTTTCCGAAGCAAAAACGGTAAAAGAAGTTAGCAATTTAGGCTCCCATCCTTCAAATATGGGCGATAATTATGTAGTATATGTTAATGACCTTTTCAATCCATCAGCAATTGTTGGTTATCGTAATGGACTTACTTGGTACAACGCTCAAGGAGCTGAAATCTCTGACCCAACAGTTTTAGAAACTTCAAATGGTATTGCACCTTATTTGGTAGATCCCAATAAAGAAGGACTCTCCTCGGCAGCTTTTGTTGATTATAATCCTCAAACTACTTTTATGCCCCGTATCTCCTTCTCTTTTCCAATTTCTGATGAAGCTTTGTTTTTTGCTCACTACGATGTGTTAACTTCAAGACCTACTTCAGGAAACAGATTAGATCCTATATCATATTTTTTCATCAATCAAATTGGAAATACATTAATCAACAACCCGAACTTAAAACCTGAAAGAACAACAGATTATGAATTAGGTTTTCAACAGAAACTTACCAACTCTTCTTCTTTAAAATTCTCTGCTTACTATCGCGAATTCCGTGATCAAATTCAGGCTTTCCGTTATACCGATGCTTATCCAATTCATTATCTATCATACAATAACATCGACTTTGGAACAGCCAAAGGTCTCACAGTAGCTTACGACTTAAGAAAAACCAAAAATCTATGGCTAAAATTAACATATACTTTGCAATATGCTAATGCCACTGGTTCAAGTGCTACTTCTGGACTTAATTTGGTTTCCTCAGGACAACCCAACTTACGTAATTTAAGCCCAATTAGTCAAGATAGAAACCATTCCACAAGTTTAATTTTAGACTATCGCTATGGCAGAGGCAAAAAATATGATGGACCAACAATCACAAAAAGAATAAAAGGTACCGAAACAGTTAAAGTCATAAGACTTTTTGAAAATACTGGCGTAAACCTAACTTTAAACGGTGGCAGCGGACTGCCTTACAGCCGCCAAAGCAACGTTACCTCAGCAATTTTAGGCGGAGGCTCCGCTGTTTTAGAAGGCTCTATCAATGGTTCCAGATTGCCATGGCAATTCCGCGCTGACATGCGTATCGACAGAGATTTCTACCTCAAAAGAAAAGTTGCTGCCAAAAATCCACATTATTTGAATGTATATTTACTCGTGCTCAATGTCTTAAATACCCAAAATATTATGGATGTTTATCGCTACACTGGCAATCCAAACGACGATGGATATCTAACTGCCGCTGAATATCAAGCACAAATAATGTCTAATGTTGACCCACAATCCTTCAGCGATTTGTATTCGGTAAGAGTTAATGACCCATACAATTATAGTGTGCCCAGAAGGATAAGACTTGGTTTAATGTTTAATTTTTAATTTAGAAAAATGTAAATTTTCAACTATGAAAAGAATCTTTAATATTTTATTAGTTATTGCCCTCAGTACTTTGACGGTAACAAACGCATATTCTCTAAAGCGTGAAGGTGAAGGGATTTCGGCAAACAGCAAAAAAGCAAACGCCCGCATTAGTGCAGCTGGATGTTTGCCCGGCAAAGCTGCTACAGATTTGAATTTAAATAACGTTCGCGCTCGTATAAATACTGGTGGCGATATGTGGTGGGATTTGCAAACTAAAGCCGAGTATTATATTCCAGCAAAATCTACCAAAACCTCCATGTTTAGTGCTTCACTTTGGATGGGTGGTGTGGATGTAAACGGTCAATTGAAAGGTGCTTTCCAAAGATATAGAGGCTTCGGTAACGACTTCTGGCCTGGGCCACTTTCAAAAGATGGTAAAGCTGCTATTGATGTGCAAACTTGTGCTGAATATGATAAGCATTTTGTGATAACTCGAAGAGAAGTTGACCAATTTAAACTTTGGTTCAAGAACCCCGCAGCATTTCCAGATTATACCGTGCCAGATATTATTAAAAACTGGCCTGCTCATGGCGATGTCTCCAAAAATCAAAGTTTTTATCTTGCTCCTTTTTTTGATGTCGATGGCGATAAAATATATGACTACACTCAAGGTGATTATCCATATTATGATGTTTCAAATGTTCTTTGCAAAAGCTCTGAGCCAACTATGGAAGGCAATGGAATTTTAGTAGACCAAGTGCTCAAAGGTGACCAAACTCTTTGGTGGGTTTTCAATGATAATGGAAATATTCATACCGAATCTAAGGGCAATTCAATAGGTGTTGAAGTTAGAGCCCAGGCATTTGCTTTCTCTACCAATGACGTTATCAATAATATGACTTTTTATTCTTATGAGATAATTAACCGCTCGACATTTAGACTTACCGAAACTCATTTTAGTCAATGGGTAGATACTGACCTTGGTTATGCTCGCGACGATTATGTTGGATGTGATGTTAAAAGAGGTTTAGGATATTGCTATAATGGAAAAGCAATCGACGGAAACGGAACGCCAGAAGCTTACGGCGCTCAGCCTCCTGCCATTGGTGTCGATTTCTTCCAAGGTCCTTACATGGATGCCGATGAGAAAGATAACCCAAAGACTATTACCGATTCAGCTGGTAATGTTACAATTGTGTGCGATGAGAGCATCAACGGAGTAAATTTTGGTGATGGAATAGTTGATAATGAGCGTTTTGGAATGCGTAAATTTTTATATCATAATAATTCATCTGGCTCAATTGGAGACCCAAATTTGGCTACCGAATATTATAATATGCTTAAAGGTATTTGGAAAGATGGAACTAAAATGGTTTATGGCGGAGATGCTCATACTTTAAATACTTATGGACCTGCTTGCGATTTTATGTTCCCAGCTCTTACCGACCCATGTAATTGGGGCACAGGAGGACAACCTCCTAACGGTCCAGTGAACTGGACTGAAGAAACTGCTGGAAATCCTCCTGAAGACCGCCGTTTTATGCAATCTGCTGGCCCATTTACCTTGGAACCTGGTGCAGTAAACTATATCACTGTTGGTATTCCTTGGGCAAGAGCAGCAGTCGGGGGGCCTTTCGCCTCTGTTGAATTGCTACGCATTGTCGATGACAAATGCCAAGCTCTTTTCGACAACTGTTTCAAAGTGCTCGATGGCCCTGATGCACCTGAGGTAACAATACAAGAATTGGATAAAGAAATACTTATTTATCTTACAAATGTTAAAGGATCAAATAATTATAATGAAAAATATATTGAAGAAGATGTAACTATTCCTCCTTTAAATCCAGCTGGAACTGCTCATAATAGTCGTTACGACTCTACATATAATTTTCAAGGATACCAGATATTTCAGCTTAGAGATAATGAAGTTTCTATTGCCGACATCAACAATTTAGATAAAGCAAGGCTTGTAGCTCAATGCGATTTGAAAGATAGCGCTACCATGCTTGTAAACATGACAAAAGATGAAAAATCTGGCTTAGCTGTTCCTAATATCATGGTTGAAGGACAAAATATTGGCATCAGACATAGCTTTAAAGTTACTGAGGATAAATTTGCTACTGGCAATACCAAATTGGTAAATCACAAGAAATATTATTTTGTTGCCATTGCTTATTCTTATAACGAATATAAGAAATATGCTCAAGATGTTAATAATCCAGATGGATTGTTAGGTCAGCAAACCCCATATTTAGCTGGTCGTAAATCGGCTCTTGGTCCTATCAGAGTAGTAACGGCAATTCCTCATATTCCAACTCCTGAAGCTAATGGAACTGTAGCACATTCTGTATATGGTGATGGTCCACAAATAACTCGATTAGATGGTAGAGGAAATGGAGGAATGGAATTAGAATTGACAGATGCAACAAAGGAAGAAATTTTGAAAAACGGAAAAGCAGAAAAGCTCGTTTATAAAAATGGTTATGGCCCAATAAACATTAAAGTTATAGACCCACTGAGTGTAAAATCTGCCGATTATAGATTAGATTTTGTGCTAAGGGATAGTTCTAAAACCATAGATATCTCCACTTGGATGCTTTATGCCGACGGAGTGCTAATAGATTCTTCTGAAAGATCTATTGCCATTGGAAACGAACAACTTTTATTAGATTTGGGATTGAGCATTTCTATTGGGCAAGTTCCTTATCCTGGTGATGCAAAAGCATTTCAAAACGGAATTATTAGCTCTTCCATTTCTTATCAGGATAGCTCCAAAAGATGGCTTTCTGGAATAAGCGACTTCGACGGAAGTAATGTAGTGGCATTTAACTGGATACGTTCTGGAACTCTGGAAGACAGAACAACTCCTACAAATAACGATTATGACCCAGGAGCTTACTTAGATTCAAAAGAATACTACGAGAAAATTGTAAATGGAACGTGGACTGCTTACCGCATGGCTTCTAAATATGCCGATGGCCCTGCAGGAACAACTACACATAATTCTTACAAACTTTCAATACTCCATTCCGTCGATATTGTATTTACATCTGATAAATCAAAGTGGACGCGTTGCCCAGTGGTTGAAGCTGGTGATGACGGTATTGCTTCGGAAGGACACAGAAACAAATTGCTTTTGCGTTCACATGCCTCTGTGGATAAAAATGGAGTTTATGCAACCGCCACAAATGTTAGCACTGATCCAAATGACCCAAATTATATAGCTCCTACAGGAATGGGTTGGTTCCCAGGATATGCTATCGACTTAGAAACTGGCGAACGACTTAACGTAATGTTTGGCGAATCTTCATGGCTTGTAGGCGAAAATGGAAGAGATATGCTCTTTAATCCAACAGCAAACTGGACAACATCTTTGGGTGATATATTGTTTGGAGGCAAGCATTTCGTATACGTATTTCGCCACT
>Ga0051980_10001588_pt1 | contig 17206 bp, 18 predicted proteins | sample CryGey13umfilter_2_FD_55014 | JGI IMG/M metagenome (GOLD analysis project Ga0051980, IMG submission 55014) | Groundwater microbial communities from aquifer in Utah, USA - Crystal Geyser 4/9/14 3 um filter | ecosystem: Environmental > Aquatic > Deep subsurface > Groundwater | place: USA: Utah...
CGGTTTGGGGTTGCGCACCCTGGCGCCGCCGCAGCCGCCGTCGCCCACCCCCGCGCGCAGCGGATCGGCCAGCCAGCCGCCCCGCGCCAGCGCCGCCGTGGCGAAGCCGCCGAACAGGCCGAGGCCGATGGCGGCCAGCGTCTTGGCGACCGCGAAGCCCACGCCCAGCGTGCCCGCCGTCAGCGCGAACATCGCCGGGTCGATCACCGGCGAGGCGAGCCAGAACGCCATCACCGGCGCCAGCGGCACGCCCATCGCCAACAGCGCCGCGATCAGCGGGATCACGCCGCAGGAGCAGAACGGCGACAGCGCGCCGAACGCGGCGGCCAGCGCGATCATCAGCGGCAGCCGCCCGGTGAAGGCGCGCGCGATCAGGTTGTCGGCGCCCGTGGCCGCAGCCCCGGCGGCGACCAGCACCGAGAACACAAGGAACGGCGCGACATGGAGCAGGGCGGCCAGCGCGAAGCGCGCGCTCTCAGCCGCCTGCGCCGCGTCCAGCGCCGCCACCGCCAGCATCAGCGCCGCGACCGCCAGCCACACCCGGTCAACCGCGCCCGGCAGGCCGCCAAGACGNCTCAGAACCAGCGCCGTCATCGCTTCGCTCCCCAGAGTCTCACGCAGCGTCCTCCCGCGTCAGCCGCACGCCCGAACAGCACTCAGCCGCGACGAACGCCAGCACGGCGCGCATCCGGTCATAATCGGCGCGGATCAGCATCAGCCGCCCCGCGCGCTTTCGCTCCACCAGCCCCGCCGCGACCAGCGCGCCCAAGTGATGCGCCAGCGTCGAGGGCGCGAGGCCCTCGTGCGCCGCGATGTCGCCCACCGACAACCCGCCCGCGCCCGCGCGCACCAGCAGGCGAAAGACCCTCAACCGGGCCTCGTGGCCCAGCGCGGCGAGCGCGGCGGCGGCGTCTGCTTCGTCCATGCTTTCGTTATAACCACAAAACCGGTTTTGTGAAGATAAATTTCGCAAATCACTTCCTGCGCAGATGCTCATCCAGCCGGGGCATGATCTCGACGAAGTTGCAGGGCCGGTGGCGCATGTCGAGTTGCAGCTTGAGAATCCCGTCCCAGGCGTCGCGGCAGGCGCCGGGCGAGCCGGGCAGCGCGAACAGATAGGTGCCGCCCGCCACCCCNGCGCAGGCGCGCGACTGGATCGCCGAGGTGCCGATCTTCTGAAAGCTCAGCATGGTGAACAGCGTGCCGAACGCCTCGATCTCCTTTTCATAGACGCGGCGATGCGCCTCCACCGTCACGTCGCGCCCGGTCAGCCCGGTGCCGCCGGTGGAGAGCGCCACGTCAACGCCCGNATCGGCGACCCAGGCGCGNAGCTTCGCCTCGATGTCGTCCGCCTCGTCGCGCACGATCGCGCGGTCGGCCAGCAGATGCCCGGCCTCGGCGATGCGCGCGACCAGCGTGTCGCCCGACTTGTCCTCGGCCATCGTGCGCGTGTCAGAGACNGTCAGCACCGCGATGCGGACCGGGATGAAGGGCAGGCTTTCGTCGATGCGGCTCATGGGGGCGCTCCGTTGCGGTGTCGCCCCTGCGATAGCAGAGCGCCGCCGCAGCCGCGAGCGGGCGTCACGCCGCGCCGAATCGCGCGCGCCACGCGGGCGCCGCGTCGCCGGGCAGGGGCGCGGCCTCAAAGACCGCCCGCGCGATGGCGCGCGACAGGCACAGCGCGGCGGCGTGACCGATGGCGACCGCCTCCGCCGGGGTCGGCGCCGCCCGCGCGCCGGTCGCCGCCGCAAACACGATGTCGCCGTCAAACAGCGTATGCGACGGCACGATGGCGCGCGCCATGCCGTCATGCGCCGCCACCGCCATGCGGTGCGCCTGCGCCTTGCTCAGCCGCGCGTCGGTCGCCACCACCGCCAGCGTGGTGCTGGCCCCGGCGATCAGCGCGCCCGCCTTGGTGGCGAACAGCGACGCCACATCCGGCGCGCGCGACGCGGGACCAAGGCCGCCGAACTCGGCGCCGATCTCGAACGGCGCCGCCCAGAAATGCGGACCGTCGCCGCAGGTGACCTGCCCCAGCGCGTTCACCGCGACCAGCGCGCCCACCGTGACGCCGCCGGGCAGGCGCAGCGAGGCCGAGCCGAGGCCCCCCTTCAGCGCCCCCGCCACCGCGCCGAACCCCGCGCCGGAGGTTCCCAGGTCAAAGTCGTGTCCCGCAGCCGCCAGCGCCGCCGCGCCAAGGGCGCGATAGGGGTTGCGCGCCCACGCCTTGTCGCCGCCGTTGTTCAGATCGAACAGGATCGCCGCCGGCGTGATCGGCGCGACCGCTTCGCCGACGCGAAACCCCCGGCCCATCGCGGCGAGCGCGTCGGTCACGCCCGAGGCCGCGTCCAGCCCGAACACCGAGCCGCCCGCCAGCACCAGCGCATCGACCTGCTCCACCAGCCGGTCGGGCGCCAGCAGGTCGGTCTCGCGCGTGCCCGGCGCGCCGCCCATCACATGCGCGGCGGCGGTGAACGGCGCGTCGGCCGTCAGCACCGTGACGCCGGAGCGCACGGCGGGGTCGTCGGCGCAGCCGACGCGCAGCCCCGCCACGTCGGTGATCAGGTTGCGCGGTCCGGTCCTGAACATCCGCTCGCTCTCCCCATCGCGGCGCAGGGCTGCGCAAACAGCGTCGCGACGCTATCTATCATAGACGCAAAACGGGAGGCGACGTGAAGAACCGCACCGACATCGCCGCGCCGCAGACCTCGTCCGGCGCCGAAATCGACGCGTTCCTGCGCGAAGCGGGCGCGCTGGCGCCACCGGCGCAGGCCGCGCGCGGGCGCCTCGTCTTCGCGCTCGACGCCACCATGAGCCGACAGCCGACCTGGGACGTCGCCTGCGCGCTGCAGGGCGAGATGTTCGGCGCGGCGGCCTCGGTGGGCGGGCTGTCGGTGCAGCTGGTGTTTTTCCGGGGTCTCGGCGAGACCCGCGCCTCACGCTGGCTGGGCGACGCGCGGGCCTTGGGCGCGGCGATGGCGCGCATCCGCTGCGAAGGCGGGCGCACCCAGATCGGCAAGGTGCTGAGCCACGCGCGCCGCGAAGCCGAGGCGCGCCCGGTGGCGGCGCTGGTCTATGTCGGCGACTGCATGGAGGAGGACGCCGACGCGCTGTGCGTGAAGGCGGGAGAGCTGGCGCTGCTGGGGGTGCGGGCGTTCCTGTTCCACGAGGGGCGCGAGCCGGTCGCGGGCGCGACGTTCCGCGAGATCGCGCGCATCACCGGCGGCGTCTATCTGCCGTTCGATGCGGGCGCGGCGGCGCAGTTGAAGGCGCTGCTGGCGGCGGTCGGCGCCTACGCCGCTGGCGGGCGCCGGGCGCTGGAGCGCTCGGGCGACGCCGCCGCGCGCCGTCTGCTGGCCGATCTGCGATGATCCAGGCGCTGCTGGGCCTCGTCGCGAGCCTCGCGCTCTGGTCGTTGCTGCGGCGCGGCCTGCAACCGGGCGCAGGATTGCGCGGCGTGGGCGTGGCGCTGCTGGCGGGCGGCGGCGTTCTGCTGCTGGCGCGCCAGCCGGGGCTGGCCGCCGTGGCGGCGGCGCTGGGCGCGGCGCTGCTGGCGCGGGCGCGGCGCGGCGGGCGGCGGGGGCGCGCCTCGACCGTGCGCACCGCGACGCTGGAGATGATGCTGGACCATGACAGCGGCGCGATGGAGGGCCGGGTGCTGCGCGGCGCCTTCGCGGGCAGGATGCTGTCGGACCTCACCCTTGAGCAGCTTCTGACGCTGGCGGCGGAGATCGACGCGGGCGAGACGCAGACGCTGTCGCTGCTGCACGCCTGGCTCGACCGCGCGCACCCCGACTGGCGCGACGCGCAGGACGCGGCGCCGCCCGCATCCGGGGCCACATCAGGCGCCATGACGCGCGCGCAGGCGCTGGAGATTCTGGGATTGCGGGAAGGCGCCGACGATGGCGCCGTGGAGGCCGCATGGCGGCGGCTGATGAAGCGGGTCCACCCCGACGTCGGCGGCTCCGAGGCGCTGGTGGCGCAGGTCACCGCCGCGCGCGACCGGCTGCTGCGCTAGACGCCGGTCAGCCGCGAGACCAGGCTGCGCACAAAGGGCGCGATCATGAAGGCGGTGGGGAACGCCACCGCCCAGGAAAACGTCCAAGCCTGCATCCATGACGACACGAAGTCGGGCGGCACACCCAGCGCGCGCCATGTGGCGACGCACGACACCAGCAGCGACATCACCCCCGAGAGCAGAAACGAGAACAGCGCAGGCGCCAGGCGCGCGGGCAGCATGGCGCCGTCAGAGGCCGGAGTGCGCGATCAGCGTGCGGTAGTCGTTGACGCGCAGCGCCGCCGCCGCCTTCATCTCCTCCGGCGCGATGCTTGCCGCCGCCTCGGCCTCGGCCAGCTTGGCGTCGAGGAACGCGCGGGTAAGCTGGTCGCGCTCCACCGCCTCCTCGGCCAGCACCGAAGCCGCCTCGGGCGACACCTCGGCGAAGCCGCCTGTCACGAAATAGGCGGTCTGCGCGCCGCCGCTGTGAATCGTCACCACGCCGGGGCGCAGGGTGGACAGGAATGGCGCGTGCCCCGGCAGGGCGGTGAAATCGCCCATCATGCCGGGAATCTGCGCCATGTCGGCGTCCACCGAGGCCAGCAGGCGCTCGGGCGAGACCAGATCGACCTTAAGCGTCGCCATGGCGCGCCCCTCCTTCGCCGTTACGCCGCCTGCGCCGCCATCCGCTGCGCCTTCTCGATCACGCTGTCGATGTCGCCGACCATGTAGAAGGCGGCCTCCGGCAGATGGTCGAACTCGCCCGCGACGACGCGCTTGAAGCTGTCGATGGTCTTCTCCAGCGGCACCTGCACGCCCGGCGAGCCGGTGAACACCTGCGCCACGTCGAACGGCTGGCTGAGGAAGCGCTGGATTTTTCGCGCGCGCGAGACGGTCAGCTTGTCTTCCTCGCTCAGCTCGTCCATGCCCAGGATCGCGATGATGTCCTGCAGCGACTTGTAGCGTTGCAGGATGCCCTGCACGTCGCGCGCCACCTGATAATGCTCCTCGCCCACCACCGACGGCTCAAGGATGCGCGACGAGCTGTCGAGCGGATCGACGGCGGGGTAGATGCCCAGCTCCGAGATCGCGCGGCTGAGCACCGTGGTCGCGTCGAGGTGGGCGAACGAGGTCGCCGGGGCCGGGTCGGTGAGGTCGTCGGCGGGCACATAGATCGCCTGCACCGAGGTGATCGAGCCGGCCTTGGTCGAGGTGATCCGCTCCTGCAACTGGCCCATGTCGGTCGCCAGCGTCGGCTGATAGCCCACGGCGGACGGGATGCGGCCCAGCAGCGCCGACACTTCCGAGCCGGCCTGGGTAAAGCGGAAGATGTTGTCCACGAAGAACAGCACGTCGGCGCCCGACTGGTCGCGGAACTGCTCGGCCAGCGTCAGCCCCGACAGCGCGACNCGCATGCGCGCCCCCGGCGGCTCGTTCATCTGGCCATAGACAAGCGCCACTTTCGACTTGGTCAGATCGTCGATGTTGATGACGCCCGACTCGATGAACTCGTGATACAGGTCGTTGCCCTCGCGGGTGCGCTCACCCACGCCCGCGAACACCGAATAGCCCGAGTGCACCTTGGCGATGTTGTTGATCAGCTCCTGGATCAGCACGGTCTTGCCCACGCCCGCGCCGCCGAACAGGCCGATCTTGCCGCCCTTGGCGTAGGGCGCCAGCAGGTCGATCACCTTGATGCCGGTCACGAGGATCTCGGAGGATGTGGACTGCTCCGCGAACGTCGGCGCCGGCTGGTGGATGGCGCGGCGCTCGGTGTGCGCCACCGGGCCGCCCTCGTCCACCGGCTCGCCGATCACGTTGAGGATGCGCCCCAGCGTGCCGTCGCCCACCGGCACCGTGATCGGGCCTTCGGTGTCGGTGACCGGCTGGCCGCGCACCAGCCCCTCGGTGCTGTCCATGGCGACCGCGCGCACGGTGTTCTCGCCGAGGTGCTGCGCGACCTCGAACACCAGGCGGTGACCGCCGTTGTCGGTCTCCAGCGCGTTCAGGATCGCGGGCAGATGGCCGTCGAACTGCACGTCGACGACCGCGCCGATGACCTGGGTGATTTTGCCGGTTTGGGCCATGACGGTTCCTGTCCTCTTAAGTCTCTAGAGCGCCTCGGCGCCCGAAATGATCTCGATGAGCTCTTTGGTGATCGCCGCCTGGCGCGAGCGGTTATAGACGATGGTCAGCCGGTCGATCATGTCGCCCGCGTTGCGGGTGGCGTTGTCCATCGCGCTCATCCGCGCGCCCTGCTCGGAGGCCGCNTTCTCCAGCAGCGCCGTGAAGATTTGCACCGCGATCGAGCGCGGCAGCAGGTCGGCGAGGATCGCGTCCTCCTCCGGCTCGTATTCATAGCCCTGCCCGCCCTCGCCCGCTGCGGCCTCACCGGCCTGCACCGGGATGATCTGCGGCGCGGTCGGCGTCTGCAGCACGATCGACTGGAACCGGCTGTAGAACAGGTGGCAGGCGTCGAACTCTCCGCCGATAAAGCGCTTGAGCACTTCGTCGGCGACCTTCTGCGCATCGACATACGCGACCCGCTTCACCGCGCCCATGTCGATGTGATGGATCAGCTTGGCGCCATGGTCGCGGCGCAGCTGGTCGCGNCCCTTCTTGCCGACGGTGATGATCTTCACCGTCTTGCCCGCGCCCTCAAGCGCGATGATCTTCTGCCGCGCCAGCCGCACGATGGAGGAGTTGAAGCCGCCGCACAGGCCGCGCTCGGAGGTGCAGACCAGCAGCAGGTGCGTGTCGTCCGCCCCCGTGCCCGCCAGCAGGCGCGGCGCGGTGGGGCTGTTGCGGCTGGCGCGGGCGAGATTGCCGACCGCGTCCTCCATCTTCACCGCATAGGGCCGCGCCGCCACCGCCGCCTCCTGCGCGCGGCGCAGCTTGGCGGAGGCGACCATCTGCATGGCCTTGGTGATCTTGCGTGTGGACTTGACCGAACTGATCCGGTTTTTCAGGTCCTTGAGGCTCGGCATCCCGCCACTCTCCCGCTAGCGCGCCCGATCAGGCGGCGAAGGTCTTGGCGAAATCGTCGAGCGCCGCCTTGATCTTNGCCTCAAGCTCGCCCGCCACCTTGCCGTCCTTNTCGCGCAGCGTGTCGAGCACGTCCTTCGCCTTGGTGCGCAGGTGCTGGAGCAGGCCGCGTTCGAAGGCGCCGACCTTGTTGACCGGCAGCTTGTCGAGATAACCCTTGGTGCCGGCGTAGATCACGCAGACCTGCTCGCCGTTGGTCAGCGGCGCATACTGCGGCTGCTTGAGCAACTCGGTCAGCCGCGCGCCGCGCGCCAGCAGACGCTGGGTCGAGGCGTCGAGGTCGGAGCCGAACTGCGCGAAGGCCGCCATCTCGCGATACTGCGCCAGCTCCAGCTTGATCGACCCGGCCACCGACTTCATCGACGCGGTCTGCGCCGACGAGCCGACGCGGCTGACCGACAGGCCGACGTTCACCGCCGGGCGGANGCCCTGATAGAACAGCTCGGTCTCAAGAAAGATCTGGCCGTCGGTGATCGAGATCACGTTGGTCGGGATGTAGGCCGACACGTCGCCGGCCTGCGTCTCGATGATCGGCAGCGCTGTCAGCGAGCCGGAGCCGTTGTCGGCGTTCAGCTTGGCGGCGCGCTCCAAAAGGCGGGAGTGGAGGTAGAACACGTCGCCCGGATAGGCCTCGCGCCCCGGCGGACGGCGCAGCAGCAGCGACATCTGGCGATAGGCGACCGCCTGCTTGGACAGATCGTCATAGATGATCAGCGCGTGCATGCCGTTGTCGCGGAAATACTCGGCCATGGCGCAGGCGGAATAGGGCGCCAGATACTGCAGCGGCGCCGGTTCGGAGGCGGTGGCGGCGACCACGATGGAGTATTCCATCGCCCCGGTCTCCTCCAGCTTCTTCACCAGCTGGGCCACGGTCGAACGCTTCTGGCCGACGGCGACATAGACGCAATACAGCCGCTTGCCCTCGTCGTCGCCCGCGACGTCGTTATAGGCCTTCTGGTTGAGGATCGCGTCGAGCGCCACGGCGGTCTTGCCGGTCTGGCGGTCGCCGATGATCAGTTCGCGCTGGCCGCGGCCGATCGGGATCAGCGCGTCGATCGCCTTGATGCCGGTCGCCATCGGCTCATGCACCGACTTGCGGGGGATGATGCCCGGCGCCTTGACGTCGCAGCGGGTGCGGCCNTCGGCCACGATCGGGCCCTTGCCGTCGATCGGCTCGCCCAGCGCNTCGACCACGCGGCCCAGCAGGCCCCGGCCATAGGGCACGTCCACGATGGAGTTGGTGCGCTTGACGGTGTCGCCTTCCTTGATCGCCCGGTCGTCGCCGAAGATCACGATGCCGACGTTGTCGGCCTCAAGGTTCAGCGCCATGCCCCGGACGCCGCCGGGAAACTCGACCATCTCGCCGGCCTGCACGTTGTCGAGGCCGTGGACGCGGGCGATGCCGTCGCCGACGCTGAGCACCTGGCCCACCTCGGCGACTTCGGTCTCCTGGCCGAAATTCTTGATCTGGTCCTTGAGAATCGCAGAGATCTCGGCGGCCTGGATGGTCATATGCGGGCCTCTTTCATGATGGTCTGCAGTTTGGCGAGTTGCGAGCGGATCGACGTGTCGATCATCCGCGACCCCACCTTCACGACGAGGCCGCCGATCAGCGCCTCATCCACAATGGCGTCGAGCGCGATCTGCGCGCCGGTCGCCTCGCGCAGCGTGCGCTCGAGGTTCTCGCGCTGCGCGGCGCTGAGCGGCGCGGCGGAGCGCACTTCGGCGCTGATCACGCCGCGCTTTTTCGCCAGCAGCGCGTCAAAGCCGCGGATCACGGCGGGCAGCGCGCCCAGACGGCGCTTGGCCGCCATCAGCGCGACAAGGTTGCTGGCCGGCGCGCCGACGCCCAGCGCGGCGCACACCGCAGCCATGGCGCGCGCCTGCTCGTCGCGGCTGTGGATCGGCGAGGCGATCACGCTGCGCAGATCGGCGCTGGCGCGGAGCGCGTCGCCGAGCAGCCGCACCTGCGATTCGACCGAATCCACCGCGTCCGACTCGACGGCGAGATCGAACAGGGCGGTGGCGTAGCGCCCTGCGACGCCGGAGGGAGGGGATGTCTCGGACACGAACGACCCTTTTGGATGGTCCCGGCGCGTGACGCCCCGAGCGCGTGAAACCCTGCGCGGCGGCGGCAAGTCCGCGCCCCCGTGCGAGCGCTGGCTAGCATAGGGTCGCAGGGCTTGCAACTGACGCGCTGCGCTGCGGCGCCGGATTCGGCGCGGCGTTTTTGCAGGCGCGGGGAATTCCGCAAGCCGCCGCTCGCGCAGGCGGCGCCCTGCGGCGGTTCAGATCGGGGCCGTGACCACCTGCGCCAGCAGCCGCGCCGTGGTCTCGCCGTCGCACAGCTGTGTATCGGGCTTCGTGACCGCCGCCGCCGCCGCCGCCACGCCCGCCGCGCAAGCCTCCGGCGCGCCTTGTCCGCGCGACAGCGCCAGCGTGAACGCGGCCACGAAGCTGTCGCCCGCGCCCACCTTGCTGATCACCGCCACCTTTGGCGGGCGGGCGTGCCAGCGGCCCTCGGGCGTCGCGACCACGGTGCCCTCCGCGCCGTGCGCCACCGCGACGATCCGCGCCGCGCCGCGCGCCACAAGCGCGGCGGCGAAGTCGGCGACCGCCGCGACGCCCTGCAGCGGGGCGCCCGCCAGCGCCTGCGCCTCCTCATGGTCCATGCGCAGGACATGCAAGGGCCGCGCGCACCGCGCCGCCGCCTCCAGCGCCGCGCCGGAGGTGTCGAGAATCATGCGCGCGCCCAGCGGCGCAAGCCGCGCGTTCAGCGTCAGGAAGAAGTCATCGGCCAGACCCGGCGGCGGGCTGCCGCTGACCACCAGCAGATCGCCGGGCCGCGTCGCCGCCGCCACCGCCGCCGCAGCCCGCTCGGCGTCGGCGTCGCGCCATACGGGGCCGGGCATCAGGAAGCGGTATTGCGCGCCGCTCTCCAGCGCGCGCACCGCCATGCTGCGCCGCGTCTCGCCGGGCGCGCCAAGATCGACCGGGCTGAGGCCCGCCGCGCGCAGCAGCGCCAGAAGATGCGCCCCCGCAGGCCCGCCCGCCGCCACCAGCGCCACGCTGTCGCCGCCCAGATTGGCGATGGCGCGCGAGACGTTGACGCCGCCGCCGCCGGGGTCGATGCGCGGCGCGGCGCAGCGCAGCTTGCGGTCGGGCGCCACCGCATCGGTCTCGGTGGAGATGTCGAGCGCGGGGTTCAGCGTGAGGGTGACAATGCGGGCCATCGGGCGCTCCGTCGCAGGGATTGCGCGATGCTAAGCGGGCCGCCGCGCCGCAGTCCACACAGGATCATGTCAGCCAAACGTCATGTCACAGAAAGCTCTGCGGATCGACGTCGATCGCCAGCTTCACCGACGCGGGCGGCCGCGCGCCCGCGATCCACGCCCGCAGCGCCGGTTGCAGCGCCGCGCCGCGCGGCGCCTTGACCAGCAGCCGCACCCGCCAGCGGCCGCGGATGCGGGCGATGGGCGCGGGCGCCGGGCCGAACAGCCGCGCGCCCACCGCCTCCAGCGGCGCGCCCGCCCGCGCCAGCGCCTGCGCCGCCGCGCCCACCCTGGCCTCGTCGGGGCCGGAGAGGATCGCCGCCGCCATCCGCCCGAACGGCGGCGCCCCCGCCGCCCGGCGCGCCGCCGCCTCGCGCGCCATGAACGCCGCCTCGTCGCCGCTCAGGATCGCGCGCATCACCGGATGTTCCGGCGCGGCGGTCTGGATCAGCGCCAGCCCCGGCTTGTCGGCCCGCCCCGCCCGGCCCGAGACCTGCCGGATCAGCTGAAACGTGCGCTCCGCCGCGCGCAGGTCGCCGTTCTCCAGCCCGAGATCGGCGTCGATCACGCCGACCAGCGTCAGATGCGGAAAGTTGTGGCCCTTGGCGACGACCTGGGTGCCGATGATGATGTCGGCGCCGCCGCCCGCGATGGCGTCGATCTGCGCGCGCAGCGCGTCGGGGCCGATGGCGGTGTCCGACGACAACAGCGCGATGCGCGCGGCGCCGAACAGCGCCGCCGCCTCCTCCGCCAGCCGCTCCACCCCCGGCCCGGTGGCGGCCAGACGGTCGGGCGCGCCGCATTTGGGGCAGGCGTTAGGGATCGGCTCGGCGTGGCCGCACTGGTGGCAGATCAGCCGGGCGCGATAGCGGTGCTCGACCAGCCGCGCGTCGCAGTCGGGGCACTCGAAGAAATGGCCGCAGGCGCGGCACACCGTCAGCGGCGCATAGCCGCGCCGGTTGAGAAACAGCAGCGACTGCTCGCCCGCCTTGAGCCGCTCGGCCATGGCGCGCGCCAGCGGCGGCGCGATCCAGCGGCCCGGCGGCGGCCCTTCGCGGCGCAGGTCGATGGCGCGCAAGACCGGCAGCGTGGCGACGCCGAACCGCTCGGGAGCTCAAGCCGCGCGTATTTGCCGGTCTCGGCGTTGACCCAGGTCTCCAGCGACGGCGTGGCGGAGGCCAGCGCCACATGCGCGCCCTCGATGCTGGCGCGCAGCACCGCCATGTCGCGGGCGTGGTAGAGCGCGCCGTCCTCCTGCTTGTAGGCGGTGTCGTGCTCCTCATCCACCACGATCAGCCCCAGCCGCGCGAACGGCAGGAACAGCGCCGAGCGCGCGCCCACCACAACCCGTGCGTCGCCGGACGCGACCGCGCGCCACAGCCGCCGCCGCTCCGCGCCCGAAACGCCGGAATGCCACTCGCCGGGCGCGGCGCCGAAGCGCGCGGCCAGCCGGTCGATGAAGCTGGCGGTCAGCGCGATCTCGGGCAGCATCACCAGCGCCTGCCGACCTTGGCGCAGCGCCTCGGCCACCGCCTCGAGATAGACCTCGGTCTTGCCCGAGCCGGTGACGCCCTTCAGCAGCGTCGCGCCATAGACGCCCGATGCGACCGCCTTGCGCAGGGCGTCCGCCGCCGCCGCCTGCTCGGGCGACAGCGCAGGCCCCGGCGCGCGCAGGTCGGGCGCCGGATAGGGCCGGTCGCGCGCGACGCTCTCGCGCCGCAGCAGCCCCGCCGCCGCCATCGCGCTCAGCACGCCGACCGAGACGCCCGCCGCGCGCGCCAGATCGCCCGGCGCCATCGGCGCGCCGCCAACCTCGGCCAGCGCGGCCAGCGCGCGGGCGCGGGCGGGGGTGAGCTTCTCGGGCGGGGCCTCGCCCGGCGCATAGAGCGCCTGCACGGGCGGCGCGTCGCCCAGACCGGGCGCGCGGGTGGCGAGCCGGATCATCGCCCCCAGCGGCGTGAGGGTATAGTCGGCGGCGCGGGCGAGAAACGCGCGCATCGCGTCCCGCATCGGCGTCTCGTCCAGAACCCGGATCAGCGGCTTGAGTTTTCGCGCCGCCGCCTCCCCGCCCGGCCCCCAGACCACCCCCAGCGCGACGCCGCCGCCCAGCGGAACCTCGACGAAAGCGCCTTCCGGCGGCGTCGGGACAGCCTCGGGAACCAGATAGTCGAAGGTGCGGTCCAGCGGCGCCGACAGCGCCACCGTGACGACGCGCGGCGCGGCGCAAGGCGCGGGGCGCGCACCGGCGCAAGGCGCGGGCGAGGATGGTTCACCGCCCGTCATGCCCGCCTCCCCCCGCCTGTGCGGCGCGCAGGATAGGCGGCGCCGCGCCGGATTGAAACGCCCGCCCGAGCGGAGGGGCGCGTGCGGCGCGACTGGAGGCGTGACTGTAGGCGTGACTGGCGGCGCGCGGCGAAGCGCCGTATTGTCGCCCTGCGTCATGGCCCGGCGCGATCGGCTTGAAGGGACCCAAAGCCCATGCAGTTCTTCGTTGACACCGCCGACATCGGCGAGATTCGCGACCTTTCCGCGACCGGCATGGTGGACGGCGTGACCACCAATCCCTCGCTGATCCTCAAGTCGGGCCGCGACATCGTCGAGGTCACGCGCGAGATCTGCGAGATCGTGCCCGGCCCGGTCTCCGCCGAAGTCGCCTCGGTCGAGTTCGACGCCATGCTGGCCGAGGGCCGGGCGCTGGCCGCCATCGCGCCCAACATCGCCGTCAAGCTGCCGCTGACGTGGAACGGCCTGCGCGCCTGCCGCACGCTGGCCGACGAGGGGCGGATGGTCAACNTCACGCTGTGCTTCTCCGCCCCGCAGGCGCTGCTGGCGGCCAAGGCGGGCGCGACCTTCATCTCGCCCTTCGTCGGGCGGCTGGACGACAGCGGCGTGGACGGCATGGACCTGATCGCCGACATCCGCCAGATCTATGACAACTACGGCTTTCAGACCAAGATCCTCGCCGCCTCGATCCGCACCGTGAACCATGTGCGCGACGCGGCGAAGATCGGCGCCGACGTGGCCACCCTGCCGCCCGCCGTGCTGCGCAGCCTCGCCCATCATCCGNTGACCGACAAGGGGCTGGCGGCGTTCCTGGCCGACTGGGCCAAGACCGGCCAGTCCATCAAGACCGGCGCGTGACGGCCATGGCGCCCGAAACCGCCGAAACCGCTGGCGCCGACGCCNCCGACGCGGCGCAGGCGGCGCCCGGCAAGCTGACGCCGAAACAGGCGGAGGCGCTGCGCGCGCAGGTGCTGCGCGAGCCTGCGCTGGTGCTGGACGACCGCGCGATCATGGCGGCGCTGATCGAGGCGGCGGGCGGGCAGGCGCGCAACGTGGTCGATCTGCGCGGCGCGCTGGTGCGCAGGCTCGAGACGCGGCTGGAGCGGCTTGAGCAGGCGCACCGCACCGTGATCGCGGCGGCTTATGAAAACCTCGCGGGGGCGGGGCAGGTCCACCGCGTCGCGCTGATGCTGCTGGAGGCCGACAGCGCCGCCGCCTTCGCCCGCGCCCTGCTGGTCGATGCGGCCGAGGTGCTGGCGGTGGACGCGGCGCGGCTGGCGCTGGAGGGCGGCGCCACGCTGGCGGGGCTGGACGACGCGCTGGCGGCGCGGGTGATCGCGCTGCCCGAGGGCGGCATCGACGCCTATCTGGCGCTGGGCGACGCGCCGGGCCGCGACGGCGCATGGCTGCGCCCCACGCCGCCCGAGGCGGAACTGATCTTCGGCGACGACGCCGCGCGCATCGGCTCGGAGGCGCTGATCACGCTCGACCTGGGATCAATCGGCGACAAACCGGCGCGCGGCCTGCTGGCCTTCGGCGCCGAGGACGCGGGCCGCTTCGCGCCCGAGCACGGCGCCGATCTGGTGGCGTTTCTGGGCGGGGTGACGGGCCGCGTCGGGCGGCGCTGGCTGACGTGACGGCGCGGGACGCCCCCACGCGCAGGGGCGCGGCCGGGGCTGTGGCGGGCGCTGCGGCCGGGACTTCGGCCGGGACTTCGGCCAAGACTGCGGCAGGGACTGCGCCGGACGCGGGGGCGCTTGCGGCTGCGCGCGGCGACGACGCGCCCACCCTGCTCGACCGCTGGCTGATCACCCTGTCGGCGCAGCGCGGCGCGCGGCCCGCCACGCTGGTCGCCTATCGCCGCGACGTGACCGGCTGGCTTGAGTTTCTGACCGGACACCTCGGCGGCCCGCCCGATCTGGCGCGCGTCGCCACCACCGACCTGCGCGCCTGGATGGCTGCAAGCCGCGCGCGCGGCCTGGGCGCGCGCTCGCTGTCGCGCGCCTTGTCGGCGGTGAAGGGGTTTCACCGCTGGCTGGCCGACGCGGAAGGCATGGAGGCGCCCGCCGTCGCCGCCATGCGCGGCCCGAAGGTCTCGCGCCGCCTGCCGCGCCCGGTGGACATCCCCGCCGCCCGCGCGCTGATCGACGCGGTGCGGACCGACGCGCGCGAAGGCTGGATCGGCGCGCGCGACGCCGCCGTGCTGACGCTGCTGTGGGGCTGCGGCCTGCGCATCTCCGAGGCGCTGTCGCTGAAGGGCGCCGACGCGCCGCTGCCCGACGTGCTGCGCATCACCGGCAAGGGCGGCAAGGAGCGGCTGACGCCGGTGCTGCCCGCGGCGCGCGCGGCGGTGGAGGCCTATCGCCGCCTGGCGCCGTTCGCGCTGGGCGCCGGGGAGGCGCTGTTTCGCGGCGCGCGCGGCGGCGCGCTCAACCCGCGTCTGGTGCAGAAGGCGATGGAGACGGCGCGCATGGGCCTTGGCCTGCCCGCCACCGCCACGCCGCACGCGCTGCGCCACGCCTTCGCGACGCATCTGCTGGCGGCGGGGGGCGATCTGCGCGCGATCCAGACGCTGCTCGGCCACGCCTCGCTGTCCACCACGCAGGTCTATACGGCGGTCGATGGCGCGCGGCTGGCGGCGATCCACGCCGCCGCCCACCCGCGCGCCCATCGCTGAGGCGCGCTCACCATCGCCTCACCGCAATGTTGGTTGCGAGGGCGCGGTCTGACGCCGACATCATCGAAGGGAGGGCTGCGCGATGCGATGGATGGGCGGAGCGGCGATGATGCTGGCGCTGACGGCCTGCGCCGCCACGCCGCCTGCGCCCGATCTGGCCGCGATCTATAGCCGCGCGGCGGCGGTGGACAGCCAGCAGCGCCGCCCGGTCGTCACCATCCCCGGCACGCTCGGCTCGCGCCTTGTGGACCGCGACAGCGGCGCGGTGATCTGGGGCGGCGACACCGCGCTGTCGCTCGACCCCGACGACCCGGCGGCGATGCGGCTGATCGCGCTGCCGTTCGGCCCGCCCGAGACGCCCTTGCGCGCCCTGCGCGACGGGGTGCGCACCGACGGCGTGGTGCGCACCGCCAACGCCTCGCTGTTCGGCGCCACCGTCAGCCTCGAGATCTATTCCGGNATCATCGAGACGCTGATCGCGGGCGGCTACGACTTTCGCGAGACCCGCGCGGCGGAGATCAGCGACCGCACGGTGAACCTCGACGCCTTCGAGTTCCCCTACGACTGGCGGCGCGACATCGTCGAGGCGGCGCAGGATCTGGCCTATTTCATCGAGCGCAAGCGCGTGCAGGTGGAGCAGGAGCGGCTGCGCGTGTTCGGCAGGCTGACCGAGCCGGTGCGCTTCGACCTCGTGGCGCATTCGATGGGCGCGCTGGTGGCGCGCTATTACCTGATGTACGGCGCGCAGGACCTGCCCGCCGACGGCGGCCTGCCGCCGCTGACATGGGAGGGGGCGCAGAACGTCGAGACCGTGGTGTTCATCGCGCCGCCCAACGCGGGCGCGATCGGGGCGTTCGACCTGCTGGTGAACGGCAAGAGCTTCGGCCCGTTCCAGCCGCNNTATCCCGCCGCGCTGCTGGGCGCCCATGTCGCGCCCTATCAGCTGATGCCGCGCACCCGCCATCGCCGCGTGCGCGGCGCCGATGGCGGCGCCCCGCTCGACCTCTACGACATCGAGACATGGAGGCGGAACGGCTGGGGGCTGGCGGGGCCGGACGCCGATCCGGTGCTGGCGGCGCTGGCGCCGGAGATCGACGACCCCGAAGCGCGCCGCGCGCTGGGGCTGGCGCATCTTGCCAAGGCGCTGCAGCGCGCCGAACAGTTCCACCGCGCCATGGATCGCGCGGCGCGCTACCCCGAGACGCTCGACGTCTATCTGGTGGTCGGCGGCGGCTTCAGCACGCCCGCCGGGGCGATCGTGGACGGCGACGGCAGCGCGCGGATCGCCGAGCATGAGGAAGGCGACGGCGTGGTGCTGCGCGCAAGCTCCCTGCTCGACGAGCGGCAGGGAAGGCCCGAGGACTATCGCCTGCGGCTCGACTCGCCGATCAGCGGCGAGCGCTCGGTCCTGTTGCTGCCGTTCGAGCATGTCGAGCTGACCTCCAGCCCGGTTTTCGGCGACAACCTGCTGTTCTGGCTACTGGAGGGCGAGCGTGCGGCGGACGCGCTCAACGCGCCGCGCGGTCGCGATACCGGCGTCGCCGCGACGCTGGGCCGCGCCGTGCGCGGGGTGGCGACGCTGCTGCCCGGCGGCGGCGGCGCGAAGGCCCGAGNGGCCAACTNACCGCCCGCTCACGCAGGCTCGACATGGCCATAGAGCCAGTCGAGCCGCCCCATCGCCACCCCCGGCGCCAGCCGCGAGCCCAGCGCGATCGGACCATAGCGCAGCGCCTGCGACGCAGGGTTGCCGGCGTGAAACAGCGCGGCGTTGGCGCGCGCCGCCGCCTGCACCCGGCTCGCGCGCGGCCGGCGCGCGGCCTCGTAGGCCGCCAGCGCGGCGGGGATGTCGGCGGCGCCGGGCAATAGCCGCGCCAGCGCGGCGCCGTCCTCGAACGCCTGCACCGCGCCCTGCGCCATGAACGGCAGCATCGG
>Ga0051980_10001603_pt1 | contig 17127 bp, 18 predicted proteins | sample CryGey13umfilter_2_FD_55014 | JGI IMG/M metagenome (GOLD analysis project Ga0051980, IMG submission 55014) | Groundwater microbial communities from aquifer in Utah, USA - Crystal Geyser 4/9/14 3 um filter | ecosystem: Environmental > Aquatic > Deep subsurface > Groundwater | place: USA: Utah...
GTAGTTGGTTTTAGAGGATTTTAAAAGATTGAAATCCTATGAGTTAGTCCGCCTAAAGATACAAAAATAAATTTACAAAAAATTAAAACAGAAAAATAAAGATGGATTGGTGAATTAAACGCGACCTTTTAAACCTATCGTTTTCGGGTATTTACAATCTCTACTTTAACTTATATTTTTGTAAATTTGATAAATTTTATCTACCATCATGTTAAAAAAATACAACCAACTCCTTTCAATTATTATCTTGTTAAGTGTGACTTATTTGACTTTTCAATCGCAAATGCCGACTTATCAAAAGGATTCAGGCAAGCCCGAAACCGAATTTTCAGTTGACCGAGCTGCCAAACACATTCAAACTATCTCTCAAAAACCTCATTTCGTCAGTTCAAAAGCACATGAAGAAGTCCGTCTTTATATTATTGACGAACTAAAAAAACTCGGGTTGGAAGTCGAAACCCAAGAAGGTTTTGTTCGCAGCGAATGGATCAGCCTGACCAAAGCCAAAAACATCTTAGCCCGAAGAAAAGGTACACAATCAGGAAAAGCCCTGTTGTTGTTAACCCATTATGACAGCAACCCGCATTCTTCCTTGGGCGCATCTGATGCCGGAAGTGGTGTAGGGGTTATTTTGGAAGGATTACGTGCTTTTTTANAGCAANATCCGAGTCAAAAAAACGATTTATTGATACTCATCAGCGACGCGGAAGAACTTGGGCTGAATGGTGCAGAACTCTTCGTAAACAAACATCCCTGGGCTAAAAATATCGGATTGGTACTCAATTTTGAAGCACGCGGAAGCGGTGGCGCAAGCTATATGCTCATCGAAACCAATGGAGGCAATCAAAACATGATCAAGGCTTTTGCCGATGCAAAGACTCCTTTCCCTGTGAGCAATTCACTGGTTTACAGTATTTATAAAATGCTTCCAAACGACACCGACCTGACGGTCTTTAGAGAGCAAGGCAACATCGATGGTTTTAATTTCGCTTTTATCGACCACCATTATGATTACCACACTGTTTTAGATAGTTTTGAAAATCTTGACAAAAACACTTTGGCTCATCAAGGGAGTTATTTGTCAAGCCTGCTTTCGTACTTCTCCGAAGCCGATTTGTCCNATCTTAAAAGTACGCAAGACGATGTCTATTTCAACAGTCCTTTGGGGTTTTTCCACTATCCTTTTTCGTGGAATTTACCTTTGCTAATCATCACCTCTATCTTGTTTATTGCTTTGATTTTTTGGGGAATATCACACAAGAAAATTGAAATAAAATCCGTCTTAAAAGGTTTTGGAATCTATTTAGCACTCTTGCTTTCTGCCGGAATTATCGGCTTTTACGGTTGGCAAATTTTGCTTAAAATCTATCCGGATTACCAAGAAATCCTACACGGTTTTACGTACAACGGGCATTATTATATTGCCGCATTCAGTTTGTTGACCCTCAGTATTTCTCTTTGGTTTTATCGGTCAAAAAGCCAATCACAGATAGTTTCAACATCTTACGCTGTTGCCCCTTTTTTTATATGGTTTCTCATCAACACTTTGGTTGTTTTTAAATTAGCCGGCGCATCTTTTTTCATCATTCCTGTTTTGTTCGGATTGATTGGTTTTGGATGGTTAATCAAATACGAAAAACCACCTCTTTTGGCTTTGTGTTTAGTGACACTTCCGGGATTGATGATTCTTTCTCCTTTAGTTCAGATGTTTCCCGTGGGTTTGGGATTGAAAATACTGTTTGTCAGTTGTGTTTTGTTAGTTCTGATTTTCGGTTTGATGCTTCCTTTTTGGCTGCGTTTTGCTCACAATCTCAAATTGAGCCGTTTGCTCTTACTATTCAGCTTCGGATTTTTGATAACAGCACACCTCCATGCAAAATTCTCGGCCGAGCATCCAAAACCAAACAGTTTGTTGTATGTCTTAGATGCCGATTCGGGCAAAGCGCTTTGGGTTTCGTATGATCAAAAACCGGACGCATGGAACAAAGTTTTTTTGACCGAAAAGCCTGAGGAAGCCGAGCCAGTCGTCAAAAACCTAACAGTCGGAAACAAGTATAACACTTCCTTCAAATTGTCGGCTCCTGCTCCGGTAAAATCCATTGCTCTACCAACAGTTGTGATCGAGCAAGACACGGTGAATCCGAAAGGCCGNCATTTGACAATCTGCATCACGCCACGTCGTAAAGTAAACCGTTTGGAATTATTTGCAGGCAATGATTTTAAGCTTATTTCCATTCGTACAAACGGTCAAGATTACACGTTAAAAAACAATGCTGAAGGCTTTACGGATTGGTCTAATCAGCAGATTTTGAGTTACTATGTGGTTGACAAAGCTCCTTTGGAAATAGAAATGGTTGTTCCCAAAGGCCAAAGGGTTAACCTAACATTATTAGAAGCTTCGTACGACTTGTTCGACAATGAATGGTTTACCGTTCCGCTCAGGCCTGAAGGAATGATTCCCAAACCTTTTGTACTCAACGATGCGATTGTCATCAAAAAATCGGTGTCATTTTGAGAAATTCTATAATTAGCCTTTTGGGCTGTGGCTGGTTAGGAATTCCTTTGGCGAAAGAATTGTTGCATGCAGGTTTCAGCATAAAAGGCTCGACTACAAGTGAGCAAAAATTGACACTGCTTTCAGGCATTGGTTTGCATAGTTTTCAAATCTCATTAGAAGAAACTAAAATCATCGGCAACATGGATTCATTTTTACAATCAGACTTGCTAATCGTTGATATCCCACCCAAATTGCGTGGCAATCAATCGGAAAATTTCGTGAAAAAAATACAAATGTTGATACCTTTTATTGAAAAATCAACGGTCAAAAACGTGCTGTTTGTCAGTTCGACTTCCGTGTTTGGCAGCCACCAAGGTGCTGTTGATGAAAGCTCATTCCCTGAGCCGGACTCCGAATCGGGCAGGCAATTGTTTGCCTGTGAAAACCTACTAAAACAATCAACACATTTTAAAACAACCCTTCTTAGGTTTGGCGGATTAATCGGACCAAATAGGCATCCGATTTATTTTCTAAGCGGACGAACAGTTACTTCTCCAAATGCGCCGGTCAACTTGATTCATTTGGAAGATTGCATCGGAATTGTGCGCCATATCATCGCACATCAACTGTGGGGAAAAACTTTTCATGGGGTATCACCTTTTCACCCTTCCAAAGAATCATATTACTCCCGAATTGCGCAACAATTGGGCTTGCTAATGCCCGAATTTCAACACGAAGCCATTGTTGACCAACACAAGATAGTAAATTCGATTTGCTTAAATAAAACTCCGCGCTATCATTTTAAACAAATAAATTTGGGGATTTAATCCAAAAATCGTCTACCCTCTTCTTCTCTCCAACAAAAGCATCATCAAACTGAGAACTATTTTTTCATAATCTATGTCATATGATGGGTTGTTTACCTTTGATACAACTTTAAGATTTGGGAGTTGAGACACTTGCTTTGCGATAATTATGAACCCTTAGAAGTGGCGTTTTTGAAGCTAGGTTTTCTTCGGACACATTTTCATGTGAGATTCCCAAGTTACTTTGTACTTTTTCGAAAAGAATAGGCAAGCAAGGAATAATTTACAGCCTAAGAATGCACTAAACTACCTCTATTTCTTCATCCAAATAAACCAGTAGGCTTTTTTCAACAGTAAAGCCCATTTCCGTTAAGGTTTGTGCATACTNCTCAATTTGTGCNTGGTATTCAGGTTTTTTCTGCCCGGTTTTGTAATCTATGAGAATAGCTTTGCTTCCCGGTTTGATGACAATCCGGTCGGGTCGAAGCAATACACCGTTAGCTGAAATCAGAGTCTGCTCGTTGAGTACTTTCAGGGGGATTTCAAAATAGGATTTTAGCGATGGATGATTTACCACTTTAAAGAGTTTTGCTGAAACCTCGTCTTTTAGTTTGGGATCNAGCCAACCTTCCATGATGGCTTTTTCTACTGCGGTANTTACGTCTTCAGAAAAATGGATTTCTGCCAACATCAGGTGCAACAAATTTCCTTTTTCAATGGCTTCATGTTGTGGNGAACCCCACAATCGAGAAGCTTTGGTGGCAATGGTGACCAACTGGGTTCGGGTGTTTCGATAGACCCAAAGGTCTTGACAAACTTCATTTTGAGCTTTGTCCGATTTGACTTTTTCGGCTTTCCCGAAAACATATCGGGCCTGGTTTTCTTGCCAAACACCTATATGCTTTAAATAGCTGATGTACAAATCGGAAAAAGTATTGCTCGTTTTATTTGTGTTATTCTTGGCATCAGTCAGCAGGTAGAGTTGTTCTACTGCCCGGGTTTGTGCCACATAGCAAATATTGAAATTATCGAGTGTTGCTTGGTTGATTCTTTCTGCAAACAAGGCTGAAAATTCAGGATAATCTGAAGCAAATGATTTCGAAAAATTGATGCGGGTGGTCTCAAAATCCAGCCATTCTTCTTGAGGTAATTCAATCCATTCTTTTTCCCTGTTTTCGGTATAGTTCAAATCGGCATACGGGTAGATGACTACCGGAAATTCCAACCCTTTCGACTTGTGGATGGTCATGATACGGATGCCTTTGCCCGCTTCGGAAGCAGACAAACTCAACACTTCTTTTTTTATCTCCCACCAGTCTAAAAATTCGGATAAACCCGGCCCGTTCCGAACGGAAAACAGGTGAATTTCATCCAACAGAAACCGAATATATGCATTGGGCGAGTCGCAGAGATTAAAATAGCTTACCAATTGTTCGACACCGTCGTAGAGCGACAAGGATTTCAGGTTATCAAAAATATATTCATCGGGAGAATTTGCCAATTTTTGTAAAAGTTTCGATACCGTAAAGTCTATATGAAACGNGATAAAAGCATGTTTGTCTTCGTTTGGTTTCAATCGGTGGAAAGCCCAAAATTCAAGTAAATTCAACAAAACCTCTTTGTTTCCGGGTTGATGGANCAGTTTGAGCCAATCAACCAAAAAAGCGGTCTCCGGATTGCTGGAAAGCAACAAATTTTCCTCTGAGATTACTTGAATCCCATTTTCTATCAAATGATTGGCAATAAGGGTTCCATTCTTTCTTTTTCGAACTAAAATACAGATATCCGAAGCTTGAAAACCTTGGGTAATGATTTCCCGAACGCGATTGAGAATGCAAGGCGGATAGATTTCATCCCTTTCAGCATCGTTTGTGGCTGTCAAAAAATCGATGCTGACAAATCCGCCGTTGGATTTATTAATCTTTTGATGATTGCCGTTGAGGTATAGGTTTTTGTAAGCTTCATTTTCAAGAAACGAAGCGATGTGTGTAAAAAAATGGTTGTTGAAATTGGCAATTTCAAACAAGCTGCGGTAGTTGGTGTCTAACAGTTNTTTTTCGGGAATACAGTGTGGAAAAGGGGATTTGCCGTTGCCCAAATCGATGAATTGCTCCGGATAACCGCCCCGCCACCGATAGATAGACTGCTTGGCATCACCCACAAGCAACACACTTCCATTTTGGCCTTGAGCATCGAAGTTAGACAGCGTATGATCCAGAAGCGGAATCAGGTTTTGCCATTGCCGCTGCGAAGTATCTTGAAACTCATCGATAAAAAAATGTCGGTAGCGCTGTCCCATTCTTTCGTAAATGAACGGTACGGGCTGGTTGCGAACCTGCTCCCAAATCAGGCTGTTGGCTTCGGGTAAAGTCACTAATTGCAACTCTGCTTTTAATTCTTTGTAATGCTGGCTGACTTTGTTGAGTATCGCCATNGGGCGTATATTTTTTAATATGTTATCGTACAATCGCAACGATAATATAAGCTGTTTAGTCTCCTTGAAATAGGATACCAATTGCGATCGAATGTCATCAATAATTGATTGGATATGAGCTTTCTGTGTTTTCTTGTAGAACGAAACTGTATCGATTTCTTGCTTCCATTTAGCCTCAAAATTAATTTTGGAATAATCCAAAATAATATTTTGAAAATGATTAGGAAGATAACCGCTCAAAAAATCATCGTGCACCAATCCGCATTCTTCAATCAAATTCAAAGCTTCTAGTGCTTTTGATTTCAGTTCTGTTTTCGAAGATTTGATTTTATCAGAAACTTGGCGTATCAGCTTCAAAAAATCTGGAAGTNTTTTCTCGGTAAGCTTGACAAAATGGGCCTGATCGTTTTCATTTTCCAGTTTTTTCATGACATCAAGCAACTGTTTGCTCACATCCCAATTTTTGTCATTTTCAATTTCTTTTAAGACAAAATCGATTATAAAATCGGTCAGCAATACGTCTTTCCCGATGTTGCGAAGCAATTCGTCAATGGCCAATTGATACAGTCTGTCTGTGTCTAATTCAATCTCAAAGGCTTGTGCAAGCCGAAGGTCGTTGGCAAAGGTGCGGATGATTTTTACGGTAAAGGTATCGATGGTTGAGACTTCAAAAGCAGTGTAGTTTTGCAACAAACTTCGCAGTACGCCATTGGCTTTATCTTTCACCGATAGTGGGCTTTTTTTAAGAGTTTCCGCAACTTCCACCAACAGCTGGCTTGGATTCTCAAGATTGTCTTCGGCAAAAGAAACCAAGGCTTTCACTATCCGTGTTTTCATTTCCTTGGCAGCCTTGTTGGTGAAGGTAATTGCCAATACAGATTTGAATGCATCGTCTGAAGGATGGCTCAAAATGATTTGCAGGTATGCTTTAACCAAGGTGAAAGTCTTGCCTGAACCCGCGGAAGCATCATAGACGGAAAATCCCGAAGCGGTCATGGTTTTTTATTGCAAGATAAGAAACATCGATGGTTAAATAAAGATTAAGTATTTTTAATTCCAATCCATTCTCAGTACCTTTGAATGTATAAAAACTGATTTTTTAACCTTTTAAATATTTACAAAATGGCATTTGAACTTCCAAAACTAACGTATGCATACGATGCACTCGAACCTCATATCGATGCGCGCACCATGGAAATCCACCATAACAAACACCATGCGGCTTATACGAACAATCTGAATGTAGCCGTAGAAGGCACAACGCTCGCGGTTAAAAGCGTCGAAGACATCTTAACCAATTTAGACCTCAACAACAAAGCCGTTCGCAACAATGGCGGCGGATTTTACAACCACCGTTTATTCTGGGAAATCATGGGACCTAAAGGAGGCGGATCACCCACCGGCGAATTGGCAACTGCGATTGACAAAAAATTTGGCTCTTTTGCGACATTTAAAGAAACCTTTTCCAAGGCAGCCGCTACCCAATTCGGTTCAGGATGGGCTTTTCTTTGTGTACACAAAGGCGGTGAAGTAGATGTTTGCGCTACGCCTAACCAAGACAATCCGCTAATGCCCAATGTAGGCTGTGGCGGCACACCGATACTCGGTATTGATGTTTGGGAACACGCGTATTATCTCAATTATCAAAACCGGCGCCCCGATTATATTGCTGCCTTTTACAATGTGATTGACTGGAAAGTGGTTGCCGAAAAATATGCACAATTCAAATAAGAAGTTGATAGAAAGCTCGCCGAAAGGCGGGTTTTTTGTTTATTGTATAGCGGTTTTAAACTCTTTCACCACGTCGGCATTGATGGTTAACACATCTGAAAAAATAGTAAGATTTGGGTTGTGATATTCATTTTTCCCTTTTCTGAGACCACGACAACTCGCATGAATCTCTTTTAACAATCTGGTTTCTTTTAGCGGCAATATGCATTCAGCTTGCAAACCGCCTCCGGGCATTACAATGATCCGGTTTTTGGTCAGATGCAATAATTTCTGAAGTACATCGATGGCCGAACAGGCGGAAGGTTTTCCACCGGAAGTCAGTACACGTTGGAATCCCAATTCAATTAAAGTTTCTAAAGCATTTTCTANATTGGGGGTGATATCAAAAGCACGATGGAAAGTGCAAGGAGACGAACCTGCGGCTTCTATAAGTTTTAAGCAAATCGAAGTATCGATGGTTCCATCAGTCTGTAAGGCTCCAAACACAAAGCCGTCTGCGCCTAACAATTTGAACTGTTTCAAATCGGAAACCATGGCTTCGGTTTCCAATTCAGAATAGACAAAATCNCCACCTCTCGGGCGTATCATCACAAAAATCGGGATNGAAAGTTTTTTTTTCAGCTGGCTAAATATGCCTGTGCTCGGCGTGGTGCCACCTTCCGAAAAATCTGCACAAAGCTCGATTCTGTCAATTCCAAAAGCTTCAGCCTGTAGAGCCGATTCGATGTTAAAAATGGGGGCTTCGAGCAGAATTTTAGCCATTGTCAGAGAATTTACTTTTGGCATCTTTCAAAACTTTTGCTTCGGAATGGTGCATAGCAAAGTTAAATCCGGGATGAACGGCATAGGCACCAAATTCACCTTCTTTGTTGATGGCCAAAAACCCGACTTGCATATCGGCAATCTGACTTGCATTTTTAACAGTCAATCTGCGAACGGCCTCTTCACAAGCTTCCTGCGGACTTCTTCCTTGCCGCATCAATTCGACAACCAGGAAACTTCCACAAATTCGGATGACACTCTCACCCAATCCGGTTGCGGTGGCAGCTCCTACTTCATCGTCCACATACAAGCCCGCTCCGATAATTGGGCTATCGCCAACTCTGCCGTGCATTTTATAGGCCAAACCGCTGGTGGTACAAGCTCCGGCTAATTTTCCGTCTTTACCGATNCCAATCATACCGATGGTGTCGTGGTTTTCGATGTTGATGATGGGTTTGTATGCCGATTGAACGAGCCATTCCCGGTAGGCTTTTTCAGCCTTCGGGCTTAGTTTTTCTTCTTCCAAAGGGAACCCTTGTGCAATAGCAAACAGTCGGGCACCTTCGCCACTCAACATCACATGAGGTGTTTTTTCCATTACTTGCCGCGCCAAACTGATGGGGTGTTTGATTTGCCGCACAAAAGAAACAGAACCACAAGAGCCATCTCCTTTCATGATGGAAGCATCTAAGGTGACGATTCCGTCCCGATCCGGAAGGCCTTGCAGACCTACCGATAAATTGTCTGGATCTGATTCGGTCACACGGACTCCTTGTTCGACGGCATCGAGTATGTTATCCGTTTTGCTGAGTACATCCCAAGCCTTGTCGTTGGCGGGTATGCCATGCGCCCAAGTGGAAAGAATCAAAGGCTTGTACGTCTCTGAAACAATTTTATTTTCAATTTTGGAAGAGCAACTTTTAAGTGGGTTTGCCAATAAAACCAAGGAAGTGATGGAAGCATTTCTTAGAAAAACACGTCTGGAGTTGGGTTTCATACGAATAGAATTTGTATAAAAGTACAAAAAAACCCGCTCGAATGCGGGTCTTTGTTTATTCTTCAACCAAAGGTTGCATTTTGAAGCTTTCCATGAACTTGGTTGTATAGTTTCCGGCAACATAATCNGGATGATCCATCAATTGGCGGTGGAACGGGATAGTGGTTTTGACTCCTTCGATGACAAATTCATCCAAAGCCCGTTTCATTTTGGCGATGGCTTCTTCTCGCGATTGAGCCGTGGTGATGAGTTTGGCAATCATCGAGTCGTAGTTAGGCGGAATCACATAGCCGGAATAGACGTGCGTGTCAAGCCTTACGCCGTGTCCACCCGGTGCATGTAGCGTGTTGATTCTGCCTGGGCTCGGGCGAAAATCGTTGTAGGGATCTTCGGCATTGATTCGGCATTCAATGGCATGGAGTTTGGGCAGGTAATTTTTGCCCGAAATCGGTACACCTGCTGCAACCAATATTTGTTCGCGTATCAAATCGTAATCTATTACCTGTTCGGTAATTGGGTGTTCAACTTGAATACGGGTATTCATTTCCATGAAATAAAAATTACGGTGTTTGTCCACCAAAAACTCGATAGTCCCGGCTCCCTCATATTTGATAGATTCAGCTGCTTTTACGGCTGCTGCACCCATTTTTTGGCGAAGTTTATCGGTCATGAAAGGCGAAGGTGTCTCTTCGGTCAACTTTTGATGGCGCCGTTGGATAGAGCAATCTCTTTCAGAGAGATGACAGGCTTTACCGCGGCTGTCACCCACGATTTGTATTTCGATATGCCGAGGTTCTTCTATCAGTTTTTCCATGTACATGCCATCGTTCCCGAAGGAAGCGGCAGATTCTTGACGAGCACCTTCCCAAGCTTTGTGAAGTTCTTCGGGTTTCCAAACGGCTCGCATCCCCTTGCCTCCACCGCCGGCTGTAGCTTTGAGCATGACCGGATAACCTATTTTCTTGGCTGTTTTTTCTGCATCTTCAAAAGAAGACAACAAGCCTTCCGATCCCGGAATGGTGGGTACACCGGCAGCTTTCATGGTTGATTTTGCCGTGGCTTTGTCTCCCATTTTTTCAATCATTTCGCAGGAAGCCCCGATAAATTTGATACCGTGTTCTTTGCAAATTTTTGAAAAACGAGAATTTTCGGAAAGAAAACCGTAGCCAGGATGAATGGCATCGGCATTGGTTATTTCGGCAGCGGCGATGATATTAGATATTTTTAGATAAGAATCTTTGCTGGCTGGAGGACCGATGCACACAGCTTCGTCAGCAAACCGGACGTGCAGGCTTTCGGAATCGGCAGTAGAATAGACAGCAACTGTCTTGATGCCCATTTCTCTACAAGTCCGGATGACTCTGAGGGCAATTTCTCCTCTGTTTGCGATTAATATTTTCTTAAACATTTGGTCGGGTGTTGGTTTGTTTTGTCCTAAATTTGAATTACTTCAAAGCATGACTATGCAGGATCGACGATAAATAACGGCTGATCAAATTCGACCGGTGAAGAATCATCAACTAGGATTTTCACGATGGTTCCTGAGATTTCAGATTCTATTTCGTTGAAGAGTTTCATGGCTTCGATGATACAAAGCACATCGCCTTTTTGGATATGGCTACCGACTTCTATAAAGTTAGGTTTGTCCGGGCTGGGTTTGCGGTAGAGGGTTCCGATAATCGGGGACTTGATGATGACGTGTTTATTATCTGTTTCAGCGGCTTTGACCGGTGCAGGCTCTGTTTGTTGAGATACAGAAGGTGTGTTTTGAGGTTGCTGCGAAACGTTTTGCTGCGGAATGTTGTAAGAGACGTTGCTTTCGGCAGGCCTGTAATCTTCGGAAGCAGAACCCGTCCGGATGGTAATTTTAAAATCGTCCATTTCGAGTTTTACTTCACTGGCTCCGGATCTTGCAACAAATTTGATTAGGTTTTGAATTTCTTTTAAGTCCATGATAGTAAGTTTGTGGTTATTTAGGAATTGTAAGCCCATTTAAGATAGATTGACCCCCAGGTGAATCCACCACCAAAGGCAGCGAAGATAAGGTTATCTCCTTTTTTAAATTTATGTTCGAAATCACTTAGCAAAAGTGGAAGTGTTGCCGAGGTCGTGTTGCCGTATCGCTCTATGTTCATCAAAACCTTCGACTCCTCAATTTCCATTCGGCTTGCGGTGGCATCTACTATTCTCTTATTGGCTTGATGGGGTACTAAAAAATTAACATCCGCAGAGGTAAGATTGTTTTTAGTCATGATTTTCACACAAACATCTGACATATTGGTTACAGCAAATTTAAAGACTGTTTTGCCATCTTGATATACGAAGTGTTCTTTGTTTTGGACGGTTTCAATCGTTGCGGGCTTAGTTGATCCGCCGGCAGCAATTTTGAGATATTCCCTACCTTGTCCATCGCTTCTCAAGTGTTCATCAATCAATCCGTTTCCTTCTTCATTGGCTTCAAAAAGTACGGCTCCGGCTCCGTCTCCAAAAATGATGCAGGTGGTGCGGTCTGTATAGTCGATGATGGAAGACATTTTGTCGGCTCCGATTAACAAGATTTTTTTGTAGCGTCCGGAAGTGATGTAAGCGGAGGCTGTGGACATGCCGAATAAAAATCCCGAACAGGCTGCTTGTAAATCATAGGCGAAAGCGTTGACAGCTCCAATTTGAGTAGCGACATAAACTGCTGTGGCAGCTACTTGTAAATCGGGAGTGGCAGTTGCAAGTATGACTATGTCGATTTCGGCTGGGTCTAATTTTCGCTTATTAAGCAGGTCTTTAGCTGCCTTGATAGCCATAAACGAAGTTCCTGCTCCGGGCTCTTTGAGTATTCTTCGTTCTTTGATGCCTGTTCTGGACGTAATCCATTCGTCATTGGTGTCAACCATGGTCTCTAAAACTTGGTTAGACAAGACAAAATCAGGAACATAAGAACCGACTGCTGTAATTGCTGCTCGTACCTTATTCATAAACACGGGATTCGTTCAATTAAATAACTAATGAAAGTAACAATATTATTGAAGTTTGACCCAAAATAATAATCATTTAACATTTAAACCATAAAAAAACTCTCACAAGGTGAGAGTCTGTGGTGATAATTTTGTCAAACTACGCTATTGCTTCGGTCTTGTCAATAACAACTTGCCCCTTGTAGTAAAGTTTGCCTTCATGCCAGTGCGCCCTGTGGTATATATGTGCTTCACCGGTGGTTGAGCAGGTAGCAATTTGCGGAGTGCTTGCTTTGTAATGTGTTCTGCGTTTGTCTCTACGGGTTGAGGATTGTCTTCTCTTAGGATGTGCCATTTTTATCGTTATTTGTTGTTATAAATTTTTTTTAATTTGTCCCATCGGGGATCGATTTCATTTGTTTTTTTGGTTTGATATTCCGGATTTAATTCTCTGATGCGATCTAACAAATCGGATTGCAAGGTGCCGTCAGCTATACCTGGGTGGATTCTTTTTGCAGGAACCGAAAGCACTATTGTTTCATAAATGTATTGAGCTACATTGATGGTGTGTTCGCCATGTGGTAATATGAGAATTTCATCGTGTTCGTCGTTAAATGTTTCGCCAAACTGAACAATCAAATGGAATTTTCCTTCAAAAGATTGGTCGTAGGGTTCGCAACTCAAGTCGCATAGAACATTCACAGTGCCTTTTGCTTGAAAATCTAGTTCTAAGCTGTTTGCGTTTTTTTTGAGCAAAAGCGTAACATCAGCCTTGACGTTGTTGAATTCGTCATATTGATAATTTTCAAAGATCTTTTCATCTACTTGATAGTCAAAATTGTGATTACCTATTTTAAGCCCCACAAAACTGATATCATATTCTTTAAGCGGCTTCATCGAAAGTCCGGTTTTGAGCCTGCAAAGATATAAATTTTTGTTTATCTGAATGCCCCGTTGATAGATTTTGTTTTTTGATTAAAAAAAGAATAAGCAAAAAATGCAATTTTAGCTAAAATATTGAATAATCGCTTCTTTCATCAAGACGGTTTGTTCGCCAGCTTTGAGCGGGGGCAATTCATCTTTCACTTTGTAATGTGGCCAGCCCTGTTCATCTATGTAGTCAAACGCATAGTAGCCGTAAGGTTCCAGCAACCGGCAGATGGCAATATGCATCAGGTTTATTTTCTCGTCTTTTTTGAATTCGCGGTGAATTTGCCCTAACTCTTGTACACCGATTAAAAAAATGATGGCATCCAAATCGAGGGTTTCTCCTCCTGCGAATTGGCTGGATAGTTTGCGGACGATGTCCTCCCATTGTTGTTTGCGCGTCAACTCTTGCTTCATGTTTTTTATTTCAAAGATAAGGTGCTTTGCCTGTTTACACTATATTTGTGTAAACTTTATCGAATGAATTATATCGATTTGACCATTGGGGTCATCTTGGCAGTGGGCTTGGTTCGAGGTTTTATGAAAGGTTTTATCGTTGAAGTTGCCTCTTTGTTGGCCTTACTTTTGGGACTTTACGGTGCTTATACGTTTTCAGACTTTGTTGCAGAGTATCTTAAGAGTCAGTTTAATTGGAGTTTTGAACATCTCAAGCTAATTTCGTTTTTTTTGACTTTTATTTTTATTGCGTTTACCGTCAACCTATTGGGGAAAGCACTTACCAAAATAGCTGAAGCAGTTGCTTTGGGAATTTTCAACAAATTGTTGGGTGCTTTTTTTGGTGGACTGAAATGGATGTTGATTTTGAGTGTTTTAATCAATCTTTTTGAAATTTTGATGGGTAAAACCTCCTTCGACAGGCCAAGAATTGTTCAAGAAAGCAGATTGTTTGAAGTAGTCAAACGCGTATCGCCTGCTATTTACGGGGTTTGGGAGGAACGAATTCCGCCGGTTGAGGAAGAGCCAAACCGGGATGGCAATCAATCGGTATAAGAAACAAACACTATCTCCTATTTTTGATGAAATCTTTTTGATTTTCTTCATCTTTTTATAGCCAACGGTTCTCGGCTATACGCAGGCAGGGATTTTTACCACTGAACTTCATACGAAGAACCAATGCTCAAATTTACGTAAAACTGTCATACGAAGCACTGAACCGCCAATTTTGCCAAACGNCTGTTGGGCGTTCGTTTTTATTTTCTGTCGAGTTTTAATGTCTTGATAATTGTCAGCAATGGATTAAGTATAAAGTGTTTTATTACTCGGTTCAATGTTTTATGATTTTCCAATTTAGCAGTCAATTTTGGTGCAAAATGATAATATTTAGCAATAAGTAATCTACCCATTTTAGTTTTGCTTAAAGTCGCATCCCTAAAATCTCTAAAACTACATACTTCGTCAGCATAAAAATCGTCATAACACAATGTGGCAATGTAACAAGAACCACTTGTGTTTTTAGGTTGCTGTGTTGTTTTAGGTGCTTGGTATTTTGGTACTTCATATTTTGGAAGTTCATAGCCTTTTGTTACAGGTTGAGCCTTTACAATTGGTTTAACTTCTACTTTTTTTACAGGTTCTGCTTGGTCTTCATACCATCCTGAAAGTTGTAAATAACACCTTGCCTCAATATCACTGTCTTCTGGTTTCCACCATTTTGCCAAACTTAATCTTATAAGTCTGCCTTTTGGAATAACTTGTAAAGGCGTTTGATTTCCTTTATAAACTATTTGTTTTGAAACTCCATTGCTTTCATAGATGTAAGAACCATTTGAATACATCAAATCAACATCAGAAATCCAAAAGCCTACACTATGACTTGGATAGTTTTTGATGTTTTCAGAAAAATATCCTTTACCGTTTCTTTGCCATAAAATCTTTCCTTCAAAAATATTTGAAATATTATTTCTCCAAATTGGAACTCCCATATTTTTAATATAGGTTTCAAGTGGATATATTTTTCTTATGAAATTGTATGTGTGAATTGTTACATCTTCATTATGTGGTTCTTTCCTGTTAGGATTAACTGTAAATGTAATGTCCCATATATCTCCTATATTAAATTGAGTGTCCGCTGGTTGATAATATCCACCTTGATTTAGTAGTCTAATAAATTGTTTGTTATTGATGCAAATACCACCAACGCAAACTTGTGTGCTACCATATTTAGTTTTCGATAGAATTAAAACTTCCATTTTACAAGTGTGTGATTTTATAATTAAAATTATTCATCAACTTGTCGGCTACAATTGAACGATGGCAAGCTTCAGGATGTTCTTCTACACAAAATAACACAATTCTACTTGCTCCAATTTGGTCAAGGCTTTCAAAGAATTTTTCAAAGTCAAAGTTTTTGAGAATTCTGTTTTTGTATTCAATTACGAATACTTTACCTAATTCTTGTCTTTCCCTTTTAAGTTCTCCTTTTTCATCATCAATTTCTTTTTGAAGCTCTCTGATTTCGGTTGTCGGTGCTAAGTCAGGAATGTAGCCGTATTTTATCTCCAAATCATTAAGTCTTTGTTGAAGTCTGTTGCTATTCACAAATGAATATTTTGCACCTCTAACGCCTCTACGCTGTCTGATGTCGCAAAATGTGTCAATATTATTTTGAGTAAGTTTCGCAAAAAACTCTTTTTCGGTAGAGTTGTAAACTCCGATTGTAAAAAATTCCATAATTATAAATAAGCTTTTCTTGATGTTGCGTTAATTGGATTTCCAAATAAGTCATATTCTGAAAGCCCTTTATTTAATTCATTTATTACTGTTGATTGGTCTTTAAGAATTCCTTTTTCGTCAATATGTTTTAGAACAATGTTGTCTGTGATTAGAACTTTGCCGATTAATTTACTTCTGTGGCATTCGCAAGGCTTACTTTCACTACACATTATTACAACATTAATGTCTTTATTATAGGCGGTTTTTAGTCTGTCAATACCGTTTAGGAAAAACTCTTTCGTTTTTACCGCTTCATAGTCTACCTTGCCTTCGTTGTCGTAACAAGAAGTGTCTTTGGGTCTGCCACCAATAGTGTCACCCATAAAAACATATTTAATTCCGTTCCGTTCCAAAAAGAATTTAAGGTCGTTTTGGTTGAATTGAGGATTAAATTTTGAATACGGTTGGGAACGAACATCAATGAGATATTCAATGCCAAAGTCTTTCAGTAAAGCAAGAAAATCTTCAGGCTTTCTGTTACCGTGTCCGATAGTATAAAGTGGCTTTTTTTCCATATTACAAAGTTACGATTTTTTGTCTTTGTTTGTTACTGTGTTCATTGGTTGTACGGTCGCCCTAAAATGACGCCCAACGGTTAGTATAAAAATAGTTGCGGGTTTACGTGCGAGGATTTTCCGCAGGAAAATCAGACGTAGTAAACTTGCAACGACCTTTATTTAAGCCCAAAATTGAGCAATTATTTTTATACATTGTTACAAGCTGGCTTTTCTCCATTTATATAGCAAATCTCTTTTTCGATCATCCCAATCGTGCAGTTTAAATTCGGTCACATCTTCAATTCGGTAGATTACATTACCTTCATCTTCGCCCATTTTACCCACGCAAGTCATAACAAAATCCGAGTCGGTTGCTTTTTTAATATAACCAGAAAAATATCCGCCACTAATTTCTAAACTTACAAGGACTTCGCTTTTTTGCGCAAGTTGTTTTATTAGTTCAGACTGCCATTCTTCAGTTGTGTTTAGTGATGGTTTAAATTCAGGTACTTTTTCCAAAATTGTTGAGTATTCGATTAAGCATTCCATTGCTTTCGCATAATCATCTTTAGCATCAATACTTTGTATTCCTGCCTTCTGTAAAGTAATTATTCCGTCCGTTTTCCCATACTGTGTATAATGCTGGAACAAAACTAAATCTTCGTTAAAATCAATAACATAACCAGATAAAAATCCGCTATCATCCCCGTATTGCCATATTCCGATAATTTCTTTTTCATCCTTGGATTTAGATAATATTTCTTCAAATAAAGTTTGTTCCATATTTTTTAGCTT
>Ga0051980_10001605_pt1 | contig 17121 bp, 15 predicted proteins | sample CryGey13umfilter_2_FD_55014 | JGI IMG/M metagenome (GOLD analysis project Ga0051980, IMG submission 55014) | Groundwater microbial communities from aquifer in Utah, USA - Crystal Geyser 4/9/14 3 um filter | ecosystem: Environmental > Aquatic > Deep subsurface > Groundwater | place: USA: Utah...
CGGCGGCGGCGGCGGCGGCGGCGGCGCGTGGCGGGGTCTACCCGCGGTGGCGGTGGCGGTGGTAGACCGCAGCGATGAGCTCGACCCACAGGCTGATCCTCGCCATCGGATGGCTTCTCGCCCTTGCCACGCCGGGCGGCGCGCAACTCCTGGACCGCTCCCTGGCGATCGACAACCAGCTCCTCGGCCTGCACAACTTTCCCGGCCCGGCGGCGGGCGAGGCGGCGCAGGACGGGGTGGTCGNCGGCCTCTACCTCAGCGGCGGGCTGGTGTGGGGGCTCGGGGAGTGGAGTGAGCTGCACCTCGGCGGCGACCTTGGCCTGGTCTACGACGACGCCACCGGCGCCACCACCCCCCGCACCCTGGTCCACCGCGCCTACCTGCAGGTGGCGGCCGGCGAAGCGCTCGATTGGCGCCTGCGTGTGGGGATCCTCCCTGAGCGCATCGCCCATGGCCTGCTCTTGGACAGCGACGAGCCCACCNTCGATCTGCGCCTGCGGCGGGCGGCCGGGGTGGCGCAAGAGGCGAGCCTCCTTGTCCAGGGAGTCCTGATCGACGGGGAGAGCCCGCTCCTGCGCGCCATGGCGAGCCTCGACACCCCCGGCCGTGGCCACCTCTCCCTGTGGGTCGGTGACTACCACGACCGCGGCGATCGTCTCCTCGGGCAGGCCACCGCGGTGCGCGGTCTCCTGTTGCGCCGCCGCCTCAAACACGACGACCGCNTGCAGCGGCTGCTCGCCTCGCCGCGCGGCCGCGCCCTGCTCGACGAGTCCCTTGCCGAGCCGGTGGCGAGCGACGGGCGACTCCGCCTCGCGGGGCTGGACGGCGCTTGGTCATGGGGGCGGGTCGAGGGGTCGGCGGTGGCCGTCTACGAGTGGGGCGACTACCGGTTTCGCGGCGCGCGCAAGGAGGTTGACCTCGACGTGGAGGTGCGCGGCTGGCTGGCCAGCGGCGAGCTCCGCCTGCCGGTGGGCGAGCGGCTGGTCGTCGCCCCCTTTGTCCTCTACCAGAGTGGCGACGAGCAGGTGGTGGACCGGCGGCTCACCACCTTCGTGGCCCTCGCGCCGTTCAACCCCTACGCCACCCTCTTCTTCAACGGCTCCCTCCAGCGCGACTTCCTCGCCAACACCTTCCAGCCGGTGGAGCTGGAAAACTTTGGGGTGGTAGCGGGTGGCGGCCGCGCGCAGGTGGCGGTGGCCGAGGCCGTGTCGGTCGCGGCGACCGCGACCTACCTGCGCGCCGATCAACCTCCCGCGGCGCTCGCCGCGCAGGCGCTGGGGTGGGAGGTGGACTCCCGCCTCACCTGGCAGGTTGGCGAGCGGTGGGCTCTCGCCTGGGAGTGGGACCTCTTTGTGCCCGGCGAGTTGATCGAGCAGGTGGCGGAGGAGGCGAACACGATGCAAATGGTGGCCGCCACCGTCCGCTACGAGTTTTGACCGCGCCCTCCCCCCGGTGGATCGGCGGGGAGGGCGCGGGGACTGGGTCCGCGATTGTGGCTGGCCTGCTGCTTGGGAGTGGTGCCGGCGAACGGTCCGCGGGCGCGGAGAGGCNATGGAAGTATTTTGGAATGACCTCAAGCACCTGGTCGAACGGTCCGCGGGCGCGGAGAGGCGATTCACCCGCCTCTTTCCATGGCTCGTCATGGAGGCGTGACGCCGCGCGGCGAGGTGGGCCGGCGGCGGGTCGGAGTCCGCGGCCAACCGCTTCACACAGGCCCACGCGCGGAACCGATTGCCGGTGAGCGATGCNGGTTAGTGGTTCTTGCCGTGGTGCGGTTTGAAGGGCAGGTGGTCCACCACCGACGGCCGCGCCACCCGGTAGGGAGCGACCCAGCGGTTGGCGTTGTAGTCGTNGTCGAACTCGTTTTGCAGGGTGAGGGAGTCGAGTCCGTCGACCACTAGGCGCTGGTGGCCGCGCGCCGGGCCGACGGTGAACACCGCGGTGAACACCCCGTCGCCGGCGAGCGCGTCGCCGTGGGTTCCGTCGTCGACCATCCGCTGGCGGTCGTGGCCGGCGTGGAGGAAGAGGAAGGTGGGCGGTGTGAGGCCGGAGGNGGTGGTGTTCTCCACTGTCGCGGTGACCGTCACCTGCTCGCCCACCGCGACGGTGAACAGGCCGTCGCCCACCGGGTAGAACTCCTGCGGGTCGGTGATCTCGTAGGGTGTGCCCTGGCCCCGCTGGAGGGTGATGGCGGTGATCGCGACGGTCTGGTTCGCCGCCTCGGTGAGGTCGATCGCGCCGAGGGAGAGGGCGTCAAGCCGCCAGCTTCCACCCACCTTCACGTAGCGCAGGTGGTGGACCGCGGTCTCGTCCGTCGGCTTGACGCCGGGGTTGAGGTGGTCGTCGAAGCTGGTGTCCACGTAGAGGCGGCCAAGCCAGCGGGTGTGGATGGTGACATCGGCGACGCCTCCCGCGATCTCCACGGTGACGGTGCGCGTGTGCTCCCCGGCTTGCCGCCGTCCCCAGTGTTCCGGGAGGAGGGCGGTGTCGCCGCTGCTGGTCTCACCGCCCGCCACGTTGAGGCGATCCATNGGGGTGAGCGGCCGCAGCCACCCCTCCGACTCCACCAACGCGCGGACCTCCGCCTCGTCGCCGCCGGTCGTTCCTCCCGCCACCCGGTAGGGGATCCCCCAGCCGTGCGCCGCGTAGTCGTCGTCGGTTTCGTTCTGTAGGGTGGCGGAGTCGAGCGCGTCGACCACTGCAAAGTGGCGGCCCACCTGGTTGGAGAGGGTATAGNGGTGCGAGTAGATGCCGTCGCCGGCATGCTCGTCACCGTTGAGGCCGTCGTCCAGCATCCGGTCGCGGCGGCCATCGTGGTGCAGGTAGACGAAGGTGTCCGGGGTCCACTCCGAGCCCGGGTCGTGGGCCACCTGGGCGCTCACNACGATCGTGTCGCCCACCCTCAGGGTGGGGAGGTCGTCCACCGCCAGCTCCAAAGTCGGGTCGGTGATCTCGGCGATCACTCCAGCGGCGTGGCTGGCAGTGACCCGCTCGATGTGGACGTTTTGCCGAGTGGTGTCGGCCAAGGGCATGTCGGTGGGGGAGATGGCGGTGAGATGCCACCCGCCGCCGCTGCGCTGATAGGTGGCCGAGCGGTGGAGGGTGTGGGCAAAGGGTTTCGAGCCCGGGTTGCGGACGCCGTCGTCGGTGGTGTCCACCCACAGCTCACCGGTGATCTGGGTGGCTACGGTGACGTGGGCGACGTCGCCTTGCTGGTCGATGNTGATCGTGCGTTCCGGCGGGTCGATGCGGCGGCGACCCCACGCCACCGGCTCCACCGCCTCGCCCTCGGCGGCCATCGCGACCACTTCGTCCGCCACCGCCCCCCCGGCGACGGACGCGGCGGAGACCGACGCGGCGTACACCGCCCCGTCGGCGGCCAGGTCGTCGAGAAAGTCGTCGGCGAGGAGGGTCTCGTCGGTGACCGTGTCGTCCAGCGCTGCGGCGCTGACCGCCTCGCTGGTCGTGTCACTGGCCGGGGTACCGCCACCGCCACCGCCACAGGCGGTGTAGAAGAGGAACAGGCAGAGGGCAAAGAGGGGATGGAGGATGGGGCGAAGGGGGCACATGGAAGACCTCACGGGAAAGAGAAGGGGAAAGAGAAGAGCACCTACCTGTCCCCCTCAAACCCCACCCGCGCGAAAAGGTTGCGCGGTCGATTGGGGGGCGCGCCGCACCCTTGCCGAGCTCCGTCGTGTGCCCGCGCCATGGGCCGTTCAAGGCGGGCGACGGCCGCCCGCCCGCGGCGTGGGCCACGCGCGCCACCTAAGCCTCCACGTGCGCGGTGGCGCCGGTGCAAGGTCGGGGTGGTACTACCTGGCGACGGTTCACCCCCTCCCGAGGCGGGCCGTCGCGGTCGTTCGGCCCCCCTCGGCGGCGGAGGGGGTACCACCGCCACTTCCGCGCCTCCTCCGTCTCTGCAAGATCTGCCTGAGTGCACGGCGCCAAGGGGGGGTAAGGAGAGGCAGAAAGACAAAGAAAAGCCGCCCGGCCATGCCGTAGAAATCGGCAGGCCGGGCGGCGGATGCGCGGGGGGAGTTAGGCCGCCTTCTTGGCCTCGTCGACCAGTTCGATGGCCGCGGCATCGACCCAGGCAAATCCATTCTTCAGCTTGTTGTTCCACAGCTTGTAGCGGCGATCCTTGGGCAGCCGGCCGAGGATCTGGACACCGCCGCGGTAGTCGCACACGAGTTGCTCACCGTGGACGGTGGCCCGTACCTTGCTGCCAGGGGTGGGGACGTGGACGAACTGGGCCTGGGGAATCTTTTGGATGAAAGCCATGGTCGATCTCCTACTACGGGTGGAACGAGAAATCCGGCGGCCAAGGTCGGCGACGCCGGGGTCGGCGTGATCCAGTGGGGGCCACCCCTGAATCACCAGGAGCGGCGCGGTCGGGACGAGAGCTTGCCACACCGGCGCCGCCGCCGAAATAGTGGTCCGGGCCGATGGTAGGATGGGTCCCATGTGCGCCATGTCCCTCATCGATCGCGTCGCCAGCGTCTTTCTCGCGGATTGCCGGCGGCTGGCGCGGGACGGCGAGCTGCTCCGCGAGTTCGATCTCGCCGGCCCCCTCCTCCTCTCCGAGGTGTGTCTGGCGCGGGCGCTCATCAACCGCCTCGGGGCGGGGGAGACCGCCGTCTTCCGGTCGCGCTGGGAGGAGACCCACCGCGACCTGATCCACCTGTGCAACGTCCTTGGCCACGAGTACGTGGATGCGGAGTTCGACGGCGTCGACTACTTCATCACCATCCGGATCCGTGGGGAGGCGGAGCGGCTGCCGCGCCGCGACGCCTTCAGCCTGCCCCACCCCGCACCGCGGCGGGTGATCACCCTCGACCTCACCCGCGNGCCGGCGGCCGAGCCGCTCCTGCCGGGGGGCAGGACCCTGTTGCCGTGAGCGGGGATAGCGACCCTGCCCGGGGGTGGCAGGGTCGCTATCGCGCTACTGCGCCGTCGGGTACCGGCGTCCTCGTGAGGGGGTCTCGAGGTCGTACTTGCGGAGCTGCTGGGAGAGCCACTGGCGCGATTTGCCGATCGCCTCGGAGGTGCGCGTCAGGTGGTAGTCATTGGCGACCCACTGGCGGCAGATGTAGTCGTGTTCGAAGGTGGCGACCACCGCCGCGCGCGCCTCGTTGAACTTGAGGTTGGTGTCCTGGGTGTGTTGCTCCTGGTGACCGCCGGTCAGTTCGGGCGGCAGGTCGGAGACCTCGATGGAACGGTCGCGGCAGACGATCACCAGCCGCTCCATGAGGTTTCTTAGCTCGCGTACGTTGCCGGGCCAGTCGTAGGCCATCAGCGCACCCAGCGCAGTCGGTGACAACGAGGTGATGCACCTTTTGCGTTCGTTGAACTGGGTAATGAAGTGGGCAGCGAGCAACGGGATATCCATGATGCGCTTGCGCAGGGGCGGCATGTCGATGGGAAGGACATTGAGGCGGTAGTAGAGGTCGGCACGGAAACCACCCGCCGCCACCACCTCGTGGAGGTGCTGGTTGGAGCCGGCGATGATCCGCACGTCGACCTCCCATGGCTCTCCGGCCGCGCCTACCGGTGTGACCCGGTGGTCCTGGAGGAAGCGCAGAAGCTTCGCCTGGACGCGCGGGTGGAGCTCCTGGATCTCGTCCAGAAAGACGGAGCCGCCGTGGGCCTCGCGCAGGACGCCGAGGGTGGAGGTGGCGGCGTCGGTGAAGGCCCCCTTCTCGTGGCCAAAGAGGAGCGAGTCGGCGAGCTCTGTCGGCAGGGAGGCGGCGTTCACCGTCCGGTAGGGGGCGACGCGGCGGGTCGAGCATTCGTGGATCGCCGCCGCCACCAGCTCCTTGCCGCTGCCGGTCTCGCCGGTGATCAGCACCGTGCACTCGCCGTCCTCTGCCGCCAGGCGAGCGATCTGCAAGGCGGCCATAAGGCTCGGATGGGTTCCGACGATCTCCGGGCAGTGCTCGCGCGCCCAGCATTCCTCCTGTTCCTGCCGCCGCCGATCGACCTGCCACTCCCGCGCCGTGATGCCACCTTTCATAACCGACTTCCTCANATCACTCCCGGATGCCGCCGGGACGGGCTCACCAGTCAAGGCCCCCCTCCGGCCGCGGCCGTGGGGTCCGTTCCCACCTCATTGAGTAGGCGCACCTTAGGAGAGAGTGATTACCGCGCGATTACACCGCCTGGCCGGGTGGCGGCACGGTTCGGGCCATCGGACCCCCGGTGACGGAAGGGGCGCCGCCCCCCTCCATCGCCCCCGTAATTGGTAACGGCGCTTTCCAATTAGGGCGGTTAATCGGTAACGCCACTTTCCGTTTTTGTGGCCAATGGGGATCGCGAAAGAGCGGATAGTTGTGCCGTAACTAACTGGCACTACGAGAGAATCCCGCTCATGACGGGCGGCGAACGGAACTTGGCACGCGGCCTGCATGAAGGGGGCTGTTCCCCCTCAACGGGCCCGGGACCTCCGCCCTCCCCCTGGCAGAGGTCCCGGGCACGTGTCCGGCGAGGTGCCGGGGCGGCCGGAGGGGAGGGACGGAAAGGTGTGCCCAACAACACGCCCGCATGGTGCGGGCGTGAACCTCTACTCCCAGGAGACCCGACCATGCAGACCATCCACACCCTTTCGCGCACCCTGGCGATCACCGTCGCCACCCTACTCTCCCTCGCCGTGCCGGCCGGCGCCGCCCTGGTCGCGGCGGTGGGTTCGCCGAGTATCGACACACTCTCCCTCTCCCTGTCGCTTGCCGTCGACAGCTCGGTCCCTGGCCAGGCCACCCTCGCCTACGACCTCACCCTCAACTCGGATGCAGGTGCCGCGTGGGCGGTCCGCGACTTTTCGATCATCCGCGATTGGTCCGAGGGGCTGGCGAGCAACCTGACCACCAACAGCGGCTGGAGCGGCTCCTCCATCAGCCACTTCATCGAGTGGACCGGTGACGCGGCCACCGCCCTCGCCGAGGGAGATACCGCCCACTTCGCCTATACCGTCGCTGCCGCGGTGCCCGCGAGTCAGATGTTCGTCTACTACGTCACCAAGGACGGCGGTGCGCCGTTCCAGGTCGTCGCTAACGACGCCGCCACGCTCGTCTCGGCGCAGGTGGTCCCCGAGCCCACGGCCCTTGCCCTGGTGGGGATTGGCCTCCTCGGCGTCTGGCGGCGGTGGGCGGCCTGACCGGCGCCCAGCCCCCGGTCGGGCGGTCGCCCCGGCGAACCTTGTCAACTACCTAACCCTCGAACCTTATGGCGAGTTACGTCGTACGTATCTATCGCGCGGAAGCGCAAGACCACCCACGTCTGACCGGTGTGGTGATGGCGATTGAGGATGAGACACCGCACCCCTTTCGCAACGTCAGCGAGCTGTGGTNGATCCTCTCCGGCCTCGAGAGCTTTGAAGGGCGGGAGGCCCCCCNCCCGCCGTCGCGCCACCGCCCNCGCCCTTCTTCTTGAGTGAGTGGTTTTCGGAACTTCATCCATAACCCACACTCCGTACGACGCTCTTCGGCGAGCGGAGTGCTGTCTATCGTTCATTCGAAGAGGAAAACACAGGAGATCACCATGAAATACATCGCTCGTTTCGTNACCTNNGCCGGTCTTGTTATGGCCGCCACCCTTCTCATCGCCGCCACCACGGCCCAGGCGGCGATGGCGCCGCCACCGGCACCGGCGGTGTGGATCGACGGTGCTACGATCGCGTCCGGTGACAGCGCCGTTCTCCAGATCCATATCGATCCCACCGGGGCTCCGTTTGTTGGCTTTGACTTCTAGATCACCAACTCGAATCCGGCAGTGGCGGCGATCACCGACATCGCCGATGGCGGACTGTTTGTCACGCCGTTCTTGGCGTTCAAGAGTGTTGCCCCTGACCACGCGCGGTTTGCCGAGCTTGACAATNACTTTGTCGATTTCGTCACCGGTGGGGTGGTGGCCACGATCACGGTCAACGCCCTCACCCCGGGGGTGACCGCTCTCGACTTCGTGCTTGGTCGGCGCGGATTTACCGCGGTGGANAACACTAACGGTGAGGGAGAGGCGGTGGAGGCCCTCTACCACTTCGCTGGTGCCAACGTGAACGTCGTTCCCGAGCCCACCAGTCTGCTCCTCACCTTGTTGCCGGTGGCGGGTCTCCTGATCCGGCGTTGGCGGCCCTGAGCCCGATACGGAGAGTTTGCACAGGGCGTGCATGAAACCTTGTTGGCGGTGGGTTCGAGGTGGGGGGTGGCCCCCCCTCCCCCCCCGTCGGGCGAGGGAGAGCGCTTTCCCGGCCGCCCCGTGGGCGGTGCGTCGCGGGCGACTTCCGCGCGCCCGCCCGCGGGCGAGTGGCCGCCTGTCGCTCAATGGCGGTCCGCGATCGAGACCCGCGGGAACGGCGTGGCCGGTGATGGTGGGTGGTGTCCTATGGTGTATGACTAAGTTGGGTACGGTGGAGGCGGTCTTGGCCTCGACGTTGGGAGGATGGCGGATGAATCGCTGGGGTCTGATGAGCACCGTCGCCGTCGCGCTGGCGGTGGGGTGGGGTGTGGTGCTTACGGCGCCGGGCGTGGCTTACGCGGAAATGACCCTGCCCGAGGAGCGGCTCTGCCAGTAGCTCCGGACCGGTGACGTGGAGGTGGCGCGGGGGGAATTCGATCACTTGCTCGCGTCACTCATGACCGGGCTCGATCAACTCGCGACTCAGCCGGCAGAGACCACGACGGCGCTTGCGGCGCGCGCCAACACCCTGCGCCGGGCGGTGATGGTGTTGGAGACCTGGGAGGGGGCGGAGCTGTGGTCGCGGAGCCGCGGGCAGGGCGCGCCCGCGGCCACGGTCGATCGGATGGTCGCCGCCGTCGACGCGCTGGATGCCCATGCCAGGGAGATCGAGCGTCTCAAGGGCAACGTCGCCGCACCCGCGGCGGAGGACCACCGGACGCGCGACCTTCGCGACGTCGGCCGGGACGTCGGCCGGCTGTGGTTGCAATCGACCGCCTTCGTGCGCTCCACCTCGGCGGACCACCGCCGGCCCCAGTTCCTCAAATCGGCCCGCCACTGGGTCGCGACCCCGGCAACGGTGCAGGAGTTCGACGCCCGCTTCGGCGATGACCCGCAGAAGGCCTTCACTCTGCGGCCGGTCTCCCCAACTGATCGCGGCGGTCGACGCAAGGGATCGGCGGCCGACCTTCCGCGGCAGCATCGCGGCGATCGGCGAATCAACACGGCCAGGGGTGGCGGACGATCTCCGAGCGAGCAGAACGGGCGTCAGCCATCGTCGGTTGTCCTTCAAGGTCGGGTCGGTCCGGGATGGCTTGGAGAGACTGGATGAGATCAGGAAATCGCCCATCAGGAGGCCGGGGCGGGGTTGGGCAACGATTCACCCACATCGCCACACTGCTGCTCTTCTCCCTAGGTCTTGCGGCAATCTCTTCCGCGGTGCCCCCAGTGCCGCCGTACCGCGAGCTCGGCCAGATCGCCGAGCGTGATGGGGCCGGGGCCGTGCGCGGCGAGTTTCAGGGCCGTGTCGCGGCCCTCGTGAGCGAGCTGGACCGGCCGGTCGAGATGCCGCTCTCCAGCGAGGGCTTTGCGCAGCGGCTGGCGACGGTCAACTGGACGCTGTCGTACCTCCACGCCTGGATCCACGCCGAGGTCCGCAGCCTGCGTGCATCAAGGCAGGGGAACGGAGACCTGTCGCCGGAGGCGATGGAGCCGATCCTTGCGGCGGTCCGCCAGGTCACCGCCGAGGCCCAGCGGTTACGGGCGGCAGAGCCGGCCCTCCGGGCAGGCCTCTCCGCGGCGGCGCTGCGCCGCTTGCGGGTGGATCTCGACTCCCTTCCCTCGCTTGATGACGCGCGCGCCGCCGTCGCCGATCGGGTGGCGGCCCTCGCCTGGCTCGTGGGGGGGCAGGGGATGGCGACCCGTGCCCGGGAGGCCGCGGCCGCACCAGCGGCAAGGATGGCCGCGGCGGGCCGAGCACCGACTGCAGCGGAGTTGGACGCCCTCTTCGGGCCGGTGGCGGTGGCACCATCGCCCGCACGGAGTCAGTACAAGGGGGGGATGCGTGTGATCTGGACGACGACAACGACGGCTACCCGGACACCGTAGAGGCGAGCTTTGGTTCCGACCCCCTTGTCGCGGACGTGGTGGTGGGCGACGTCGACTGTTCGGGCACGGTGTCGATTACGGATCTCATTCGGGTGCGTGGCGCCTTCGGGAAGGTCTGCGGCGATCCGGGGTGGAATGACCGACTGGACGTCAACGGCTCCTGCTCCATCTCGATCACCGACCTGATCCAGGTCCGTGGCCACTTTGGGAGTCGTCTCGGTGGACCGTAAGCGGCGTGCGTAGGAGAGGGTGGCAGGGGATCGCCGTGGCGTGGGTGGTCGGGGTCGTGGGCTGCCCCAGCTTGTCGCGGCGGCCACGGTGGGGCGGGGGGAGGTGCGGTTCAGGGTAGTGGCCTGACCACCGGGTAGGGAGAGCGACGAACTAAATGAATCTCCTCTGCGCCCGGCCGCGTCCTTTGCGGTGAGACCTACTGCCCGAGCCGCCGCGCGCCACGCGAAGGCGCGACGGTGCGCGACAAGGCGAGGGTTGGGGGGAGGAGGGCACCGCGGTGCGAGGACCACCGGCTGGGTCCGGAAGGCGGGCCCACCGGAAGGCCCAAGCCACGAACGGGGTTGAACCCGGCCGATCGTTCTCGCGGCGTTGCTCGCGCATCCGCGGGGTTGGCACGGTCGCGGCGTCTGCCCTCCGCCGCTGCCGGGCGTTCTACCCCCTACCCCCTAGGTCGGTTGCCACCCGCCGGGGCGAGGCGATCGCGCGGAACGGGCAGACAGACCACCGCCTCCCGCGCATCGCGTGCACCGTTTTGCGCCAGGTCTGCGGCCGATTCGGTGGCCGCCCAAGGGCGGTGAGGGGGCGGAAGGCTGCCGTCTCAATGTGAGACGCACCTGTTCATCTTTCCACCGCACATGAAAATTGTTGTGGCGCTAAATGGTTACGGCTTATTTATCAGCCGCCGTGGGAGGTGGTGTGTCGGCCGGCTTTACAACAGTGGCGAACACCACCCCCCCCGGTTGGGCTGCAGAAAGGATGAAGTTCATCAATGAATCNAAGNTGTTGTGCCGTCTACGCGAGGTTATCGGCGAATCAGGCACGGGTATTGCTAGAAGTTTAGCCATGGTTAGCCATGGATCGACGGGAGATGGCTGTGNGGGGGAGTGAGGGGGCGGGGGAGGCTCTTTGGGGATCCGCCGTGGAGGCGATCCTTGCCCGGGGTGAGGCGTATGAAGAGCTCGATCCGTGGCTGGAGCGCCTGGAGGGGGAGGGGGTCGATCGCCACCTTGGCGGGGCTGCGGACGGTCGGGCGCTGGTTGCTTGGGTGAGCGCGCTGCTCTTGCGCCGGCCGGGGGCGGTGGCGCTGGCGCGGCTGGCGGCAGAGGGGTACCGGCACCTCCTTTCCCCCCTGCAGCCGGAGGTGCGCCTGAGGTTGGGGGGGGCGTTGCTTCTGCACGGGTTGTTGGGTGGCGGGAGCGGACGGATCGCCCTGGTGACCGGGGCGCTGTGGGGGGGGGTGAGGCTGGAGGAGACGCCGGCGGCGCGGGTGGTCGCGCAGCTCGGTGAGGCGATTCATAGCTGGGGGCGGGGTCGGTCGCGCGCTGCCCTGGCGGCGGTGCATGCCGGGCTGGCGGTGGCAGATGCGGCGGCGGAGTTGGCGACGTGGGGACGGTGGTTGCGCTGCGTCGGGGTGGCCGTCGCCTTGGGGCGCGGGGAGGTGGCGCTGGCGGACCGTTGGCTGCGCGATGGCCTCCACGACCGGTCTACGGCGACCGACCTCGATCTCGCCCTTTACCACATCCTCCTCGCCTGGCGCGGGGTGGCGGCGGGGGAGGCGGGGACGACGCTGGAGGCAACCGAGGTGGCGGAGGCGTTGGCCGCCAAGGTGGGGGTCGAGTGGCTTGTGTGGGCGGCGCGGTTGCTGCGCGCCGAGGCTCTTGGGCTGCGCGGTGAGGTGGCCGAGGGGCGGCGGCTGGTTGCCGGGGTACGCCCTCTCGTACAGCGGCTCCGGGGGCCTCTCGTCACCGTCTCCACCGCCTTCACAGAGGCCCATCTGGCCGCGGCGGCGGGAGACGAGACGAGCCATCGCACCGCCCTGACCCGCGGCTTGGTCGAGGCGCGTGACCACGGCCAGCGGCTGTGGCTCGGCCAACGGCGGCCGGTGGCCGCGCGCCTGATGGCGGCGGCCCTGCGCGATGGGATCGAGGGGGAGGAGGCGCGGGGTTGGGTGCAGGGCTGGGAGTTGCTGGTGCCCCCGCCGCCGCTGCGCGTCGAGGCGTGGCCGTGGCCGGTGCGGGTCGAGACCCTCGGCCGCTTTCGCGTGGTCCGGGACGGGGTGGCGGTAGGGCTGGACTCTTCGGCCCAGCGGCGCCCCCTCGACCTCCTGCGGGCGCTGCTGGCATGCGGCGGGCGGGGGGTGCGGCGCGAGCGGCTGGCGGATCTTCTGTGGCCGGAGGCGGATGGCGACGCGGCGCAGCGGGTCTTCGCCACCACCCTCCACCGCCTCGGCCGGCTTGTGGGACGCGACGCGATTGTTCGTTCGCGCGATGGCAGGGTCGGCCTCGACCCGGCCCGGTGCTGGGTGGATGCGTGGGTGGTGGAGGAGCGGCTGGCGCCCTTGCTGGCGTGCGCGCGCTCCAACGACGGCGACGAACGCCAGCGGGTGGAGCAGGCGGAGGCAGCCATCGACCTCTATCGTGGCCCCCTGTTGCGCGCCACTGGCGGGGAGGTGTGGCTCCTGGCGCCGCGTGAGAGACTCCATGGCCGCGTCATCCGGGCGGTGGCGCGGGTGGGGGGCTATTGGGAGCAGGAAGGGGAGATCGAACGGGCGATCACCACCTATGAGCGCGGCCTCGAGGTGGATGGCCTGGAGGAGCCGTTCTATCAGGGGGTGATCCGTGGCTGGCTCGCCCTCGGTCTGCGCTCGAAGGCGATGGTCGCCTACCGGCGGTGTGAGGTGGCGCTCGCCGGCGGCCTCGGGGTGGAGCCGTCCGCCGAGACCACCGCCCTCTTGCGCGACTCGACGCCCCTCTCCCGGCGGCGCGTCACCCTGCCGCGCCTGCGCCGGTAGGGGGGCGCGCGAGGCGCGGGTCCCATCGCCACGATCGGCCCGGGGGGGCCGAGCTGGGGTAAGGACGCAGACCCGATCCCGTGGGGCTCGCTCGTCGCCGCGCCCTACCGCGTTCCGAATCAGGCGCCACATGGTCGTCGCCGAGGGTGGCGATGCGCCGCCGGCGGCTCCTGATTTCGGCGCGCCTCCTCCGCCTCGCTTGACGATCGCCTTCGTCTGCCCGATCCCGTGCAGGCGGCCGTGCCGCCTCGCCCCGAACCTGCCCCGCCATGGCCGAGACGGTCAGGGACGATCAGGGGCGGGTGGCCGCGCGCTCCTTGAGATGCCGGTGGTTTCGTTCACCTTAGGGGTAAGGGAGCGCACCCCCGGGGGCGGGCAGCCGTGCGCCAACCCAGGGGGTTGCAGATTGGCCCGCAGGCGGTTGTTGCCGATCTGGAGGGCCATGGACCGCCGTACCTTGATCGGGACGACAACCTCCCACGCCGCTCGGCAGACGGGGGGTGGTCTTCCCCCGCGTGGCGGGCGGGCGCCGCGTCTGCCCGCGGACTCCGCGTTGCAAGTTTGCAGGACGGACCGCACGGCCGCGGACCGCAGGGCTGCTGCGGTCGATCCCGGTCGCCCTCCGGCAGACCGCCCCGGCCGCAGGTCCCGTCCGGGGGGGCGAGCCCTTGGCCAGCCCTTGCAAGGTTGCAGGACGGACCCCAAACCTTGCGCCCTNCTCCTCATTCTTCTGCTCTCCACGGCCCTTGCCTGTAGCGGCGGCGGCGGGGGCGGCGGCGGGGGTGGGGCGGTCGATCAGGCCACCGCACCGGCGACCGTGGATCTCTCCGGGCGTGTCGGCGAGGTGGTGGCCGGCCTGGCCGGCGCCACCGCGGCCATCGCCCTGCCGCCCATCGACCTCTTCGCGGTCGGGGTGACCTCGCGGGCGATCATCGCCGGCCCGGTACGCATCGGTGGCGATGGCTCGTTTCACCTGCGCATCCCTGCCGGCGAGGTGGGGGTGGTGGTGGTCTTCGCGATCAACGGCCAGCCGGTGGCGATCCTCGCCCTCGCGCCCACCCACGACGTCCTTCCCACCCGCCAGGGTGGCACGGTCGATCTGGGGGTGGTGCGCATCGGCGCCGACCACCGGGCGCGACCCGAGCGCGACCCGTTGGGGCAGCTCGACTCGGACGGTGACGGTCTCCCCGATGCGACCGACCCGACCCCCGGGACCACCGTCGGGCCGCTGCCGGACAAAGACGGCGATGGCGTGCCCGACTTGGTGCAGGGCCAGATCGGCGCCGGTGACCGCGACCGCGACGGCGTAGCGGACAACCAGGACGCCTTTCCCGACGACGCGACGGAGTGGCTAGACACGGACGGCGACGGCGTGGGGGACCAGCGCGACACGGACGACGACGGCGACCTCTTGCCGGACACCGAGGAGGCCCAGCTCGGAACCGATCCCCGCAAGCAGGACACGGACGGCGACGGAATCAACGACGCCCTGGAGGTGGCACAGGGGAGCGATCCGCTCGATCCGACGAGCCGTCAGCCATCCGATCCACCGCCCGCGCCAATGGAGGATCGGGAGGGGCGCGCCACCGCCACCCCGCTTGTCCCCGGCGAGGCGGTGGCGGCAAGCCTCGGCGTGGCGGGCGAGGCAGACTGGTACGCGGTGGCGATGGCGCCGGGGGAGCACCTCGTAGTCCGGCTGGCGGCGGCCGGCTCGCCGGTGGATGGCACCCTCGCCCTGCTGGCGCCGGATGGCACGACCCTCGCCACGGCCGATGACACGGAGGGGCTCGACCCTGCCCTGGGCGGCTTCGTGGCCGCGGCCGGGACCTATTACCTGAAGGTGGCGGACGCCCGCGGTGGGGGAGGTCTTGGCTACACCTACACCCTCACCGCCACGGTGGAGCCCCTCGACCCGACGGCGGCGACCGCCTTCGGCCACACCCTCGACGCCCAGCCGGAGGGCGACGAGGCGGGCGGTGACGCGGCCTCGGCCGTGCCCCTCGCCATGGGCCAGGCCGTCGAGGGGTGGATCGGCCACCCAGGCGATCGCGACCTCTACGCCATCCACCTCGGCGCGGCCAGCCACCTCACCCTCGACGTGGACGCCGCAACGGACGGCGCAGAGCTCGACGCCACCCTCACCCTCTTCGACCGTGACGGCACCACGGTGGTGGCCACCAACGATGACCGTGACGGCCTCGACCCCAGCCTTGCGACCACCGTCACCACCGGGGGCACCTACTACGTGGCGGTCACCGACTTCTTCGGCGACGGGGGCGACGCCTTCTTCTACCGCCTGCGGGTCGAGCCGTAGGGCCGGAGGTTGCACCGCCGGCGTGGCGCGGCCGCCCCAGGCCTGAACGGCCGGGGGCGCGCCGGCTCCAGCGGCCGCCGAGCGCCACGTCGCCCGGCCGTGGCGTTGGGTCGCACCTCCGTGGCGGGCGGGAGGGACGAGCTCGCGCGCGCCCCGCGGCCAAGGGGCGGCGGCCATGCGGAGAAAGTGGCGTGATCGGCGCGACTGGAACCACGGTAAAGCGGCCGCGGGCCGCGGAGCCTTGGTGGAGCTGGAACATGGGCGCCTGCCTGCCGGCAGGGGTGGCGTCGACCGGGGATCGGCGCCCCGCGGCCAAGGGGCGGCGGCCATGCGGAGAAAGTGGCGTGATCGGCGCGACTGGAACCACGGTAAAGCGGCCGCGGGCCGCGGAGGCGGCGGCAGCGGGCGTCTACGGGGGGGCGTCGCGGGCGCCGGTAAGGCGCGCGGCGAGGGTGGCGAGCCCCTCCAGACCGAGGTCGGGGCGGTAGGTGTGGCGGCTCGTGAGGTGCGGGATCAGCAGCGTGGCGCAGCCGCCAGTGAGGAGGAGCTCGGCCGCGCCGCCGGCGGCGGTGGCCGCGAGGCGGGCCACCAGGGCGTCCACCATCCAGGCGTGGCCGGCGATCGAGCCGAGGGCGAGGGCGGTCTCGGTGGTGGTGCCGGGGATCTCCGCGGCGGCGGCGGGTGCGGGCAGGTGGGGGGCGCGGCCTCGCAGGCCGGCGAGGGCGGTCTCCAACCCGGGGGCAATCGCGCCGCCGCGGTAGCACGGTTCGCCGGCCGCGCCCAGGTCGATGAGGGTGCAGGTGGTGGCGGTGCCACAGTCCACGACGATGAGCGGCGGCTGCGCCCGCGCCAGGGCGCCCACCGCGGCGGCGATCCGGTCGACCCCGGCCTGGTTCGGGTAGGGGACTGCAAAGGTGAGGCCGTGCGGGGAGTGGTGCGAGACGAGGTGGGGTGGGGCGCCCAGACAGACGGTGAGCACATCCACCAGCATCGGGGTCAGCGCGGGGACCACGCAGGCAACCAGGGCGCGGGTCGTGTTGCCCATGGCCTCCACCGCCTGGACCACCGCCCCGGCGGTGAGTCCGTCGCGGTCGAGGTCGCGGCGATCCTGGATCTCTCCGTCCACCAGGCGGGCGAGGGTGAGGCGTGAGTTGCCGGCGTCGAGGAGGAGCATGGGAAGGTTCCGCGATCAGCGATCCGTAGCCAGCCAAGCGCGGCGCGGAGTGCGGTGCCTAAGGTACAACCGTGCGCGGCCCGGATCACCGCTCTTCCCGCGATGGCGCGCGACGCGCTGCGTTTGCGCCGTGGCGCGTGCGGCGCCGGCGTCCCGGGACGAGCGACCCCGAAGAGGCGGTTCTCCCCCCGGATGGGGCCCGCCCAGTCTCCCCACACCTCCCCAACCTCCGGCGGCCCCGATGGGGCCGCGGGTCACCGCTCTCCCCGTTCGTGCGGCAGAGCGCTGCAAGCGTCCTTACTCCGCCGGCCGCACGGAGAGGTCCCCGGCGACCACCGTCTCCCAGGTGCCGTCGTCGCGCTCCACCACCAGGGCGCCGGAGGCGTCGATGTCGCGGGCGACCCCGACCAGGGTGTCCTGGCTCCGCTGGACCGTGACCCGCTGGCCCAGGGTGATAGCGAGCCGCTTCCAACTCGCCATGCACTCGGCGGTCTCGCCGCGCAGGAGGCGGTGGTAGCCGGCGCCGAGGTGGGAGAGGAGTTGAAAGAGGACCTGCTC
>Ga0051980_10001611_pt1 | contig 17093 bp, 16 predicted proteins | sample CryGey13umfilter_2_FD_55014 | JGI IMG/M metagenome (GOLD analysis project Ga0051980, IMG submission 55014) | Groundwater microbial communities from aquifer in Utah, USA - Crystal Geyser 4/9/14 3 um filter | ecosystem: Environmental > Aquatic > Deep subsurface > Groundwater | place: USA: Utah...
CCAATAAGGGATAATCAACGAAGCCTCGCAGCGCAATCCCCCAATAGGTGAGACGTGTGGTGACATTGTCATCGGCAAAGGTTGTTAAGCGCTCAGCAATAGAAAAAGATTTTGCGGTTGTGCTAATACCAACAAAGAGGAGTAGACCAAGTAACAGAAGCCCTCCAACAGACAAAGCAATCTTTTTTCGTTCCAGTGGATGTTCCATGAACCGAAAGAGAGCGAACAAAAGTAAACCACAAATAATTCCGAGCAGTGCCCCACGTGTCCCCGTAGCTATCACCGCTCCAAACAACACAAACGCCGCTCCTAGAAACGCAATCTTCTTGCGCCCGGCAGAGACACCAAACTGCCAGAGAGATAAAAAGAACGGAATAACGAGATAACTCGCAAAGTAAATAGGATTTCCGAACACACTAGTGGCGCGTGCACTCGCGGTTGCACTCGGGAGCCACCCCCATCCCTCAAGAACGCCATAGGCCGCACAAATAGTTGCTACCCAAATCACACCCTGAATGAATCGTTGCTTCCGTGCAGGGTACATGGCAAAAAATAACATCAAATAAAAACTATAGAGCACGAGATGGAACGTAAACCAGACACCTGTAAGCCGTTGTCCATTTCCAAACAAACTGTTTAGCAGATCTTCACCGAGAAAAGCTGAAAGGAACATGACCAGCAAAAAGCTTCCTAGAAGAAGGATAGTGGGGTGTCGAAACCAGAGCTTTCGATCGACGTGTGAAAGAAACAAGCAAAGAAAAAACGGGAAGGTGATTTCAACCAACACATAAAAGACCACGGTTTTTGCACCGCCAAAAGGAAGATGATACGCAGGAAAAAAGAAAAGAGGAATGAGTAGTGAAGCAAACATGAGTCCCTTGAAGCCTCTGTGGATCTGTTGTTTGAACGTCATATCTCCTCAATAGTATCACAAACAAAAGAACGCGCCTGAGCGCGTTCTTTTTCTGATTACTCTTCAAGACCCTCAATGATTTCTGTGATTTCTCCCGTTGCATCCTCAGAAACACGATCTGTGCCCTCAGCCCAGAACATGAGTTCAAGATCAACGATGAATTCATCACGAATCACTGCATCACCGAGATTATCAAACAAAGAACCAGATCCATAATTTACCCCCCAGAGCGTTCGGTCGAGTTCGAGTTCAGCCTCAAACGAGACGCCCATCTCCTGTGTTTCAATAAGGGCTGGGAATGAAATCGCTTGATCAATTCCTCGAATCGTCATAATGCCATCCACACGAAAATTACTTCCAGCAATACCCTCAAGTGGAACAACTTCTGTAGTAGTGAACGTTGCTGTTGGGTAGGTTTCAACGGCAAAGAAGTCATCTGACTTCAAATGCTTCTCCAACGTTTCCTTCATCACACCTTCTTGATCAAGATCAACAATAGTCGTCATATCAATGGTGACCGACCCAGCCGTCAGTGCCCCATCCTCAACCGTAAGTGAACCTTCAGATACCTCAACCGTTCCATTGTGGGTCACACCAACAACCTTAGAAGCTTCCCAGGTCACTTCACTCTCACTAGATGAGAGGATAAACAACCCATCAGACAACTCAATGGCCTCAACCACGGTCTCTTCAATAACAGGCGGCTCTTCTTTGTTCACACATCCCGCGCCAGTCAACACAAGCGCCAGAGCAAATACAGGGACAGTAAATTTTTTCATAAAACACGCATCTAATTAGAGTTCTGTTAGATTTCGACTCTGGAACAAGCCCAGCGTCCAGCTGAACGCCACACGCAACTTATTCACAACCCCCGGAGTCTTAAACAAGTATACGGTCCTCCAGAGCCACCAGGCAAGTACCCCCTTGATCGTGATCCCGTTAATCACCCCAACCCCTTTTCCAAACCCAAGTGAAAACAGCATGCCAACCACTTCTGGTTTGTACGTACGAAGAGAGCGCTTTGTCTCCATACGATGAATATTCTCTGCAACCACCACTGCTTCTCGAGTAGCCGTCTGTGCAAGTTTGGGGACAGGCTCCCCGTCGATAGCAATAATGTCTCCCAACGCAAACATGTGTTGATCCTCCACTACCTGAAGCTCTGGAGTAACGGGGACATGCCCTTGCTCATCAAGAATGATGTCACGAGCAAAGACGCTTGTATTCGGTTTCACCCCAGAAGCGACAATCGTCACATCTGACGGAAACGTCCCAACCGTGGTCACAATCTGATTCGGAGTGATACGTTCACAAAATGCACTGCAGACCGGTGTAATCTGTACCGCTTCCATGGCCTTATGGATATAGGTCTGGACCGATGCTTGATCAACACCACACAATACTTCGTTTGCATGAACCAAATGGAGTTGAAAGGACAAATCGGGATCTTTCTTACGCAGTGAAGTGAGCATTTCTGCCACCTCGAACATGATTTCAACACCAGTCGGCCCTCCTCCCACAACGGAGACACTAATGTGATGATCCTTGTCCTGCGCTTTGGAAAGGATTGCGTTCTTCAACTTAATAGCATCCTCGACATCTTTGAGAACATATGCGTGTTCTGTCCCCTGCATCTTAAAAAAGTTCGTCGTTGATCCCGTTGCTACAACCAGATACCGATAAGACATTTCCTCGCCATCCACCCAAACACGCTTCTGAGCACGATCAATACGCTCGACTCGTCCACGCACAAACTCGAACGCTGGGTGATGAAAAAACGTCTCGTATTCAAAAATCACGTCATGCGACAGAAGGGACCCAGTGGCAACTTCATGAAGGAGTGGCGTGAAGGTGAAATAATTTGTTTCGCTGATCAAGAGGACAGGATAACTCTTCTTAAGAAGTGCCTTGGCAGTATAGACCCCACCAAATCCCCCACCGATAATCACGATTGGTTCATTCATAGACGCAGGAATTTTAGCTGATTTTAAGCAAATAGAAAAGCGGCTGGGTGTACCCTAGCCGCTTTGAGCCGTGTGGCTCCGTGAAGAGGATCAGTCCCCCTTCTGTGTGACCTCGATGTGGCGGACCAAGTAGGTCTGCCGGTTGCGAGGATCACCGTACTGGATGAAGACGGTGTCCCCGACTTCCAGTTCGAGGGCTGCCTCGGTGTGAGGATCGCCCACGTACTTGATGGGCACCTCCCAGAGCTTGCCCTTCTGGCCCTCGAGCCGGACGAGGTAGCTCGTGTTGCCGCCCACGACCACGATCTCGTAGTCCCGGACGACGCCGCTGATCTCGCTGTCCTCGAGCACGTTGGAGCCCACGCGGGTTCCCTGCTTGAGGTAGAGGAGCTCCTCGTACCTGCTGAAGGCCTCGTGCTTCGTCTGGGCAAAGACGACGTCTGCAGGGCGCACGTCGTAGTTGGCCTGGAGGAGCACCGTACCTGCGTAGAGCGAACCGTAGGGCTGACCGGCGTTGTCGAAGGCCGGGCGCGTGAGGATTCCTTCCCACGTCCGCACACCGTAGATGGTGTGGAGCGTGAGATCCTCGACCTCGTACCCCCATCGGATGGTGGCCTGCCGGATGGCGTTGACGGCGGTCGACTTGGTGGCCATGGCCGTCTCGGGACCATTCGACCAGTACATGACCGCCTTGCTGGTCCTCGGGTCGATGAGCATCGTCCCGACGGTGCTGTTGTCCTGCTGGGTGCTCGTGATGTAAGCGACGTACACGAGGTTCGTGTTGTCAGCGTTCATCACCACGTCGAATCGCCCGCCGTCGGCCATGAACTCGTTGAGGCTCGATGTCTTGCCGTAGTTGTCGAGGTTGTAGCCCCAGTAGCTGATCCAGTCGAGGATGAGCTGCTCGGAGTAGATCCGATCGACCCAGTCGGGGATCTTCTCGTCGCGCTCGTTCGCATCCGTGGTGTTCGGATTGTCGAGTGCGTAGGCCGTGACCTCGCGGGTCTGGGCATCCACGACGAGCAGCGACTCGGGGAAGTACGCTGTCCCCACGTTGGCGAAGCCGTCATCATCGACGTAGGTGGCCGTGTAGTAGGGCCGCCAATTGTCGTCGAACTCGAGCGTCGGGTCATCGAGCCGATGCGACCCGTAGGTGCGGTACCCCTTGCTGCGCAAGAGGCGCAGGATGTAGTCCTGATCGAGGTTTTCCTGGGGGTTGAAGCGCACCACGATCTCGTAGGTGTTCCCTTCGGCGTCCGTTGTGCGGATCCAGGCGGGCTTGGTCTCGTCCTCAGCATCGACCACCGCGATCGCGGGGATCTTGCCGTTGGTCTGGACGAAGCTCGCCCGGTTCTCCTGACGCTTCGGGTAGTCGAGCGGCGCCACGTAGTAGTAGTGACCATCAACCACCACGTCCGTGATGATCGGCTGGTCACCGATATCCTCAGCCGGCACGGCCACCTGGAAGACGGTCGAGAGCCGGTACTCGGTGCCCGACTGACTCTCCAGCGCCTGGCTGATCTTCGCCAGCGCGAGCAAGGGACTCACGTTGGAGATCTGGGTCTGCGTGGTCGCGATCGGGGCGTCCGGAGGGGCGTCCGTGACCTCGAGGTAGTTCCCCCACTTCTCCAGGTTGGAGTGCGAGGGTTCGTCGAAGGTCATCTTGTGCTCGCGGTAGCAGCCCGTCAGGACCGCCAGGACGACGAGCAGCGGAAGGAAGAGGTATCTCATCGGGAAATCTCCGTAGTGATGAGGATGCTCTGGCGAATCGCCAGGACCTTGCCGTCGGAAGTGAAGGCGAAGGCATAGGACTTGTAGTTTTCGAACAGGAAGATCTGTCCGGGGTTCACCGTCAGCTCGGAACCACGTTGATCCTTGAAGCTGATGGTCCCGTTGTCGTTCACCCGTGGATTCACGATCTTCTCGGTCACACGCGGAGCGAACCCCTCGAGTGAACCGACGTGCACTTCGGAGTACTTGATGCCTCCAGTGCTGTCGATGAGTGCCAGATTCTGGAACGACGACTCGTTCACCTGACTGATCACCTGACCACGTGTGAGCCAGGGGCCGAAGTTGGCTTCCTGCTGGTCCGCAATCTGCGGCTGGTACTCGACCACCACCGCAGGAGGCGGCTCGACGAGCGGTTGTGCCACGTCGTAGTAGGTCCAGACATTCCAGGTGGCGAGGAGGCCTGCCGTTGCGACGATCATGTGGGGCACGAAGATCGCGAACGGCAGGAGCTGGATGAACACGGCCGTCAGGACTTCGGGATCTACGTACTCGAATGGAGCCACAAGGCTCTCACCGACCCGACGGACGCGAGCGCCCATCTGCAGATCGTTGATCCTCGTTTCCACACTCGAACGCAACGCTTCCACCTCTCGGCGGAACTTGGGCACGGTAGCGTAGCGTGTGACGTACTTGACGTGCCGCCAGCACAGCTCCCACATGTCCCGAATGCGGTACCACGGACCGAAGGCCTGCTTCCCGCGCACGGGGTAGGTCACGAGACCGAGCGTACCGATCACCACCTCGATCCCCGTGACAAGCACGGTGATGGGAAGGATGACGGTCACGAAGAAGATCTCGAACAGAGCGAGCTTCAGAAGCTTGGATCGTTCTTGCTCCTTGAAGAGTCGCTCGTACTCGCTGTCGTCTCCCCCACCCGCCTGACGATCTGTTCGCTGGCGAGGGGGACGGTGACGCTGACGCTGATCTTCCATCTTGCGCTCCTCTGTTGCCTTGTGAGGCAGGAAAAGGGCTTTCTTGCGATCCCAAATGAAACACAAGAACGAAAAAAAATAGCATGAAATGCTAGAATTGTCAATCTAAACTATCAGAAAAGAGCTGCGTTTACAGCTCTTCGTCTTCGTGTGCCTAGATGGGCGGGAGAACGCCGCGATCGTCGGCCTTTTCTTCGTAGATCTCCTCGACGGGGCGCTGATCACCCCGATTGCGATCTCGCATGACGTCCTCGTTGAAGCCGTCCATGTTCCGTCGCCACTCAGCGATCTCTTCCGGGGTCATCTTGCGAGGCTTGTACTGACTCGGGATGTAGTTTGCCCGACTGAGCAACATGGTGCGTAGCAGGGTCGCCTTGAAGCGAATTGCGTTGATGTGCTGCTTCATGCTGCCGACGGTCCAGAGCGTCAAGACGCTGGTGACCACCATGACAGCGAAGCACACCGTCATGAGCTCGCTGAACCCACTTGCAGTGAGTAGGATCCCTGCGAAGATGACATAGCATCCGAACACGAGCAGTCGCCCGAGCAGCCCGTAAATCGGGCTCGGCTTCGTCACCTTCCCTTCCTCGAACTTGACACCACCCGTCATGGCCAGAGCCTCGTGGTAGCAGAGCTCGATCTCGTGTGGCCGATTCGCACGCACAAGCATGTGCTTCATGACCATGGGCGCCAGTGCGTTGGGCTCGGCGTTGCACAGCTTGATGCCACGATCGATGTTGTTGGCCAGAACCAGTTTGTGCACCTGGTTGAAAAACACCTCGACGTTGATCTTCATTCGGAACGTGTAGGGACCCCACACGACCAAGAAGATGAGCGTGCTCAGGCCGGCTGCCGCAATTGCGATGAGTTCCATGCTGCCTCCACTCTGGACTGGTTGACGAATCCAGAAGTGTGAAACCTACAATCGGGCTCGTGTTTTGTCAACCCAGTAAGCTTAATAGTTTTCAAAAGAAAAATCGCCCTAAGGCGATTTTTACTTTGTTTCTTTGTGCGGTGTATGCTTTGAACAAAACTTACAGAACTTCGAGATCTCAAGCCGATCCTTGAGTTTCTTCTTATTCTTGTGGCTATGATAGTTGATACGCTTGCACTCCGTACACTCGAATTTGATGAGATTATCTTGAGACATAGTGTTGAATTTCGAAAAGACTGTACCAGAGCCCCCATACCCTGTCAATGATTACGACCCATACGAAAGACCTGACATTGCTACAAAAAACTGCTTGGGGGGAAAAAGAAAAGGGATGTCGCATGGGCATCCCTTACCTTCTCTCTTACGCAGCTGGAGCTTCTTCTGCAGGAGCAGCTTCACCACCCTCTACAGGAGCCTCCACTGGAGCTTCAGCAGGAGCCTCTGCGGCCTCTGCTGGAGCCTCGGTTGCTGGAGCTTCAGTCATCGGAGCATCTGTAGCAACAGAACCATTTGTACCGTCGTCGGAAAATGTCATAGTCGTACGGTCAATAATTAGTAAGAGGATATATTCCCTTCTCTGTGGAAAGGAATCCAATCAATGAAACCAGTTACCTGATGTCATCAACTGGAGCCGTTGTCGGGAATTGAACCCGAGACCTCATCCTTACCATGGATGTGCTCTACCAACTGAGCTACAACGGCGGATTTCTGAGCGCTCGGTGGCTTACCAGCCATCTTGTCCGTCATAGCACGAAGTGCGGCGACGGAAGATCCATCACGTGTTTGGCACAAAGATGGAACTGGCTTGCCAGCCATAGCTCCATCACTTGTTTGAGACATACGTCCGCCGTCGCCAAGGCTATGGCGGACAGCCGTCGCTCCATCAACGAGAAATCCTGATGGAGCGACGGCTGGTGGGCCGGGGAGGATTCGAACCTCCGAAGGCGAAAGCCATCAGATTTACAGTCTGACCTCGTTGACCGCTTGAGTACCGACCCTGGTTATAATTTGAAGTAACAACAGAATTGTAGAACACTCAGAATGAGATGAGATTTTGGTGAAGCAGCAAGCAGCGCCGGGAGGCGTACAAAGATGTACGTTGACCAAGCTGCGCAGCGATGAGCCAAAAGCTCGCTCATTGTGAGGGTTCGAGGTGGAGCCGAGAACGGGACTCGAACCCGTGACCTACGGTTTACAAAACCGTTGCTCTACCAACTGAGCTATCTCGGCAGAACCGGGCTGATCATAACAGAGCTCAGTCATTTTGTGAAGACTCTTCTGTGGGCTGTGTTGTTTTTGCAACATAGACCGCCTTCTTCTCTTCAAACCTACGCTCAAACTCCTCCAGCTTCTTATTTTCTGCGTTCACCTGCTTCAGAGCCTTAATCCCCTTTCGAGCATCCTTGAGGGACCCTGACTCAAGAGCCGCCTCAATATAGAAATCAAGATACTTCGGATTCTTTGAGCGTTTGTCCACGGCCTTCCTTAAATACTCAAGAGCAGTTTTATGATTCCCCTGAGCAATTTCAAGCTCAGCCAAAGAGACATTCACACTTGCATCATCCGGGGCAAGCCGAAGGGTAAACTTCAGCGTCTCACGTGCTTGTTCCAGCTGACCACTCTTGATATAGAGATTTCCCAATCCCTCGTAGGCATCAATACTCTTTGGATTATGACTGATGATGTCGATGTAAATTTTTTCGGCAGGAATATATTCTCCTTGTCTTTCAAAACCTTCTGCCTCAGCGATCAGCGTCGTTGCTACATCCGCACTATACGCATGTTGCCCCTCAGAAGCAGTGCGTTTCAACTTTTGATAATACTGTTCCATCTTATAGAGTCGCTGAACAGCTCTTCGTCCGTACTTAGACGCCGTTCGCACCCCCTGCGATGCGACCTTTTCAACCACACGTAATTTTGCTCCACCCGTTCGGTTCAATTTTTTCAAAATAAGTTGTTCTTTCACGCGACGCGCACGTTCCTGAGGAATCGATGTCACATCAATAATGCGCAGCTGTGGAATCTTCCGATACACAATGACTCCGATCAGTAGAAGGGAAAGAACAATGAAAGTAATTGCTATCCAAGTCATATAGGTGATTGTGCTTCAAGAACCTCTGCCGCCGCGTCAACGATCTCACGGAATTGATTAAGCTTCACACTCGCCCCACCAACCAGCACTCCATCGACTTCCTCTTCTCGAAAAAACTGGTACGCATTGTCCCCGTTCACACTCCCCCCATAAAGCACGCGAATCTGCTTTGCGGACGCATCAGAAAACACCTCAGAAACAATCGAGCGAATAAACGCATGCATCTCCAAGACATCTCCAATCTCAGCTGAACGACCCGTGCCGATCGCCCAAATGGGTTCATAGGCTACAAAAAGCGTATCAGATCCACGAAGACGAGTATTTGAAAGAGCTCCTGCAAGTTGATTGCGCACCACCTCCCGAGCTGTTCCAGCATCACGCTCTTCTGTTGATTCTCCCACACACACGATCGGGGTCATCTGATGAGCAAATGCCTGCTGTACCTTTTTTGCAATTTGTTCGTCTGTCTCACCAAATAAAGCCCTTCTCTCAGAATGTCCAAGGATCACAGAAGAAACGCCGAGTTCTTGAAGCATGCGTGCGGAAATCTCACCGGTGAATGCTCCTGAATCTTCAGAAGACATATTCTGCGCCCCCAAGGATGCCGCACTGCGAGCCACGACTTTTTTGACCTCACCCAACGCCACAAAGGGTGGGCAGACAATGAGCTCAGGAATCATTTTGCGACCTCGCACCGTCAAAAGCGTGCCGCGTGCAAGCGCCACACTCTCTCGCACACCAACATTCATTTTCCAGTTTGCGACAATGGTTTTCATAAGCCCGCACGTTTAAGTAACTCAGATGCACTTTTAAAAGGACCGACGGCCGCCACGCTCATCACCTGCTCATTCAAAATCTCCTTGGCAACCGCTTGAATCTGAGCCGGTGTCACAGCATCAATCTGCTTCAAACGTGATTGTGGACTCTGAACCTGGGACTGAAAGGTTCGCTCACCCGCATACCATTGAGCACGTTCAAAGCTATCCTCAAGTTTGATGGCCAACTGACCACGAAGAAAATCTTTCGCAGCACGCAACTCTTTTGCACTCACACGTTCACGTTTCATCTTGCTCACTTCCTTCATAATCGTCTTCACCGCCACATCCAAACGCTCCTTATCAAGGCCTGCACGGATCATCAAGACCCCGGTCTCCTCATAGTTACTGTGCAACGCACGAACAAAATAGGCCAATCCTTTTCGCTCGCGTACCTCCGTAAAGAGCCGTGAGCTCATGTTGCCACCCAAAATCGTGACTAGCAACTTCACCGCAGCATTCCGCTCGTCTTGATATCCAATAGACGGAAAACCTAATGCGAGCTGAATCTGTTCTGTTTGTTTCTTTTGAATGCGTGCTCGTGGGCCTTTTGCTGTTGGAAACGTAACGGGCTCAAAGGTGGTTCGATCAGCCGTTCCACGTTTGCGCTTGCCGAATCGATCATCGATCCAAGCACGAACGCGTCGGTCGATGTTTCCAGCAATAACCAAAACCATATTCGATGGCTGGTAGTACTGCTTGTAAAATCCGTACATCTCATCTCGATCAATTTCACGAATAATCTTCGGCGTGCCTGCAATCTCCCATCCAAGTGAACCAGTAAACATTTCCTGCTCGAGCAAATCATCCACGTGCATCATCGGATTGTCCTCATACATGTGGATCTCCTCGATAATTGCACCACGTTCACGATTCATTTCATCTGCATCCATCTTTGAGGCAAAGAGCATGTCATCGAGCAAATCAATCCCTAATTCAAGATGACGCTTATCGACCTTCACGTAATACCCCGTGTAATTTTTTCCCGTGAACGCATTAAAGTCGGCTCCAATCGAATCGAGCGTGCGCGAAATATGCTGTGCGGTTGGACGTCGACGTGTACCCTTGAACATCATGTGTTCAATAAAGTGGCAGGCTCCGTTAATCTTTGCGTATTCATAGCGCGACCCAACACGCACAAGCACGAGCACAGACACGGTGTCGGTGCCGCTCGCCGGAGCGAGGACGATACGCATTCCATTGTCGAGAGTAAATTGTTCAATAGCCATAGAATGAAATGATACGTGCCTTATGGGCGATGTGTCGACTTAAAGGAGGGATACTTGTCATACGCATCCAACTCATCCCCTTCGTCGACCGATTCTTTCCACCAATCAGGCAGAGTCACACCAAGTGCCCTTGCTTGCTTAAGTAGATTCTTTTGAGATGGAACTGGTTCGTTAAATTTCTCGTGACGTTCTTGTATGTACAGCTCCCATAATTGCTTCGCTTTCTCCTGACGAACACGAGAAAATTCCTGAAGCACTTCTACGATTATACGTGTTCGATCCTCATCAAGGTCTACCTTCTCAAGCTCTGCTGAACAAACCCGATACGTTTCTGGATGTTTCTTCATCTCTCTAAAAAACTCATCTTCAAGTTGTTCCGGTTTCAACGCCACGCCAACGACTGTCACGGCTCCATGATACTGCATGGTTCTGTCAAGAAAGACCTGCAGTCCAAGTTTCAGAGCAAGCTTAGACGCCCTCCTCCAACGTTCATTGAAATCGGGTGGAATGATTGCCACCGGATCATTCATCAAATCTTCATCAACATACGCTCCAAACAACACCGCGACTTCACCTTCTGCAAGGGCATGGACGTGCGAGACGTCTCCTAACCCTGGCACCGGTAGGACTTCTGGAGTGGTGTCAGGCTCCCATCTCTCTGCGCGATCATGCTCATTCATTTTCGCTTCAGGCGTCTCTCGATAAAACTTCTGCGTCCGTGTATCGACTTCCTGTGCACCAAACCATCCATCGTTATCTTCGTAGGAAATGACACCTAATTCAGGAAATCCGTAATCTGCTAAATTCCCCTCTCGTCTAATCAGATCAAATTGGACCTCGGCCTTTGATTTATCAAATGTTTTTCCTAGTGCGATCAACTGCTTATGCAGGCTGTCTCGATCGAGATCGATTTGGTTTGTTGATCGATCTCTTGGACGAAGCATTTTCGTGGATTGAAACATCTCATGATAACGATCAATAAACGCTCCGTACGCAATTCTGCGTTCTTTGTCGGGAAGGTCTAAAGCGAATGCAAAATCCTTTTCTGAGACGGGACCGAGTTCTTTCTGTAAGTCGTGACGAAAAGCTTCAAATCGAGCCGGATCTAGATGCTCTGACATAGACATTACGTAAGTCGTGCGCTAAACCATTCATCTAATGCATCAATCTTCACACGCACCTGCTCCATCGTATCGCGATCGCGTATGGTCACTGCCTTGTCTTCCAGCGAGTCAAAATCCACGGTCACACAATACGGCGTTCCAATTTCGTCCTGACGACGATAGCGTTTACCAATGGATTGCGTTTCGTCGTAGTCGGTATACCAACGTTTCGTGAGTCGCTCCTGTAATGGTTTTGCGACGGCATTCAACTCGGCTTTCTTTGAAAGTGGAAGGACCGCAATCTTGTAGGGGGCAACTCGTGGATGGAATTTCATCACGACGCGTGTTTCCCCATTAATTTCTTCCTCGGTATAGGCCTCTAACATGGTCATGAGCGTGAGACGGGTCAAACCAAACGTCGGCTCGACCACATGAGGCACAAACACGTCTCCCGAAACAGGATCACGATATTCGAGTTTCTGACCACTGTGTTCAGCATGATTCTTCAAATCAAAATCGGTGCGATAGGCGAGTCCGAACATCTCCTTCCACCCACCAAACGGCGTATGGTACTCAATGTCCACCGTTCGTTTGGAGTAATGCGAAAGCTCATCCTTCGTATGCTCTCGCACCCGCACATGTGCCGCATCAAATCCCATTTCAGCAAGCCAGGCATGCATCTCACCAAGCCAATACTCAAAGGTCTGCTCCCAAGCTGCATCACGAATAAAATATTCAAACTCCATGAGATCAAATTCAAGTGTACGGAACGTAAAGTTGCCCGGTGTAATTTCATTACGAAACACCTTGCCGACACTTGCGATTCCAAATGGCAGGCGCTTACGTGAGCTCTCTACAATGTTTTTAAAATTGACAAACATGGCCTGTGCAATTTCACCACGCAGATAGATGGTTGACTTGTCACCCTCCGTCTTACCGATGGATGTCTGGAAGAGTTGGTTAAACTCTCGCGCGTCTGTAAAGTCTCTCTTTCCACATTTAGGACACGCAATTTCTTTCTCTATAATGATGCTTGTCAGTTCTTCTGGAGAGAATCCATCAACTTTCATCTCTGGGTACGTCTCCTCAATCAAATGATCTGCACGATGGCGTGCCTTGCAAGCTTTGCAATCAATCAATGCATCATTAAAGTTTGCTACATGCCCGGAGGCCTCCCAGACCTTGGGATTCATCATGATAGCGGCATCAAGTCCCACCATATCCGTGCGCCCATGAACAAACCGATCCCACCACCAAGAACGGATGTTATTTTTCAACTCAACACCCAAGGGACCATAATCCCAGCTGTTCGCGAGTCCACCATAGATCTCAGATCCTGGATAGACGAACCCTCGCTGTTTGGCGAGGGCAACCAGTTTCTCCATTGTGACTGTCTGTTCTTTCATATGCGCTATGTGTAACTTTTTTCATCCCAAACAACGATGGCTTATACCGTCATAATTTCATCTTCTTTCTTTTTCCCCATCTCTGTAATCTGATCTGAAAACTCTTTTGTCATGCTGTCGATTTCATCAAGGAGCTTGAACTTCTCATCCTCACTAATCTCTTTCTCCTTTTCTTGCTTCACAATCTCTTCACGTGCTTCTTCACGCACACCACGCACACGGATGCGTGAATCCTCTACCATCCCTTTCATCTTCTTCACCATCTGCTTTCGGTTGTCCTCCGTCATCGGTGGCATCATGATACGAATCTGCTTTCCGTCCACCACTGGACTTAAGCCGATCCCTGCATCGCGAATGGCTTTTTCAATATTTTGAAGCAGACCTTTGTCCCAAGGATCAATCACCAATGTCTTTGCATCTAATGACTGAATCGAAGCAAGTCCTTTGACTTCCATAATGGAGTCATAGGCATTGACGGGAATGTCTTCAACAAGCGCTGGTGTGGCACGTCCAGTTCTCAACTGAGAAAATTCTTTCTGCAATTGATCGATCGCGGTCTGATAAACAGGTTTTTTCTGTGTCAAAATTGAATGCATAATTATTCAGTATCTGTGGCTACCCCGACATATAACACGGCCGGATCTGCCGGGTCAACCAACAGAGCTCGCGGGGTACGACTGGTGGCGAGACGTTCTGTATTCCACGTTGCCCCACCATCGTCTGAGTGATAAAACGTTGCGTTCGACGCATAGTACAGTGTGCTTGGATCATCCACATCCATCCCAATGGCACGAATCACGACTTGTCCAGGGCTTGTCACCAGATCAATGTCTTCCCATGTTCCACCAAAATCGGTTGAACGAAGCAGTCCATAGACAGAAGCAGCGATCACAACCCCTGCATCTGTACTTTGAATCATTGTGTACACCTGGTCTGCTTTTGAAAACGCATCTAGGGCATCGTCCACATCCTCCCAAACAGCACCTCCGTCCACGGTTCGATAAATTCCCTGTTTAAACGTTGAGACGAGCACCTGTCGGGTATCTGTATTCGAGATTAAAATCTCTGAAATCTCCCCGCCTGTTTTGAATGATGTCTGCCACGTTCCACCTGCGTCTTCACTCTTCAACACATCTCCATTATCGAGACCGATCCAGATATTTTCTGGGTCATACCAGTCAATCGCCACCTGCAGCACGTTTTGACCTCGACTATCCACGTAGACTTCGTCATCAAAACTGCGCATGCAGTCATTGGTCACAAAAAGCCGAGAGCCTTTTGCAACATACACGGTGCAGACATCCGTTGGGTCAACCTCTATGGAATAAATCGTTCCGTCTGAAAGAGTACTGTTGCGTGTCTGACGCCAGGAGGCTCCAGCGTCTTCAGAATAAAGCATGCCATTTGAACGAGTACCGATATACAGATAGTTGTGATCCTGAGGATCCATTTCCATATTGAGCACATTGCTGGTCGCCAATGTTCCAATCCCGGCCGCTGTTGGAACAACAACCGACTGAACCCAGTCCTCACCACTATTTGCTGTTTTAAAGATCCCTCCATCGGAACCCGTTGATCCTCCTCCACCGAAGCAACCTGCTCCTAGAAAGATGAGGGACACAGAGAGAAGTACAATTCGTTTCATACGCTTAAAAAAAGATGTTCAAGAGCTAAATGAGGATTGATGTTATGTGGAACACTAGAGCGAACCTCATCGAGACGTTCGAGTGCCTTCACGGTTTGATTGAGAGAAAGAAGTGAGGCTGTGCCGAAGATGTTGGCGTGCAATTGACCGGACAGAACTTCTTCACACCGATCGAGAAGCGACTCGAGCACGACACGCTTATTCACTTCCGTCTTTGGAACAAGATCGGCGGCGAGCCTGAGTCTTGATGGAATGTCAGAGGAGAATGCGCGCATCATGGAGGCATACCCTGTCTCTTGTGCAGCTTTGAATGCACTGTCCTTGAGAAGTTTGAGGGCAACCCCCGGTCGACCGAGCGATTGTTTCACAACCGGCTCCACGTCTTCTCGACTATATCCCTTCTTCACCAACCCCTCTACCAGCTCTTCAACAGCCACGGGGTAGAAACGGAGAATCTGACAACGGGAGGCAATCGTGGGAAGCACGGATTCAATATCTGGTGCCCGCAAGATCATCAATGTCTTTCCATGTGGTTCCTCGAGTGTTTTAAGGAGCGCATTAGAAGCACCGGCGTTCAACCGGTCTGCTTCCATAATAAATCCAGCCTTCAACCCTCCCGCAAATGCACTCATAGAGAGTCGTGTGATAAACGCACGGATCTGACCAACGACGATTTTCGTCTTGTGCTTACCTGTCTTTAAATCATCCTGAACCTCTAATGACAGATAATCTGGCACCGTCTCGAGAGAAGCCGCTCCGGCAAACAGCCTCAGAAGCAATTTCTCAGCCACCAGCGTTCGACCCACCCCTTCTGAGCCTAGGAATAAGAAGGCGTGTGGGAGTGAATCGTGCTCAATCATCCGATCTAAGACGGATGTCACCCTCCTGTGTCCAATAACCCCTGAAAACGTCTCCATACGAAGACTAGTATAACACGCCAAACCCCCTGATCCAACCAATAGCTGCGTATAAACGACCAGCGCCTACAGCCGGCCATGGAAGCTATTTTGAGCGATATACTGACATAAAGTCATTAATATTTAACAAGATACTTAACAGTATTATTTACTAAATTTAGCTAAATTTAGTATGATCCTTCCACGTATATCTTGACAAGATTGACAAAATATGATAGAGTGTGCACATCAAGATCAAGGGTCTGAAAAGAAGACCAACAACCGTTCACAAAGAACTCTACAATTTATACTCATGTTGGGCATGTAAATGCCTAACCTTGGGGAGAGAGCTGCAGTGGTCGCAGTAAGAGACCACCAACAAACGTCGTTTGTTGTTTATATCGACTTTCTCATACCCGATGTAAACAACGAGCGACGTTTTTCGTTCAATGTCTCCAAACTCATGGAGGAGAGAGTAAACCGTCCAAGGAACTTCGTAAGAAGAACCTTGGCGGCGATCACTGAATGGTTTGACTGGGTCTAACTCACTCATTCCATACGCCAAGTGATCACGAGTTACACAAGACTTCGGTCATGTCACTGACTCACCCCTACCCTCCAGAAGTTTGAAGATGTGAACCGTCCGCTCCGGGAACTCGGAGGAGAGAGAAACTATCCGACAGAACTCAATAGAGTGACGTCGGGAGTGGATACCAAATGGATTAACTCGGCTTGTCTGACTTAATCCATACCACCGGTATCCATAAGACATACCAGTGCTTGCACAGGTCACTGTCTGATTCTTCTCCGAATTCCCTGGGCTGACACGTTCGTCAAAAGCCTAGGGATCGTCACCACTGGAGATCACATGACCTTCCTGACCACCATCTTCCGCTCCATCTTCTCGAAGCCCACCCGCCCGGGCTCCACCAACGTCAACTGGGCCCCCCGCGGCCCGAACGTGACCGAAGCTGACCTGGAGCGGAGCTTCGGAATCTGCTGAGACCGAACGCCGACCCTCGGGTCGGCAACGACGGTGTGCATCACGCAAGATGCCGCCGTTCGCTCAAAGCGCAGAAGAGGTGTTAGGGGTTAGTTATTAGGGGTTAGGGGTTGGGGCGAACAGTTCGCCTAAACCCTAACCCCTAAACCCTCCCCACCTCCTTCTGCCCTTCGAGCGAACTCAACCCCACAAAACGGAGGTCCTAAGTGGACTACATCCTCGACCGCATCGCCGACCGCGCCCCCACCATGCCCCTCTGGGTGTGTGGAATCGGCGTTCCCATGTTCCTCCTTTTCGGCCCGGCGAACTTCGCCGGCCGGATCCTGAGCCTCCTTCCCCTCTAGGGACGAGACTCGGGCGACAACTCAAC